>OODH01002052.1_pt1 | contig 10423 bp, 7 predicted proteins | sample 1671391 | NCBI WGS metagenome assembly OODH01 (sample SAMN06348152, study PRJEB24527) | human gut metagenome | biome: human gut; feature: ankylosing spondylitis patient; material: feces | host: Homo sapiens | place: China | collected 2015-10 | reverse complement strand
AGGAGCCCTATTACATAGGCGTATTCCTCGTGGGAGCCTATCAAGAGATATTGGGAGATATGCACAACCTCTTCGGTGACACGAATGCCGTGCACGTCAGCGTGTACAAAGACCGCTACGAAATAGACCAAGTCATCGATGGCGAGACGGTGGCCGAAGTCCTCGACTACGTGCAGTTCTCACCCAAGAAACTGGTTCGCAGTGTGGAAACATGGGTAACCTCGTCTATGAAAGCCGGCATCATCACTCCCGAAGAAGGTAGAGAATTTCTCTCCAACTACCGATCGGGTTTGTACGGATATACCTATTTAGAAAACGACTAACTTTTCACATGGATTATCGGGACACGAGTTTCCCGGTAATCCATTCCTATTTAAAAATGCAACGCTATTTCATCTACCTCTCTTTCAACGGTGCGCAGTATCATGGCTGGCAAATACAGCCCAATGGAATCACTGTGCAAGAAGTCCTTGAAAAAGCGTTAGCCACATTGCTCCGCCGTGAAACTCCGGTGACAGGAGCGGGACGAACCGACGCCGGCGTCAACGCCCGACTCATGGTTGCCCACTTCGACGCTCCAATACCCCTCGACAATCCGACCGAAACGGCCGACAAACTCAATCGTATTCTGCCGCCCGACATAGCTGTCTACGAAATACGTCCCGTCATTGCCGAAGCACACAGTCGATTCGATGCTTTGAGTCGCACCTACAAATACTACATAATAGATCACAAATCACCATTTATCGAATCCTTCCCCTGCCGTTATCGGGGAGATCTCGACTTCGACAAAATGAATACGGCGGCCGAACAGCTCTACCGATATACCGATTTCACCAGTTTTAGCAAACTGCATACCGATGTTAAAACCAATAATTGCCGAGTGACATTCGCCCGCTGGGAACCCGAAGGCGAACGACATGTATTTACCATCACTGCCGACCGTTTCCTCCGTAACATGGTGCGGGCCATCGTAGGAACGCTGCTCGATGTAGGACGGGGAAAACTTTCGGTGGAGGACTTCGGCCATATCATCGAGCAAAAAAACCGTTGCGCCGCTGGAACTTCGGTCCCCGGCAAAGCGCTCTTTCTTCACGACATCGTTTATCCAGACCACCTTTTCCTGCCTCGTTAATCCTTACACGACCTGTGAAAATCAAACACATCACACAAAACAAGGCCGACTTTCTTGACCTGCTTTTATTGGCCGACGAAAGCGAAACTATGATAGCCCGCTATCTTGACCGCGGCGAAATGTTCGCCTTGTATGATGACGATTTGAAAAGTACCTGTGTTATCACACAAGAAGGGAAAAATCTTTACGAGATTAAAAATCTGGCCACCTATCCGCCATTCCAACGACAAGGATATGCCCGTCGGCTAATCGAATACATAGAAAATCGCTACAACGCACCCGGCACGATACTGCAAGTCGGCACAGGCGACTCGCCTCTCACGATACCCTTTTACGAGCATTGTGGGTTCCGCTACTCCCATCGTATTCCTCGTTTCTTTACCGACAATTATCCGCACCCCATCTTCGAAGGAGGGAAACAGCTCGTCGATATGATCTATTTGAGAAAAGAACTCTAAGAAATTCTTTCGAAATTTCCCGGACAACGACTCTTGCGCGACCACCTATCGAACCGCTTTCTTCCGCTTCGTGATTACGAAATATAGCCCCAACAAGACAAACGGGATACTCAATATCTGCCCCATATCGATAGGCAATACATTCTCGAAATCCACCTGCCGCTCCTTCAAGAATTCGATAAAGAAGCGGAACAAAAATATCACAGTAATACACAACCCGAAGTAAAAACCTCGCCCGTAATTATCCTTTTTATATCGAGCGACCCCGACCATAATCAAGAAAAACAGAAAATAAGCGATAGCCTCGTACAACTGAGCCGGGTGACGAGGGAGCATATCCACACGCTCGAATACAAAAGCCCACGGCACATCGGTGGGCAAACCTATAATTTCGGAATTCATCAAGTTGGCAAGCCGTATGAAACCCGCCGCCAACGGTGCGGCGATACCCATCATATCGAGAATATCGAGATAATGAATCTTGGTCTTGCGACAAAATATAGCAAGGGCTATAATCAACCCCAACGTTCCACCATGACTTGCCAATCCCGCATATCCCGTAAACTTCCAATCGCCATCGGGATAAAAGTGCACTGGCAAAACGATTTCCAACGGGTGACTCAGGTAATAGTCAGGCTCATAAAACAAACAATGTCCCAACCGTGCCCCGATAAAAATACCTAAGAAACTGTATAAAAACAAATTCTGAAACGTATCGACAGGTAAACCCTTCGATTGATACAATTTATAAACCACCTGACTGCCCGCCAAAATGGCGATAAACCAAAAAATACTGTACCAACGTATCGCAATGCCGGCAATCGAAAACAATATGGGATCGGGATTCCAATGGATATATAGCAACTCCATAATTTACAACGATGTATGTTAAAGAAATAGTACAAGCCGAGAGTGGAAACAAATTCACTTGGTTACACCGGGGCACAGTCTATTTTCGTAAAATGCAAAGATAACGCAAGGCACGAAAAGGGCAAAACGGACTTGTCCATTTTTTATTTCGAATCACTACCTATCTGCAATAGACTTTTCAAAAAACAACACAAACAAAGTCCTAATCTACCATCTTCTCCCTCTTTCCCAATCTCATCGGAAATAAGCAGGAGAAGATGGGGCGAAGAGACCCATTCAGTCAGACACCCGTTCCACTTACACCAAACATCTATTTGTAAAAATTAAAACAGTTTCTAACTTTGCAAGCGATTTACAGATATAACTAAAAGATACAAAAGATGTGGTTATCACTCGCTTTTCTCTCGGCTTTCCTATTAGGCTGTTACGAAGTCTGTAAAAAGAAATCGCTCGACAACAACGCTGTCATTCCTGTACTCTTTCTCAATACCTGTTTTTGCAGTCTGTTGTTCCTCCCGTGTATTGTCCTTTCCTACGGGTTTCCCGAACTTATGCGAAATTCACTCTTCTATGTGCCCCCTTCCACCGGTCACGAGCATATTTATATCATAGGCAAAGCGGCGCTCGTCCTCACATCATGGACTTGTGCCTATTTCGCCACCAAACATTTGCCCATCACCATAGCCGGGCCAATCAAGGCTTCCCAACCCATTCTCACACTCATAGGAGCATTACTCATCTTCGGCGAGCAACTGAATCTCTACCAATGGATCGGAGTTATTCTGGCGATCGTCTCGTTCATTATGCTATCCTTCTCCGGAAGAAAGGAAGGCATCAATTTCAAACACAATATCTGGATTCTCTTTATAGTCCTCGCCACAATCACCGGTGCGGCCAGCGGGTTGTACGACAAATATCTCATGTCGCACGGCTTCGACCGAATGACCGTACAAGTATGGTACTCCTACTATCAAATGGCGATGATGACCGTTATTCTCTTTGTGTTATGGTATCCCAAACGTAAGCATACCACACCTTTTGTTTGGAAACCCTCTATCTTTTTCATCTCCTTATTTCTCGTTTGTGCCGACTTCGTATATTTCTACGCCCTCAGCTACCCCGACTCCATGATTTCTATCGTCTCTATGGTACGTCGCAGCAGTGTCGTCGTCAGCTTCATAGCCGGCGCATTCCTGTTCCGAGAAAAAAATATCCGTAGCAAATCGTTCGATTTGATACTCGTCCTATTGGGTATGTTCTTCCTTTATCTCGGCACAAAATAAAAAACGGTAACAATATTTACGGCTGTTTTTTTGGCTCACAGAAGCAAATATGATTACTTTTGTGTCAAACGATCGTTATGAAACTAAGGAATCTGTTATTCTGTTTATGCTCGATAGTCACCTTGACATCATCGGCAATAGAACCAGTAGCGCAATTATTCATTGCCATGCCCGACTCGCTCGTCCCCTCTATCGAAATAAACCGGAGGAAGGACTTGATCGATTTGATGCACGCCGGACAGAAAGCCGAGATTGTCACGAAACTCGGCGGTAAAGCCGAGATGACACTGCTACAAGACAGCCTGCTCTCGATCGACCTGTCGAAACGCAGTAAAATGGAAATACGGTGGTATGATACAACCGGCAACGATACGATTATCGCTCTTGTCAATACGGTATATGCCCCGGCGGGAGACAGTCGCATACGGTTTTTCGACACTGCATGGAAGGAACTCCCCGCTTCGGAACGCATTCGCCAGATACGACGGGAAGAGTTTTTCCAATTCCCCGATAGCTTGACAAAGGCAAAAAAAGAAGACTTGTTACGTCCGGTAGACATTTTCCTTGTGGAGTACAACTTCGCTACCGACGGTTCTCTATGTGCCCGGCAGTCATGGGCAAACTATCTAGACAAAGAATCATTCGATCGTATCGAACCCTATCTGCAAGATTCAATCGTGTTGCATTGGAACGGAAAAAGATTCAAATAAAACAACCTCACTTTCCTGAACAGAATCAGATTCAATCGCAGCGATAATCATCTTATATCATCAGAGACCAAACGGGCTCAGTCGATAATTAGTAGGGATTGACCTTGTATATTCCAACCCCTCTCCTCAGAAACCGTTGTTTCTTCGATGTCTCCCCTATACGGCTAACGCCACACAGGGGAGAAGGGTAAATACAATCTCCATCTCATTCTCCAAAATAATGCGGCAGAGGGGAAACTCTTCCCTTACCGTTTCTCGCAACCCTATGGAGTATATGTCGCCAAACAAAATATAGGGAGAGGAGACACATAGTGACGGAAGAATCGGAAAACAGAAAGGTATTAACCTCCTGCCCTGCGCACACACGTACGATAGGGGAGGTGGCACGTAGTGACGGAGGAGTTCAAAAATACCCGCAGCAAGAGGGAACGGATTAGGGCATCCCCCTCTCCCCCTGCCGTGTCCCGTAGCTTTACGGGGTGTTCCCATAAAGGGATACAAGGAGAGTACCCGCAGGGCGAGGGGATTAAACTTTCAAAAAGCAATATATTGTCTTTCTCAATTCTTCTCCGAAGATATCCGGAATGAGGTTGTCGACAGAGATTCATCTCTAAAATCCAAGTCTATCCTCACAAATTTTCTACTAAATCACAAAACGGGGTTACCTTTACAGGTAACCCCGTTTAATTATACAAAAAAACCTCTTTAAAACTCTGCGTTTTTCGGTGTACGAGGGAACGGTATCACGTCGCGGATATTAGTCATACCCGTAACGAACAACAGCAACCGTTCGAATCCGAGCCCGAAACCCGAGTGGGGAGCCGTACCGAAACGGCGGGTATCGAGATACCACCACATATCCTTCATCGGGATATGCAACTCTTCGATACGGGCAAGTAACTTATCATAATTTTCCTCACGCTGCGAACCTCCGATAATCTCGCCGATACGGGGGAACAGCACGTCCATCGCCCGAACCGTCTTGCCATCGTCGTTCATTTTCATATAAAAAGCCTTTATCTCTTTCGGATAATCGGTAAGGATAACCGGTTTCTTGAAATGTTCCTCTACCAAGAAACGCTCATGTTCGCTCTGCAAATCGGCGCCCCAATAGACTGGATATTCGAATTTATGACCCGACTCCTCTAATATTTTTACACCCTCGGTGTACGGCAACCGCACAAAATCGTTATCCACGACGAACTTCAACCGGTCGATCAATTCCTTGTCGTACATTTGGCATAAAAATTCGAGGTCGTCCTGACAGTGATCGAGCGCATAACGAATCAGGTATTTGAGGAAATCCTCCGCCAAATCCATGTTCTCTCCGATTTCATTGAAAGCGACTTCCGGCTCTACCATCCAAAACTCGGCCAAGTGACGCGGTGTATTCGAATTCTCGGCGCGGAACGTAGGGCCGAACGTATAAATCGCGCCCAAAGACATCGCACCCAATTCACCTTCGAGCTGTCCCGATACAGTGAGGCTGGTAGGTTTGCCGAAGAAATCCTCGCTATAATCCACCGCTCCGTCCTCGGTCTTAGGTACTTGGTTCAAGTCGAGAGTCGTTACTTGAAACATAGCTCCTGCACCTTCGCAGTCGCTACCCGTAATTAACGGAGTATTCAAATAGAAAAATCCCCGATCGTTGAAATATTTGTGAATGGCATAAGCCATATTGTGACGGATACGCAACACTGCTCCAAATGTATTCGTACGAGGTCGCAAATGTGCGATTTCCCGTAAAAATTCCAGCGTATGCCCTTTCTTCTGCAACGGATATACATCGGGGTCGGCGCCGCCGTAAAGCTCTATGCTATCGGCCTGTATCTCGGCCTGCTGACCTTTACCTTGCGACTCCACCAATGTACCGATGACACTAATACAAGCACCGGTCGTTATCGGTTTCATCTCCGCTTCCGAAAATTTGGAGAGGTCCACCACGACCTGTATATTTTTAATGGTAGAACCGTCGTTCACGGCAATAAAATTCACATTTTTATTGCCACGGCGCGTACGCACCCAACCCTTTACATTTACTTTTGTCCCGTAAAGAGATGCATCAAATGCATCGACGACTTTGGTTCTTTTCATTGTTTCCATACTTTCCTATATAATTGTACACTTTTTTAAGCATCGCCCCGTACGGAGAACCGTTCGGGACGTGATAAACATTTCTTATTCGAATGAACCCATCTGCAACATGTTCACCTCTTGCTGAGTGAGGTAACGCCAACGCCCCCGTTGCAAGTTCTTCTTGGTAAGCCCAGCGAAATAAACCCGGTCGAGTTTAACCACACGATACCCTAAGGCTTCGAAAATACGACGCACGATACGATTCCGCCCCGAATGAATCTCGATACCCACTTGGTTCATATCCGTCTCGTTGGCATAACTTACGGCATCGGGCTGTATAGGGCCGTCTTCCAATTCTATACCATCGGCGATTCGTTGCATATCCTCCTCGCTCACATCTCGGTCGAGCCACACATGGTATATCTTTTTCTTGATAAACTTCGGGTGCGTCAGTTTCGATGCAAGGTCGCCATCGTTCGTCAGCAGTAACACACCGGTCGTGTTGCGGTCGAGACGTCCCACCGGATAAATACGTTCGGTACAAGCGTTACGCACGATATCCATCACCGTGAGTCGTCCTTGTGGATCGTCCGATGTAGTCACACAATCCTTAGGTTTATTCAACAATACGTAAATCTTACGTTCCAAAGTCACCACCTTGCCACGGAATGTCACCGTATCATTACGGGTAATCTTCGTTCCCAGTTCGGTCACGGCAACCCCGTTGACCAACACTTCTCCGGCTTGAATAAATTCGTCGGCCTCACGACGGGAACAGATCCCTGCATTAGCCATAAATTTATTCAGACGAATCGGTTCATTCGGATCCACCTCTGGCAATTCATATTCGATGCGCTGCGGGCGGCTGAACACCTTATTATTCCGACGCGATTGCTGGCGATTCTGATTATATCCTCCGCGATTATTATACCCCCGGTTATTATATCCGCCCGGGCGATTGTTTTGCTTCGGATAACGAGGTCTCTCGCTTTCTCCATAAGGCTGCTGAAACCCCTCTCCCACTTCGTTATTACGATTATAATCCTGATTATACCTCGGAGTATTGTTGTAGTTATTGTTCCGACGGTTGTTTCCGTAATTGCCCTGACGGTTATTACTATACCCTCCCTGACGATTACCATAGTTGTTAGGACGCTCGTTACCGTAAGAACGATTTCCTCCATCTCCATAGTTATTGCGGGGATAGTATGGTCTTTCCGCATTCGCACTGTACAGATCGGAAGAGCGTCGTGTAGGGAAAGAGTGTCCCTCTTCTCCTCCATTTCTTCTGTACTCTACTTTTTCATATCGCTCGGTCGCACCTTCGCGGTTCGACATTCCGATGCGCGGACGCTTAGCTCTTTTTTCGCTTTCCATAGAAATTGTTTGTAATTAAAAATACAAGCCTCTCGGCCTATTAAAAAACATCTGTTATAAATGATAGTTATTTTTTCTCATAAACAAAAATTAGTGCAAACCGAAAGTAAAAACAAATTTACTATCGAGCCGCAGCCTATGTTTGTAAACACGTTGCAAAGATACGAAGGATTTTTCATTTTGCTTCTATTACAATCGAATAAGTTGTTATTTTCTGCTTAAAAAAACAAAAGCTCGGGCCTTTTGTTCGTCCGGCTTGCAAAGAATCTGCCTTACAACCGTTCAAAGCAACAAATACATACTCAATACGGGAATCAGTGGGGTTGTCCTTGCATATTTACCCCCCTCCTCAGAAACGACTGTTTCTTCGGCCTCTCCCCTATCGCTATACGACACAGAGGAGAAGGGTAAAATCTATCCCTGTGCCGAAATGAGAATTACCATTTTAATCTTTTCTTCCTATTGTATCTATGTGGCATTGCCGGACATTTCAGCCCCTTTTTTTTTAGAACAGTGAGGAATTGGAGTGAGATTATTAAAACCTCTTCCCTGCCGTGTCCCGTAGTATTATGGGGTGTTTTGCGACAGCAAAATATAGAGGCGGTGTCCGAAGGACAGAGGGGTTAAATAAAATTATCCGCAACAGAGGAAACATATCAAAGTATCAACACCCTACCTCTGTTCATCGCAGATGAGATAGGGGGAGTGCCCGAAAGGCAAGGGGATTAAGCCTTCAAAAACATAATACATTATCTTTCTCAATCCTTCATCGAAGAGATCGAACTGTTGCTATTGTCAAGAATTTCATCGCTAAAATTCATGTCTATTCCTTCTGATTTTCTACTGAACCCAATACAGAACCGGCATGCGATAAACGTCGAAGGAGAATAAGAGGTTCTCTTATTCTCCTTCGGTTACAAGTCTCATTTCTATTTTTCATCTAATCTTGCGAGGCTTCCCCACCTCATCAAAACCCGGTATATGAGTGAGGAGTTATCTTTCGTAATTCCTCTTTTACCGATTCCGAAACATCGAGCGTATCGATAAATTCCCGTATGGAGTCGGCATTAATTACCGTATTCGTCCGTGTCAAAGCCTTCAAAGTCTCGTACGGATGAGGATAACCCTCCCTCCGCAAAATCGTCTGGATACCTTCGGCTACCACATTCCACATCTGATCGAGATCGCGATATATAGCCGGTTCGTTCAGTAACAATTTATTCAAGCCCTTGATTGTACTATGGAAGGCAATCAACGTATGAGCCAAAGGAACACCCACATTCCGCAACACGGTCGAATCGGTCAAGTCGCGTTGCAAGCGCGAAACCGGCAACTTCGAAGACAAGTGGTCCAGTATGGCATTGGCTATTCCGAGATTCCCCTCCGAATTTTCATAATCGATGGGGTTCACCTTGTGAGGCATTGCCGACGAACCCACTTCTCCCGCTTTGATTTTCTGCTTGAAATACTCCATAGAAATGTATTGCCAGAAGTCCCGGTCGAGATCTATCACAATCGTGTTGATACGACGCAAAGCATCGAACAGAGCGGCGAGATTGTCATAATTCGAAATTTGAGTGGTCCACTCCTCCCGGTCTATCCCCAACCGCTCCTTCAAAAATCTATTCCCGAATGCCGGCCAATCGATATCGGGACAAGCAAAACGATGAGCATTGAAATTACCGGTAGCTCCTCCGAACTTACCGCTCACCGGAACCGATTCGAGCAAAGCCATCTGCCGTTCCAACCGATAGCCAAATACCCGTATCTCTTTCCCCAGACGGGTGGGCGATGCCGGCTGCCCGTGAGTTTTGGCAAGCATGGGAATATCTTTCCATTCCTCGGCATACCGGTTGATAATAGCCAGCATATCTTTCAACACTGGGAAATAACAATCGTGCAAAGCCTCTTTCAACAAAAGAGGAACCGACGTATTATTAATATCCTGTGAAGTCAACCCGAAATGGATAAACTCTTTATAAGCCTCCAAATGCAATTCGTCGAATTTCTCTTTAATAAAATACTCGACAGCCTTCACATCATGATTAGTAACAGACTCTATCGACTTCACTTTTTCGGCATCGGCCTCCGTAAAATCGGTATATATCTTGCGCAACGCCGGGAATAAATCAGGATTTACCTCCGAGAGCTGAGGCAACGGCAATTCGCACAATGCAATGAAATACTCGATTTCGACCCGTACCCTATACCGGATAAGTGCCCATTCCGAAAAATAAAGCGACAAATTTTCCACCTTATTGCGATAGCGGCCATCGACAGGAGATATAGCCGTGAGTGATGATAATTCCATAGTCTTTTATTTGAAATAGAGTACAAAAATACGATTTCCCCGGCAATTTTTACACAATAATTTCATTTTTTGTTTTGCAGATAAAAAAATAGTATTACCTTTGCAACGCTTTTCGGCAAACTATCCGGGCGTTTAGCTCAGCTGGTTTAGAGCATCTGCCTTACAAGCAGAGGGTCGGCGGTTCGAATCCGTCAACGCCCACT
>OODH01002047.1_pt1 | contig 10442 bp, 11 predicted proteins | sample 1671391 | NCBI WGS metagenome assembly OODH01 (sample SAMN06348152, study PRJEB24527) | human gut metagenome | biome: human gut; feature: ankylosing spondylitis patient; material: feces | host: Homo sapiens | place: China | collected 2015-10 | reverse complement strand
GATCCTGGTGAAGTCCTCCTCCCGGTTCGCCCGGAACGCCAAGGAGTGCCTGGAGACCGTCCGGGAACTGAAGGCCCTAGGGGTGGGGGTATGCTTCGAGGAGCAGGGCATCGACACCTCAGAGTTGGCCGGTGAGTTTCTTACCGCCATCTTCGCCATGATGGACCAGAAGGAGAGCGAAAACATCTCAGACAACCTCCGGTGGAGCATCGACATGAGGATGAGGGCGGGAAAGTACAACACCTGCACCGCACCCTTCGGATACCGCCTGGTCAAAGGGAAGCTGGAGCTGATCCCCGAGCAGGTGCCAATCATCCGGTATATCTACGAAGCGTACCTGTCCGGTAAGACGGCGGGGGATATCGCAGCGGCGCTGAACCTGTTCTCTAAAGGAAAACTCTGGAAGCCACAGCGGATTGACTACATCCTCACCAATGAGCGGTACAGCGGCAACGCCTTTCTGCGGAAACGGTATACGACGGATACCCTGCCACGCAAAATAAAGTATAACCATGGCCAAAAGCCCATGTACTTTGTGGAAGGGATTAACGAGGCAGCGATTTCCCAAGAGGTGTTTAATAAAGCACAGGAATTGCGTCGGAGGCGCGGGGACAGCCAGGTGCCCGGAATCGCAGGCCAACGTCCCCTTGCCAATGGCTGGCTATATTGTGGCTGCTGTGGGAAGGCGCTTCGCCCTAAATGTATAAACAGGAAATGGTACATGGCATGTCGTGGGCATGAAGAATCCACGGAGTTGTGCGACCTCCTGCCCATTGCTGAGGAAGCGGTAGTATCAGCAGTGTTCCACCTGTACTATAAGCTCCGTCACCAGGGAGTGCCTATCCTCACCCAACTGCTCGCAGATCTCCAGAACGCCCGGAAGGGTAAGCTGCTCTGGAGCCTGGACATCGTGGCACTCAACCAGAAAATTGCAGACATCACCCGTCAGGATCGACTGTTGGCCCAGCTCAAGCAGCAAGGGCTTGTTGGCCCTGACATTTTTATATCCCGCCAAAACGAGCTGGCGGAACAACTCCGCGCCGCGAAGCTGGAAAAGGAACGGTTCCTGGAGGCCGAGGAAGATCAGACGATCCAGCAGACCCAGGAGTTGATCGAAGCCCTGGAGGCCGGGCCGGACTTCCTGGACGCCTTTGATGGGGAGTTGTTCCGCGAGCTCGTGGACAAGATTATCGTGGAGAGCAATGATCGCCTGCGGTTCCGGTTGGTCAACAGCCTGGAGCTGACAGAGCCCATAGAAAGGACGATGCGGTGATGGGGAGCAACCGGAAGCGGCCCTTCGGCTACAAAATGGAGCTAGGCGAAATCGTGCTCCACCCGGCAGAGGCGGAGACGGTGCGCTGGATCTACGACAGCTACCTGGCCGGGGCCAGCTACAACGCTCTGGTGGACAAGCTCCGGGAGCGGGGTATCCCCTATGATGGGGACAAGCCCTGGAACAAGAACATGGCGGCCCGTATCCTGGCGGATTGCCGCTACACCGGCGAGGGTGGATTCCCGTCCATCATCTCAGAGGCGCAGTTCCACATGGTGCAGGCACGACGGCAGGAGCGGACAACGCCCTGCCAAAAGAGCCCAGCCCAGAAGGAACTGCGGAAGCTGTGCCGCGGCAGCCCACCGGACTGGGTGGAACGGCAGGTACTGGGCCTTCTGAACCGCCTGATCCAGTACCCGGAGTGCATCACCTGCCCCGTGTTGGAGGATGAGCCACCGCCAGAGGTGATGAAGCTGCGCCGGGAATTGGACGGGCTCCTGCACCGCCCGCCGGTGGATGAGGCCCAGGCAAAGAACCTGGCCTTCCGGCTGGCCGCCCTCCAGTTGGACGCCATCGGGCCGGAGGAGTATGAAACCCTCCGCCTTCGGAGGCTGTTCCAGGGACGGACACCCATGGCAGAACTGGAGCAGGAACTGCTCCATGAGAGCGTCCGAGGCATCACCGTCAGCAACGGGACGGTCACCGTCCTGCTGAAAAATAACCAGACCTTGGAAGGAGGCAAATGTACATGAACGATACCGCGCCCAATGTCATCGTCATCCCAGCCAAAGTGGAGACGCCCCAGGAACAGGAGAAGAAGCGCCACCTACGGGTGGCGGCCTACTGCCGGGTGTCCACGGACAGCGAGGAGCAGCTCTCCAGCTATGAAAACCAGCTTTCCTACTATACCGAGAAGATCATGAAGGAACCGGGCTGGACGATGGCCGGGGTATTCGCGGACGAGGGCATCACCGGCACCTCCACCTGCAAGCGGAAGGAGTTCCTGCGGATGATCCGCCAGTGCAGGCAGGGGAAGATCGACATGATCCTGGCTAAATCCGTCTCCCGCTTCGCCCGCAACACCGTGGACACCCTCAACTTCACCCGGGAGCTGCGGAGCCTGGGTATCCCAGTGGTCTTCGAGGAGCAGAACATCAACTCCATCTACCCGGAGAGCGAGTTTCTGATCACCCTGCACGGGGCTTTCGCCCAGGCCGAGAGCGAGAGCACCAGTAGCCGGGTGCGCTGGGGCAAGCGTCAGGCCATGAAATCCGGCCATGTCGCCATGCAGTACAAGCAGCTGCTGGGCTATGAGAAGGGCCCCGACGGCAAGCCAAGGATCGTGCCGGAGCAGGCGGAGACCGTCCGCTTCATCTATGACCGCTATCTGGCCGGGGACAGCATCCGGGAGATCAAGGCGGCCCTGGAGGGCCAGGGAATTCCCACGGTCTCCGGAAAAGCAGAGTGGATGGCATCCCATATCCGGAGCATCCTGACCAACGAGAAATACTGCGGGGACGTCCTGCTCCAGAAGACCTTCATCCAGGACTGCATCAGCAAGAAGGTGATCCCCAACACCGGACAGCTCCCCAAATACCTGATTCAAAACCACCATGAGGGCATCGTCAGCCGGGAGACCTTCGACGCCGTCCAGCTGGAGATGGCCCGGCGGAACGCCAAGGCGGGTGCCACGCGAAAGAGCACCCCCACCGGCCGGGGGAAGTACAGCGGTAAGCATGTCCTCAGCAACCTGCTGTTCTGCGGGGAGTGCGGGACGGCCTACCGGCGGTGCGTGTGGACCCAGCGCGGAGTCAAGCGCCCCGTATGGCGGTGTGTCAGCCGCCTGGACTACGGGAAGAAGTTCTGCACCCAGTCTCCCACCCTGGACGAGGAACCGCTCCAGCAGGCCATCCTGGCCGCCGTCAACGCCGTCATGCTGGATCGCGACACCCTGGCCCGGCAGCTCACCGCCGTCATGGAGTGGGAGCTTGCTCCGATGTTGGGTGAGAGTATGAGCCTGGCGGACATTGACAGGGCCCTGGAGGAACTGAGCAGCCAGTTCAACAGCCTGCTGGCCGAGGCGTCAGCCAACCCAGCAGAGGACTACACGGAGCGGTTCCGGGAGCTGTCCGAGTCCACCACCCGTCTCAAAGAACGGAAGGCACAGCTGGAGGGGGCCTGCCAGGAACAGGGTCGGCTCCAGAACCGCCTGCGGGCGGTCTCGGCCGCCATGGAGCATATGACGGCGGCGATGACAGAGTGGGACGAGGAGGTCATCCACCAGCTGCTGGAGAAGGTGACGGTGCTCTCCCGGGAGAAGATCCGGGTGACCTTCCGGGATGGCCGGGAGATCGAGCAGTATGTGGCACAGCCAAAAAGGAGGAAGCTTGCATGAAGATCTTCGCTATAGGTGATACCCTCTGGAATTTTGAGCGGTTTCGCCCGGAATACTTCCCGGAGGGCCAAGAGCTCACCAAGGAGGATGTGGTGCTCCAGCTGGGAGACTTCGGCGGCGTGTGGTTCGGAGATGAACGGGATGACGAGGCGCTGGACTGGCTGAAAGGGCTGCCCTTCACGGTGGCCTTCGTCTCGGGAAACCATGAAAACTACGATGCCCTTGTGAAATACCCGATAGAGAACTGGCACGGCGGCAGGGTGCAGCCCGTCAGGCCCCACGTGCTCCACCTGATGCGGGGGCAGGTATTTGAGCTGGCCGGCCGCACCTTCTTCACCATGGGCGGGGCGGCCTCCCACGACATTGAGGACGGCATCCTCAGCCTGGAAGATCCCAACTTTGAGCGAAAATACCTGACATTGAAGCGGAAAGAGCACGCCCGATTCCGCATTGACCACCTGTCCTGGTGGAAGGAGGAGCTGCCGTCAGAGGAGGAATATGCAGAGTCCAGAAGAAACCTGGACGCCCACAACTGGGCGGTGGACTACGTCCTCACCCACTGCGCCCCCACCGGCATCGCCCTCCAGCTCTCCTGGCACAATGTGGCGGATCACCTGACGGACTTCCTCCAGGAGGTCAAAGACCGGGTGCAATACCACTACTGGCTGTTCGGGCACTACCACGGAAACAAAGCCATTGATACCAAGCACATCCTCTTGTGGGAGCAAATCGTGCAGATTTTATAGAGAAGGCCGTAAGGGAAAGGGCGGCGTTTTGATCCGCCGCCTTTTCCTTTGCGGCCTTCTGTCCAAGAAAATATCTCACCACTATGGAGTAGATAGAACGAATGTGCTATAATTGGCTTGAAAAACTCCGGGGAGGCGGTACGATGGCGATCGAGGACGGCGAGTGGATCATGCGGGGGCTGGACTGGGATGACCCCAGCCGCACCCAGAGCTGGGAGGAGCTCATCGGCTTGATTGACGAGGTGGGCTTCCTGCCCCTGTTCAAAAACGAGGTAGACAGCTTCTCCGCGGAGGAGAACACCTCCGACCTCTATTGGTGGACGGGGGACGAGGAACAGGATCCCTGGGAGTGGCGGCGGCTGATCGCCCGCAGCGGCAGGGCGGCCTACGGCAAGTTCTTCGGCGGCAAGGCGGGCTTCATCTCCAGAGCGTGGTTTCCCCACTTCGCCAACTGGCGGAGGGACGGCTACGACTTCGACAGCCGCTGGGACGAGGAGCTGGCCACCATGCGGCAGAAGCGGATCATGGACCAGTTCCTGACCAAAGACGAGTGTGCTTCTCCTTTGAACTCAAGCGGCAGGCCGGATTCGGCAAAGGCGGGGAGAAGAACTTCGAGGGCACGGTGACTGACCTGCAGATGGGCGGCTACTTGCTCATCCGGGACTTCCGACGGAGGCGGAACAAGCGGGGGCAGGAGTACGGCTGGCACATCTCCGTCTATTCCACCCCGGAGACCCTGTGGGGCTATGACCACGTCTCATCCGCCTACTCTGTGGCTCCGGCGGAGTCCAAGGCCCTGATCGATGAACAGATCTGGAGGAATTTCCCGGAGGCAGAGCAGGAGGAACTGGATGCCGTGCTGGGCTGGACCCGATAATTGGACGGTACCCATGACATACTAAGTGCGAAAGGAGTGACTGGGGCGTGAAGGAGAAGTGTTACATTTGCTGCGATTTGAAGAGCTTTTACGCCTCGGTGGAGTGTGTGGAGCGGGGGCTGGATCCCATGACCACCAACCTGGTAGTGGCGGACAAGCGGCGGACGGACAAGACCATCTGCCTGGCGGTGTCCCCCTCCCTCAAAGCCTACGGCATCTCCGGCCGGGCCCGGCTCTTTGAGGTAGTGCAGAAGGTGAAAGAGGTCAATCTCCGGCGACAGCGGCAGGCCCCGGGCCGACGACTCACCGGCGCCTCTTGGCACGACCGGTCGGTGCAGGAGAACCCATCTCTGGCTCTGGACTACCTGGTGGCCCCGCCCCGGATGGCCCACTATATTGACTGGAGCACGAGAATCTACAGCATCTATCTGAAATACATCGCGCCGGAGGATATCTTCCCCTACAGCATCGACGAGGTGTTCATGGACGTGACCAACTACCTGGACACCTACAGAATGACGGCCCGGGAGCTGACCCAGACCATCCTCCTGGATATTCTGAACACCACCGGCATTACCGCTGCTGCGGGGATGGGGAGCAATCTATATCTGGCCAAGGTGGCCATGGATATCGTGTCCAAGCATATCCGGGCCGACCGGCACGGCGTCCGCATCGCCAAGCTCACGGAGGAGAGCTACCGTCGCCTGCTCTGGGCGCACCGGCCCCTGACGGACTTCTGGCGGGTGGGCAAGGGCTACGCGGGCAAGCTGGAGGCCAACGGCCTGTACACCATGGGGGACATCGCCCGGTGCTCCATTGGCAAGCCTACAGATTACCACAATGAGGAGCTGCTCTACAAGCTGTTTGGGGTCAACGCGGAGATTTTGATCGACCACGCCTGGGGCTGGGAGCCCTGCACCATCGCGGACGTGAAGGCGTACAAGCCGGAGAACAAGAGCATCGTCTCCGGCCAGGTGCTTCAGTGCCCCTATGACTTTGACAAGGCCCGTCTGGTGGTACGGGAGATGGCGGATGCCCTGGCGCTGGATCTGGTAGACAAGCGGCTGGTGACCAACCAGCTGGGGCTCACTGTGGGCTATGACCGGGAGAACCTGGACGACCCGGGCCGCCGTCAGAACTACCACGGCCCGGTGACCACTGACCGCTACGGACGGAGCATCCCCAAGCACGCAGTGGGCACGGAGAACTTCACCTAGACCTCGTCAGCCAATGATCTGCAAAAGGCAGCAGCCACCCTCTATGACAGGATTGTGGATAAGAACCTGCTCATCCGCCGTCTGAGCATCAGCGCCAATAAGCTGCTGGATGAGGCGGAGGCCCCCAATGGGCACGAGGCGGAGCAGATGGATCTGTTCACCGACTACTCCGTCAGGGAACAACAGGAACAGGCGGGCGAGGCTGCCCATGCCCGGGAGCGGAAGCTCCAGGAGGCCATGCTGGGCATCAAGAAGCGGTACGGCAAGAACGCCATCCTCAAGGGGATGAACCTGGAGGATGGCGCCACGGCCAAAGAGCGCAACCAAACGATCGGAGGGCATCAGGCATGAGTGGGCCATACGACGACATCATAAACCTCCCGCATCCCACCTCCAAGCGGCACCCCCGGATGCCCATCCGCGACCGGGCCGCGATTTTCAGTCCCTTTGCCGCCCTGAGCGGCCACGGGGCCGCCATTGCCGAGACCGCCCGGCTGACGGAGCAGAAGATAGAGTTGGATGAGGACACCAAGGCAGAGTTGGACCGGAGGCAGGCCGTGCTGCTGGAGTACATGGACGAACGGCCGGAGCTCACCGTCACTTGGTTCCAGCGGGACGAAAAGAAGGACGGCGGGGCTTACCTGACCACCACCGGCCGACTGAAAAAGCTCAGAGAACTGGAGCGGAGCCTGGTTTTGACAGACGGGACAGAGATTCCACTGGAAGATGTGGTGACTCTGGAGAGCGACATCTTCCAAACACTTATGTAGTTGACCACAAAAGGGAGCACGGTGCATCAGACGCCGTGCTCCCTTTTGCGATCAAAGCAGGCGCGGGGCGCCAGAAAGGAGAGCTCAATGAACGTCAGAAAGCCAACCGATTACAGCGCCATGTATGGGATACTGGATCAGCTCATGGGGGCGGAGTTCCCGCAGATGGAGCTGTACTTTGAGATCGGCAAGATCGTCTGTGCCCACCCGGAGAAGGGCACGGCGGTCATGGCCGCCGAGTATCTCCAGGCAAACTACCCTGGGGATAGAGGATTCTCCCCGCGAAACCTGCGGCGGATGCGGGAATTTTACCGCGCCTATGCCGACAATTCAGAGCTGAGGGCGCTGGCCCTGAAGCTGGGCTGGACACAAAATATGGCCATCCTAGAAGGCTGTGAGAGCTTTGACGAGCGCATCTGGTATCTCCGGGCCGCTCTGGGGCACCACTGGACAAAGGTGGAGCTGCTGGAACAGATCCAAGCCGGAGCATGGCTGCGGGAAGAACTCGACGAACCGGACAATACCTGTTATACTGAGAGCAACATAGTATCAGTGGGGTGTCTGGAGCATGAAGAAGATCCTTTTTGTGTGTCATGGCAATATTTGTCGGAGCCCGATGGCCGAGTATGTGATGAAGGACTTGGTGAAAAAGGCGGGACTGGAGGACCGGTTCCAGATCGCCTCGGAGGCCACCAGCCGGGAGGAGCTAGGCAATCCGGTCTACCCGCCAGCCCGGCGGAAGCTGGCGGAGCACGGTATCTCCTGCGGCGGCCATGCCGCCCGGCAGCTCCGCAACCGCGACTACGAGGAGTACGACCTGCTCATTGGAATGGATCAGGCCAACCTCCGCAACATGTATCGCATCTGCGGCGGCGACTTCAACGACAAGATGCACCTCCTGATGGAATACGCCGGCCGCCCGGAGCAGGAGGTGGCCGATCCGTGGTATACCGATGACTTCGACGCCACCTGGCGGGATGTGCTGGCGGGGTGTCAGGGGCTGCTGGATCAAATCATTATACAAGAAGGGGGAGCCCATGGCGTCAAAGAAGCCTATGAAAGATCACATCCACGCCAAAGGGGCAGATATTGCCGTCGTTTCCAGCGGCGATGAGAACGACTACATCTCCCTGACAGATATTGCACGCTATAAGAACGATGCCCCGGATGATGTGATCAAGAATTGGATGCGGAACCGGGACACAATTGAATTCCTGGGGTTATGGGAGCAGCTCAACAATCCGGAATTCAAACCCGTCGAATTCGACGGGTTTAGGATCCAGGCTGGGTCTAACACGTTTACCATGTCTCCGAAAAAGTGGGTTGACGCGACCAGCGCAATCGGGATCTTTTCTAAAGCTGGGAGATATGGCGGTACATTTGCGCACAGGGATATTGCTTTCGAGTTTGCCTCCTGGATTTCTGCTGAGTTCAAGCTATACATCATCAAGGACTACCAGCGGCTAAAGGCGGATGAAAACAGCCGGCTTGCCCTTGGCTGGAATCTCAACCGGACACTGGCAAAAATCAATTACCGTATCCATACCGATGCTATCAAAGACATGCTGATCCCTCCGGACATCACTCCACAGCGGCAGAGCTTTACCTATGCCAGCGAGGCTGATGTCCTGAATGTAGCACTGTTCGGCATCACAGCAAAAGAATGGAGGCAGGCACACCCTGACAGCCCAGGTAACATCCGCGATGAGGCAAGCCTTCAGCAGTTGATTGTTCTGGCAAACCTAGAGAGCATCAATGCAGAGCTGATCCGGCAGGGCGTTTCCCAAAGCGAACGCCTGCTACGGCTTAACGCCAGCGCCAAACAAATGATGAAGTCCTTAGTGGGAGACCACAAAATTGAGCTGCTGGATGAGAAGACCAACAAATAAATAGATAAGAAAGCGAAAATGAGATGCAGGTATTGATACCCCCATATCGACCGAGCAGGTAGAGCGATTTACGAGGTATAACGGATGGACAAAGAGATAATAAAGCGTTTTAGAGATGAAGTGAACGCACAAGATTTAGTCTTGCAAATGTATCGTAATTATGCAGGGAAAAATTATTGGAATATTATATGTTCGGCTATGGATTGGATCGATGTTGTTGTAGAAATGATCGACATAAAAAACGTTTCCAAGAAAAACGATAATGATTCCAGCATAAAAGTTATGACCTTTATTATGTGTATTGATGTGATGTGGGAGGCTGTCCAACAGTTACATAGGATATTTTTTGATACCAGCACGATTCCCTTTGCTGATAACACGGAAGTGTTTTGCCATAAACTGTTTCAAGCCTCAGATAACGACTATTTCAAGACTATACGAGCCTGTTTTGCCGCACATCCGATCAATTTGAATGACCACTTTACTGGAAATAAGCAAAAAGAACGTCGCTATGCGAGTTGGTCTGGTGGAGGGTTCAGCAGTGGTGACTTTTCTGTAATGCTATATAGTAACCAACCGGATAAAGATGCGCTTTTCCTTGATATATATTTTGATGAATTACTAAAGTTTGCTGAGCAACGCTATGCTTATCTTAATACAATCTCCACGAAAATTGTCTGGCAGAGGGAGCAATATCTAAATTCTTGGAAAAGTATAAAAATAGAGCGGACAGGTTCCCTTGATGAGCAGATATTAGTTTTAATTAAAGAAGCAAAACAACGGTTTGATAACGACTATTATAATTATGAATTGGATCAACTTAAAATAATATTTTCTACTCAAATTACGAATCCCACAAATTTAAGAATTGTAAATCAATATAGGACGGCACTTTTGTGTAAAGTGGACGAATTGTTTGCAGTGCTCCAGGAGATGAGACTCATAACTCTCGAGAGCACGGAAAAAATTAACGATCATTGTCCTACCGAATATCAGTATACATTTTCCAAATTAGTTGATGCCGTGTTTTGCAGTGGTTCGATACAACTAGTCAATATAAACGATTTTAAAGTATGCTTGGGCCATCTTATTGATTTTGGAAATATTGAATCTATCGAAGAACTTTATGTATGTGTAAAAGCCGGGTTCTTCTATTTAAATTCCAAAGGATATCCTTGAAATCTTATATATTGGAACCTTTGCATACTTGCAGTGAGCCAAATATTTTCGCTCCAAAATTGTGTTTCCAGTAAAACTCTCATACGGCGGACTTCG
>OODH01002040.1_pt1 | contig 10474 bp, 7 predicted proteins | sample 1671391 | NCBI WGS metagenome assembly OODH01 (sample SAMN06348152, study PRJEB24527) | human gut metagenome | biome: human gut; feature: ankylosing spondylitis patient; material: feces | host: Homo sapiens | place: China | collected 2015-10 | reverse complement strand
GCGCCGCTGCTCGCGGCAAGCCCGCAAATGGAGCAGCAACGCTTCCGACGAGCGGAAAAAGGCCTTTTGCCTCTGGAGAAACTGGGCTTCCGTATTGGGCATGAACAGCGCGTAATGGACCAGGGAAACGATGGAAATGCCGAACAGCAGCGTAAAGGAGCCAACCAGCAGCTGCCCGAAATCGTATGTCGGGAGGTTCGTAAAATTGCCTATGGACAGCCACGGCAGCATGAAGGCCTGTTTGGTGAAATTCTGTTCCTTGCGCGGAAACGCGAATGTGATGAAAAATCCCGATACCCCCATCATGACGATGAACTCGCCAAGGTTGGAAACCAGAGGATAGATGAAGGTATAGGCCAGCCCCGTACAGCCGATGCCGAGCGCAAAGATCAGCACCTGGCGCAGCGGTTTGTCTTCGCCGGTCATGATGCCGATCAGGCCGAGCACGATGGTCAATTCCAGAAAAGCGATGGATTCCAGCCCCGGAGGGTTGAGGAGTATCCAGCACAGCGTCGCCACCCAGAAAATGACGAACATCTGGGACATGTAGGCGTATTGCTCGGGCTTGATGACGGAAAGGGCCTTTTTTGATGCCGACGGCTTCAGTTCGGGCATGGGCCCGCCATGCAGCAGAAAACCGGCCAGCATCAGCAGCTCGCGGCAGTGCGCCGTCTGTTCCTCGAACAGTTTCACCGCAGAAAAGGCCAATCCCTTCCGTGTCGAGCCGAGTTTCTCGAATACGCTTTCATCGAACGCGAGCGGCTGTACGTCTTCGGGCTTCGAGGAACCACCGGGAGAGCTTTCCTTCCCCAGGGCATCCATGCGATCGAAAAGTTTCCCCAGTTCGGCGACCCGCGACTCAAAATGAGGAAAAAGGGATGCCATATCCAAATCTTTCATGGCCACGAGGGTCCCCATCCAGCGCCGCTGGAGCTCCAGCAGTTCGGCGCTGCACCGGACGGCGCGCTCCCAGTGTTCCCGGTAACGGTAAACCTGATACGTCTCCAGTTGCACGGCCGGGACAAGCTGCCCAACTTTATCGAGGATTTCCCTCATGCCGACATACTGCGTATACATGCGGCTCATCTGCCCTTCCGCTCCGGCCCCCTCGTTCATGACGAAAAGGGCCTTGTGCCCCGCCATGAGATCCTGCACGCCGCGATACAGGGACTTGATGGATGTCCTTGGAGAAAAAACAAGTGTTACAACGGTATACACGCCGATACCGAGCAGTGTTTCCTCAACCCGGTATACGGAGAGATGAAAGGCATCCTGGGGTTCGTGAACCGCCATGAGGCAGATGATCAACGTGACGATGCAGGAAATAAAGAACGCGTAGCCATAGTAAACGCTGGTCAGCATAAGATAGAGCATCAGGCACAGATAGAGGGACAGCACGGACAGAAGGAGCATACGCTCTTGCGCGAAAAGCCCGAGCAGGACAAGGGCGGCGACAGCCCCGGCGATCGTGCCGAACATCCGCAGCACGCCCTTTTGCAGGGTCTGGCCGATGCTCGGCAGGCTGATCACGAATACGGTGAACCCCGCCCAAAATGGCCTGTCCAGATTCCAATAGAATGCCAGCACATACGTACAGACGAAGGCCAGCGCGGTTACGGCGGCGGTATGGATGCGGGAGGACAGTTCGGCGGTCATGGCAAAGGAGGGTGGAGGTTAAGGATGCCGCCATAGTACCGTGCCTCAGATGTCCGTCAATCCGCTGAGAGCTTTGAGAATACTCCGCGCCCCTTTACTTCGGGCCTGTTTTCCCCTATAAGAGGCGCTGCATACGAACGGGCGGTTAGCTCAGTTGGTAGAGCGCCGCCCTTACAAGGCGGATGCCACAGGTTCAAGTCCTGTACCGCCCACCAGCGAATTCAACCCCTTACGGACTCATCTCCGTAAGGGGTTTCTTGTTTTCCGTTCCCGGCCGGAACGACTCCTTTCCTGAACCCCGGCCAGCCTCCAGCCCGCCTTTCTTCATTCGAAAAGCCGCCCGCCCCACCGCTCCATGTCCATACCTTCACCGTTTCCGCTGTTACAAGCGAACGAGAGGGGCATCCACTTGCGGGGGCCTGTTGATGCCCCTCCCATGCCTCATGCCTCCTCTGCCTGTTTTTTTCGTTTCTTATCAACGGGTTCAGGCGATGTGAAAAAAAGGGCTTCAAGAAGCAAATATGTTTCTCCTGACCCGATTTTTTTGTACCGGACAGGCATCATAGATCTCTTTATGCAGTCCATACGTTCGTATCGTGACATAAAAAATAAATTATAATAGTATATTAAATAATAAAAGACGACTCGAGTATCGAGGTTGAAATTTTTTTCACTTTTTTCGTGAAATGCTGCGCTCGTAACATTTCCGGTTTCGCGTTTCTCGTATTCTGCATATACAGCCAATCCGGAAAAGGCCTGTACCGAACATGTAAAAAAAGGATAATGGCCAGAAACGTTCCATTGTTTTTACTGTATAAGACATTCTTCCTTTTCTCTCAGCATCGTAACAGGCAGTTGTTCAACCTCGTATCTTTTGAGGCTAAAACAGCGATGATTGCCGAATGCCGTACTCTTTCCTGCAATGTAATCGGGATAAAGAAAACGGAAAACGGCATCGAAGACTCTCGCACATAATCGACTTTTGGAGAAGCGACTATGAGCCAATCTACAGTCAAGAAGATCCCCAACAACTATTTTGATGGAATGCCCGTAACCGGCTTCCACAAAATCGTCTTCTTCATCATCATGATGGCCTACTTCTGCGAGCAGATGGACAACTGGAACTTCGGCTTCATCGCCCCCGCGCTCATGCACACATGGGGCCTGCAGATGTCCGACATCGGCGTGGTCACGCTCTGGTACTTCATCGGCATGACCGCGGGCGGCTTCTTCGGAGGCGTCATCTCCGACTTCATCGGGCGCCGGAAGACCTTCCTCATCTCCATCGCCACATTCTCGTTTTTCTCGGTGCTGAACGGCTTTACGGACAACTTCCACGTCTTCGTCATCGCCCGCTCCATGACCGGCTTCGGCGTTTTCTGCCTCATGGTCTGCTCACAGGCCTACATCGCCGAAATGGCCCCCGCCGAATCACGCGGCAAGTGGCAGAACCTCGTGGCCGCCGTGGGTTTCTCCGCCGTGCCGGTCATCGGCGTCATGTGCCGCGCAATCATCCCCCTCGCCGAGGAAGCGTGGCGCTTCATCTTCTACTTCGGCGGCGTCGGCCTCATCGCCTTCTTCGTCGGCCTGCGCTACCTCAAGGAATCCCCCCGCTGGCTCGTGGCCCGCGGCAGGCTGGAAGAAGCGGAACAGGTCGTCTTTGAAATCACCGGCAAGCATGTGGACCTTTCCGAGGCCGCCAAGAACGTGCAGACCAAGGTCCCCGTCATGGAAGTGCTGACCGGCATGTTCCGCCACCAGTACATCAAGCGTACCCTCGTCCTGCTCGCCATCGTGGTCTTCACCAACCCCGCCACCTTCACCGTGACCAACTGGACCGCGACCCTGCTCAAGGCGCACGGGTTCTCGCTTGAAGACAGCCTCATGGCCACGACGATCATTTCCGTCGGCGTACCCGCCGGGCTGTTCTTCTCATCCTTCGTCACCGACCTTGGCGGGCGCAAGATCCCGATCATGTGTATGTTGATCATCCTCGCCGTACTTGGCCCCATCTTCGGCAATATGACCGGTTACTGGCCCGTCGTCCTCACCGGCGTCGTCCTCACCGCGGTCGTCATGGCTATGGGCTTCACGGTCTTCTCGTACACCGCCGAATCCTACCCCACACGTATGCGCAACACCGCCACCGGCTTCCACAGCTCCACCGGCCGCCTCGCCGTGGCCGCGGCCCAGCCGCTCATCCCGATGGCCTACGCTGCGTACAGCTTCGACGGCGTGTTCTGGATCTTCAGCTTCCTCTGCTTTGTCCCCGCCGTGGTCATCGCCATCTGGGGCCAGCGCACCGGCGGCAAGTCGCTTGAAGAAATAGCCTAGCTGGATACAGGGGGGGCATTTCTCAGAAGGAGCATTCCCATTCCCCCGAAGCCCCTCCTCTCTCCTCCAATGTCGTACTATGGGGAGTCCCCCCACGGGAACGGATCGGCGTGAGAAACGATTCAGGGGCAACATCCGCCAAACCTTCTTTCATGTATGGAAAGAGAGAAACCAATCAGGAGGACATCATGGGTCACCCGACTATCTATCCTACCGGCGTCACCGTATATAATCCCGAAAAGTGCTGGAACGGCTTCACGATCTTTCAGGCTCTGGAAGTGGGCGCCGTGCTCATGAACATGAACGGCCGCGAAAACAAGGTTTGGAAAGGCGTGCACGGCTTCCCGAACAAGATTTTCCCCGGCGGCTACCTCATGACCTCGCGCGGCTCCCGTGACGGGCGCTACGGCGTGCAGGACGGCCTCGATCTCGTGCAGATTGACTGGGACGGAAACGTGGTCTGGAAGTTCGACCGCAACGAATACATCGAAGATCCCGGCATCCCCGGCCGCTGGATGGCCCGCAGCCACCACGACTACCAGCGCGAAGGCAGCACTACCGGCTACTACGCGCCCGGCATGGAGCCCAAGACCGACTCCGGCAACACCCTCGTCCTCGCGCACCGCAACGCCCGCAATCCCAAGATTTCCGACAAGCAGCTCCTCGACGACGTGATCCTCGAAGTGGACTGGGACGGCGACATCGTGTGGGAATGGAACTGCAACGAGCATTTCGACGAAATGGGCTTCCGCGAAGGCCCCAAGAACACCCTCGCCCGCGACCCCAACTACCGCCCCACGCAGCCCGAGGGCATGGGTGACTGGATGCACATCAATTCCATGTCCGTGCTCGGCCCGAACAAATGGTATGACGCGGGCGACGAGCGTTTCCATCCCGATAATATCATCGTGGACGGCCGCGAAGCCAACATCATTTTCATCATCTCCAAGGCTACCGGGAAAATCGTCTGGAAACTCGGCCCCGACTACGACAACAGCCCCGAAGCCAAGGCCATCGGCTGGATCATCGGCCAGCACCACTGCCACATGGTCCCGCGCGGACTGCCCGGCGAGGGCAATATCCTGATTTTCGACAACGGCGGCTGGGGCGGCTACGACGTGCCCAACCCCGGTTCCCCCACCGGCGTGAAGGCCGCCCTGCGCGACCACTCCCGCGTGCTGGAAATCGATCCCGTGGCCATGAAAATCGTATGGCAGTACACCCCCACCGAAGCGGGCTTCCTCGCCCCGATGGACTGCAACCGTTTCTACAGCCCCTTCATCAGCGGTATGCAGCGTTTGCCCAACGGCAACACCCTGATCACCGAAGGTTCCGACGGCCGCGTGTTTGAAGTGACGCCCGACCACAAGATTGTGTGGGAATTCGTTTCCCCGTACAAGGGCAAGTTCGTGCCCATGAACATGACGTACCGCGCTTACCGTGTGCCCTACGAATGGGTGCCGCAGGTCGCCAAGCCCGTTGAAACGGCCATCGAGCCTCTGGACGTTTCCACCTTCCGCGTGCCCGGCGCGGCGGCGTTCGGCGATCGGGCCAAGGAAGTGAGCGTTGAAGGCTGCGTGCCCTATGAAGGCAGCAACGCCCTGTGCGTCGCTTCCGTCGAAGATCCAGAAGACAAGTAAGCGGAAGAAAGAGGGGGTTGGGGATTGCCGCCTTGCATGAAGGGCAGGGCGGCATCACTGGAATTCCTTTTCCTTCGAGAGAAAGTACCGTTCGCCTGTTGCGTTGGGGAAATGGGATTCGCCCTGCTGTACCGTGGGGCCGGGTTTTGTTTGCGCCGGGCGGAAACGGGAAAGGCCGGAATGTTCCGGCCTTTTTTCGTGTCCTGCGAGGAAAGCGCAAAGGGATGGGGTTGGTTGTACGTGGAGAAGGTGGTTTCTGGCAAACATCTATTTGTACTTAAAAGGCATTTTTATGAAAGGTGCGCCCTTGCGAAAAAGGGTAGGTATGCTATTCCCGGAAGGAAGAACCTCAAGGAGGCAATCATGATTGATTTCAAGGTGGATGAGTCCCTGTGCGTTTCGTGCGGGGCTTGCGTCAACGATTGTCTGCATCAGGCTCTCCGCATGGACACGTACCCCGTGATGGTCGATGAAGGGCACTGTATCCGCTGTCAGCACTGCCTTGCGGTCTGCCCTACGGGGGCTGTTTCCATTATGGGGGCGGCAGCCTCTGATTGCACGCCGCTTGCGGGCAATATCCCGGAGCCCCGCCAACTGGATACGCTGTTCAAGGGGCGCCGCTCCGTACGGCATTATAAGCGCGAAAACGTTTCGCCCGGGTTGCTTCAAGAGCTTCTCGACAGTGCGGCCTACGCGCCTACCGGCAGCAATGCGCAGAATCTGCTGGTTTCGGTTGTCGACGACATTGCGGCGATGGATGCCCTCCGGGAGGCTGTCTACCTGCGTCTGGACGAGCTGGCGGAAACGGGTGCCATGCCGGACTGCCAGCGCCGCGCGTTTTTCCTTTCCGCCGGAAAGCTCTGGAAGGCCGGGGGATGGGACGGCATTTTCCGCTCCGCTCCGCATTGCGTGATCGTGGCCAACGCGAAGAATGCGACCTGCGTCGAGCAGGACCCGCTCATCTATCTGTCGTACTTCGAGCTGATGGCACAGGCGCGCGGGATAGGCACGCTCTGGTGCGGCCTGCTGTACTGGTGCCTGCGGGACGTGCTGCCTGACTTCCTGCCCCGTTTGGGTATTCCGGATACGCACCAACTGGGATACGCAATGTTGTTCGGCTATCCCTCCATCAATTATCGGCGTACGGTTGAAACCCGTTCCGCGCTCGTCAGGCACATCGGCTGGAACTGACTCAACGGTTGATCCGGACGGCGGGCCCTTGGCTATTCGGGGGACCGCCGTCTTTTTTCGACGGAAAAGCGGTAGCGCTGGCTGCGGCCGTCCGGGAGACGTTGGAAAATCGTCTGCGTACGCACCTTGAGCAGCTTAAGAACAGTCCTCATACCCCGAATGCGCGGAGAAGAGATGAAAACCGGAGCCGTTTCGAGCCAGTGGTATGCCTTCGCCACCGTAGTCCTGTGGTCGTCCGCATTCGTATTCACGAAAGTGGCGTTGCTGTCTTTTTCGTCAACCGCGCTCGGGTTTTCCATCTATCTGTTCATCTTCAATAAAGGCTCCGAGACGCTGACGGCGGCCACGGGATGTATCCTCATTGCCACCGCGCCCATCATTACGGCGCTGATGGCGTCCGTCGTATTCCGGGAACGTTTGACGCGGCTTGCGTGGATTGCGCTGTGGCTTGCGTTCCTCGGGGTGCTCGTCCTCATGCTGTGGAACGGGAGCGTTTCAATCAACGCCGGGGTATTCTGGATGCTCGGGGCCGCCCTTGCCATCAGTGCGTACAACGTGATCCAGCGGCTCTATGCAAACGGGTATACGTCGCTCCAGATAACGGCCTACAGTTTTTTTACGGCAACGGTGATGCTTGCGGGCTTTTTGCCGGAATCCATACGCCAGATCGAGTCGGCCCCTCTTTCCCATGTGATCGCGGTGATCTTTCTGGGCGTTTTCCCGAGTGCGCTGGCGTATCTGTTATGGGCGAAGGCGCTTTCTTTTGCTGCGACCACCAGTGACGTGACCAAGTTCATGTTTTTGACCCCGCTGCTTTCGTTTGTGCTCGGCTATGTGGTGATCAGCGAGCTGCCCGGCGTGGAAACATGGATCGGCGGCGCGCTCATCCTCTCCGGGCTGGCATTGTTTCACATCTCAGGCCAGCGGGCCGAGAGGGCCCGGCGGGCGGCAATGCGGCACTGACGGACTGGCGCTTGCGCGTGGTTCCCTATATGCGGAGAATGATGGGCTGAATGTGCGCTGATTGCCGAGAAAAGCAAGGAAGGGAGGAAACCCTAGGCTTCCTCCCTTCCTTGCTCTCTATATAGTTACCAGCGCGATTACTTGATTTTCGAGAGGAGATCGTTCAGGGCTTCCGTCATGGAAGGATGGGTATAGATCATATCCCGCAGGAAGGTGTAGTCTTTACCCGCACGGATGGCCGTTTCCACGACATTGATCATCTCTCCGGCATCGGCGCAATGCAGGGCGCAACCCAATATGGTTCCGGTTTTTGCGTCCACTACGGCCTTGAGCATACCCGTGGTTTCACCCATCAACCGGGCGCGGGGGATGGCTGCCGCAGGAAGGACGGCAACCTTGATGTCGAGGTTTTTGTCGCGGGCGGCCTGTTCCGTGAGTCCCACGCGACCGAGAGGGGGATCCATGAATACGGTATACGCGGGATCGCGGTCGCTGGCGACGCGCTTGCCCTCTCCGTAAAGGGCATCCCGGACGATGCGGAAGTCGTCCAGCGAAATGTACGTGAACTGCGGGCCGCCTTTGACGTCGCCGAGAGCCCAGATATGCGGAACGGAGGTTTGCAGGCGTTCGTCCACGGCAATCGCGCCTTGTTCCGTTGTCTTCACGCCAGCGGCTTCAAGGTTGAGCCCCGCCGTGAGCGGGCGGCGGCCCGTCGCGAGCAGGATGGCATCCGCGGGCAACGCCTGTTCCGTGCCGTCGAGAATGAAACGGACCTCGGCTTCATCCCCGGCGTCGCGTACGGCACTGGCGGATGCACCGGTTATGATCGTTACACCCTTGTTTTCCAGCGCCTTGCGGACGCTGTCGGCCACATCGGCGTCTTCGCGGGCAAGGAAGCGGGAACCGCGTTCCAGTATGGTGACCCGTGAACCGAATTCCGCGTAGAACGAGGCGAATTCCAGCGCGATATACCCGCCGCCGAGGATGACCAGACGGCGGGGCAGGTCTTCCAGCTCCAGCATGGTGGTGCTGGTGTAGACTCGCGGGTTTTCGCGGACGCCTTCAATGGGCGGGATGACGGTTTCGCCGCCGGTGTTGATGAAGATGCGTTCGCCGGAGAGGAGCAGGGTTTTGTCCGCCGTTTTGACTTCGACTTCATGTGGGGAAACGAACGAGGCCGTCCCCGTGATGACGTCCACATTGTCCCGGTCGGCAAGCATGGCGTAGTTTTTACCGCGCAGGAAACCGGTCACTTCGTTCTTGCGGGCGATGGCGCGCCGATAGTCGGCGGCCTTTTCCTCAAAGCTGCGCTCTCCGCGGCACAGGCTCTTATGCGCTTCGTAGACCAGCGTCTTGGTGGGGATGCAGGCGATGTTGATGCAGGTGCCGCCGTACATTTTGTCCGAGCGTTCGACGATGGCAACGGATTGTCCTTGATCCGCGAGATAGGCGGCCAGCGTCTTGCCTCCTTTCCCGAATCCGATAATGATGGCGTTATAGCGCTGTTGCATGGCATATTCTCCTTGTCGGCAGTTGCGGGCTTTTCAGAAGGTCTTACTTGAAAGTAAATGAGCCGTCATTGCCGTATACGGGTATTCCTTTGAGAAACCATAGATTCTTCTTCTGAGGGTACGCTTCCCGGATCATGTCGTAGGCCGTTTCAGCCCGGCGTCCGGTCCGGCAGAGGAGCAGGACGGAGCCGTCGGCGGGGGCTTGACCCATATGTTCGCGCAGTGTCTGGATCGGAAGGAGCAGAGCGCCGGGGACGTGGCCTTGGGCGTATTCCTGCTCGGTACGGACATCGATGACGGTCAGCTTGTCGCCAAGCGTGTCCATCAGCTGCAGGGCTTCAGCCGGGGCGAGCGCGCCGGTCTGCGGGAGTTCGGCGGCGGGGGAGTGGCCGTATGCCGCGAACATGAAAACGCAAGCCAAGAGTACGGCAAACCATTTGGAACGAAGAGAATGCATAGCGACCTCCAGGGTATGCGGCTGTGGGCAAAATGCCTCTGTTGCTTTTTTATTTAACGCTCATTAAAATACTCGGGTGACCGTTTCTGTCAAGCGGTTTTTGATGCCAAGCGATGAAGGAGTTTGCAATGGGAAGGCCACCATCCTATGATCATACGATGTTACTGCGTGAAATCATTGATTGCCTATGGGAGCGCGGGTACGCGGCGACGCCCATCAGCGTCATCGTCCAGGAGACGGGAGTCAACGCGGCAAGCCTCTATGCCCGGTTCGGCAGCAAAAAAGGGATCATGCTTGCGGCGCTGGACCTGTATGCCAAGGAGACAATCGACGCGCTTGAAGCCTTGCTGGCCGCGACGCAGCCGGGAGCCGGACAAGTACGCGCCATCTTGGAACATGCCATGGGCAGTTTTGAGGACCCGCGTGCGCGAGGGTGCTTTCTGGTAAACACCGTCACCAACATTTCGACGGATACGCCGGATTTCGCAATGGCGGTAGCGGATTATATGGGGCAGATACGCGGCAGAATCAAGGACGCGCTCAAGCGTGCGCCGGGCTTGCGGCCAGAGGTGACGCCGGAAGATGCGGCACTGTACGTGCAAGTGCAGGTTTGGGGCCTCAAAGTCATGGCCCGGATGCGCCCTGACAAAGCCGCTGGAAAGGTTGTTGTCAGGCAGACGCTGACAGCGTTGTTTACGGATGAAGCCGTAGCCTCCCTAGAG
>OODH01002022.1_pt1 | contig 10569 bp, 9 predicted proteins | sample 1671391 | NCBI WGS metagenome assembly OODH01 (sample SAMN06348152, study PRJEB24527) | human gut metagenome | biome: human gut; feature: ankylosing spondylitis patient; material: feces | host: Homo sapiens | place: China | collected 2015-10 | reverse complement strand
AAGCGCGCCGCCGAGGAAGCCGCCAAGGCACTGGCGGCGGAAGTCCAGGCCGAGTCGGCTGCCGCAGCCGCAGAAACGGCCCCCGCCGCCGCTGTGCCGGAAGCGCCCGCTGCCGAAACCAATATGAATTAAAGAATTGACGTCCGCCCGAAAGGATGCTATACTTTCTGTAACCACACGGCTGTGGTCGGGAGGGACTGTTACAAAGGCGTAACGGAAGTATTCCGTTACGCCTTTTTGCAATTCCCCGCTGATGGGAAACAGTGCACCCCAGCCGCTGGCGCACACAAAAACATGAAATACGAAGAAAGAGGGATTTTATCATGGATCATTTGATTTCTCGCCGCCAGTTCCTCAAAGCCAGCGGTCTGGCAGCCGCAGGCGCATGTGCAGCCGGTCTGCTGACCAGCTGCGGCGGCAGTTCCTCTGCCGGCAGCACCGGCAGCGCGGCTTCCGGCACGGTGGACACCTCCAAGTACACCATCCTGTACTCCAGCCAGCCCGCCACCCTGAACTACCTGACCACCGCCACCGACCTGGAAATGGTCGTGGGTGCCAACTGCGTGGATACGCTGGTCGAGTACGACAACAAGGGCGTCATGCGCGAAGGTCTGGCCACCAGCTGGGACTGGGATGCGGACACCCTGACCTGGACCTTCCATCTGCGGGAGGAGAACTGGGTGGACAACAACGGCGAAGTCGTGGCCCCCGTCACCGCGCAGGACTTTGTGGACGCCCTGAAGTATGTTCTGACCCCGGACTACGCCTCCTCCAACGTCGGTCTGGTCACCGCCTACATCGCCGGTGCCGATGACTACTACAACTACTACGTCTACCTGAACAACGCCAACACCGGCGTTGTGGACGACGACGGCACCACCTACACCGCCGACGCCAGCGGTCTGGTCACCGTGACCGCTCCGGACGGCACCGCCAGCACCTACGAGCCGCTGGACTTCGACACCGTGGGCGTCACGGCCGTGGATGACCACACCCTGACCTACACCCTGACTTACGACTTCCCCGGCTTCCTGAGCCTGCTGTGCTACCTGCCCTATGAGCCTGCCTACGGCCCCCTGCTGGACGAGATGGGCGACCAGTACGCCACCTCTGCCGAGACCATGTACAGCTGCGGTGCGTTCTATCTGGCGGATTACGAGTCTCTGGAGACCTGGATCATGAAGAAAAATCCGGAGAACTACGACGCCGACAACGTCTTCATCGAGACCATCAGCCGCATCTACAACGCTGAAGCCGCCGTCAACGGCCCGGAGATGATCAAGCGCGGCGAGATCGACGAAGCCACCATCGGTCCCGATATTCTGGACAGCTGGCTGAGCGACGACACCACCAGGAGCATGGTCTCCATGGACCGCCCCAACACCAACTACACCTACTTCTACATGTTCAACTTCATGCCCTACGCCCACGAGTTCTCCAACTGGAGCGTCGAGGGCGTGGATGCCGAGTATGAGCCGGACAACTGGGCCAAGGCCATCAACAACACCAACTTCCGCAAGGCCTTCCTGTACGGCATCAACAACGCCGTCACACTGGCCGTTTCTGCCCCGGAAGGCTATGACGGCTACAAGCTGAACACCATCACGCCCCCGAACTTCTGCGCCACCACTGCCGGTGTGGACTACACCCAGTGCGGCGACCTGGCCAACATCACCGAGTTCTTCGATGAGGCCAAGGCCAAGGAGTTCCGCGATGCTGCCATCGAGGAGCTGACCGCTGCCGGTGCCACCTTCCCCATCAAGGTGCAGCTGCCCTACAACCCCTCTTCCACCGACTGGGACAAGCAGTGCCAGGTCTTCAAGCAGCAGCTGGAGGGTGTGCTGAACGACGGCTTCGACTTCATTGATGTCATCATCACCGAAGGCCCTGCGGACAGCTTCCTGTCCGCCGTCCGCCGCAACGGCAAGTTCGAGTTCCTGCTCTGCAACTGGGGCGCCGACTACTCCGACCCGGAGACCGAGACCGACCCGTTCTATCAGGCCGAGGATTCCCGCGGGATGCGCTATGCGTATCTGCGCACCGGCGTGGAAGACGGCTTCATCACCGGCGACACAGCGGACGCCATCATGCAGTACATGACCGCCATCGAGGCTGCCAAGCAGATCACCGATGACATCGACGCCCGCTACAAGGCCTTCGCCGATGCCGAGGCCCTGCTCATCAACAACGCGCTGGTCATCCCGCGCGGCATGAGTGTGCCCGCCTATCTGGCCACCCGCCTGAACTACTGGGAGGGCCAGTACGCTTCCACCGGCTTCTCCAACAAGCGCCTGAAGGGCATCCATGTGCTGGACCACTACATCTCCATGGAGGAGTACGAGGCCAACCGCGACGCCCGCTGATTTTTACACCTGACAAAAAATGGCTTCCGGCAGTTGCCGGAAGCCATTTTTCTGTTGTTCAGCTTCTTTTCTTATTCGAGATTCAGTTTATGCTTCATCAGCCAGCGGGTCAGGCAGAAGTAGGCCGCCGCGAAGGCCGAGGTCACAACAAAGCAGAACAGGTAGCCGGAGTCGGCCCCGAACGCTGTGGTCATGGTCTGCATCGGGGTCATTCCATAGGTCACACCGGTCACGTTCACATCGGCCACCCGATAGGTAATGTCCACAAACAGGTTCACATGGTTCGTGCCCAGCAGCTTATCGATCTGGTTCTCCACAACGTTCAGGCCGATAAAGGCGAGGATGCCGGAGACCATCCCATACTTCCGGAATGGATGGGCGATCATGCAGGCGGCGTAAACGCAGAGGATGAGGTCGGCCAGCCGGGCCAGATTGATGAGGATGGTCCAGAACGTCACCAGCCAGAACTTCGCGTCCAGTTCCCCATACAGCATCCCCCACAGCTGCTTCCAGCTTTCCCAGTCCACCATGCCGAAGGTCTCCGGGTCGAACACGCCGACAGCAACCATGACCGTGATGCAGACGATGCCCACCAGGCCGCTGCACAGCACCCAGACCATGCTGGTGATGAGCTTGGAGAGGATGAGCTGGGTCTCGGTCACGGGCAGGGTGTGCATCAGGTAGCCTTCACGCCCCAGCAGATTTTTATAAAAGCGCTGGACCGTGCTGACAAAACAGAGCACCGCAATGGCGAAGATGACAGAGAGATAGAGGACCATCAGAATGACTTCGAGCCGCCCGAAATTCGTATTGTCGGCCCATGCATTTTCCTGCCGGAACGAAACGCCCAGCACCACGCTCAGCAGTGCCAGCGCCAGATACAGCCCGAAGTACAGGCTTTTGGTGGCCTTGAACTCATATTTCAACAATTGCTTCAGCATTTGAATACCTCCCGGAAATACGCATCGACACTCTTGCCCTCGGTCTCGCGGATGTCGTCCACAGCGCGGTGGGCGAAGATTTTGCCGTCCTTCAGGAACACAGCCTCGTCCAGCACCGGCTCGATGTCCTCAATGAGATGGGTGGAGATGACGACCGTTGCGTCCTTGCTGTAGTTGGAAATGATCGTGTTCAGGATATAGTCCCGCGCGGCGGGGTCCACACCGCCGATGGGTTCATCCAGCAGGTAGAGCTTGGCGGCGCGGCTCATAGCCAGCACCAGCTGGACTTTTTCCTTGGTGCCCTTGGAAAGCGTCTTGAGCCGGGCCTTGGGGTCGATGTTCAGCCGGGCCAGCATCTCGTTGGCTTTGGCGGCATCGAACCCGATGTACGCTTTGGCTTCGCAGGGCGTCCCGTAGAAATCCCGGAACATGTTCACCAGCTCTTCCACCCGCATCCAGTCGGGGAGCCAATCGGCATCCGGCAGGTAGGAGACGATCTCCTTCGTCTCCGGGCCGGGGATCATGCCCGCGATCTTCACCACACCCTCGGTGGGCTGCAGCAGACCGTTTGCCAGTTTGAGCAGCGTGGTCTTGCCGCTGCCGTTCGGGCCCAGCAGGCCGACGATGCGGCCAAAATCAAGGTTCAGGTCGATGCCGTTCAGGGCGGTCTTCTCTTTCCCATAGGCCTTGGTCAGATGTTCACAAGTCAGGATCTTACTCATGCTGTTTTCCCTCCGTTTCGTTCCAGCTGCGCAGCAGCTCTGCCGCCTGCTGGGGCGTATAGCCGATGCTGCGCATTTTTTCCAGAAAATCTGCTGCGATGTTTCGGGCCGCAGACGCCCGCAGTTGTTCGATCAAATCGGTATCCTCCGTTACAAACCGGCCGCTCGTCCGCTCGGTGCGGACCAGGCCCTCGGCTTCCAGCTGGGCCAGCGCCCGCTGCATCGTGTTGGGGTTGACCCCTGCCGCTGCGGCAAGGTCCCGCACCGAGTCGAGGTGCCCGCCGGGCTGGTAGGTGCCCGCCAGAATCCTGGCTTTGAGCCGTTCCACCAGCTGGGCATAGATCGGCCGGCTGGAATCAAACTGTTCGCTCATGGTCTTTTCTCCTTGTGTTACTATGTTAAGCGCTTAATACAATAATATACGATTTTAGTTTTTTGTCAAGGGGGTTTCTGCATTTTCTTCATTCAAAACGCAAAAAATCCCCCGAAGAGGCCGAACGCTTTTGCGTTCGATTCCCTTCGGGGGATTTGGTTCTTTCCGATTCAGCGCGAATCAGCCCTGCTCCTGTGCGGCGCGCTTGGCTTCCAGAGCCAGGATGGCGTCGCGGCGGCTCAGGTTGATGCGGCCCTGCTGGTCGATGTCCGTGACCTTGACCACGATGGCGTCGCCCACGGCCACCACATCTTCCACCCGCTCGACACGCTTGGTGTCCAGCTTGGAGATGTGGACGAGGCCCTCCTTGCCCGGAGCGATCTCGACGAAGGCACCGAAGTTCATCAGACGGGTGACCTTGCCCTTGTAGATAGCACCGATCTCGGGGTCTTCCACGATGGTCCTGATGGTGAAGATGGCGCGCTTTGCGTCCTCCTGATCCACAGCGGAGACGAAGACGTGGCCGTCCTCCTGCACGTCGATCTTGCAGTTGCAGGTGGCGCAGATGTCCTGAATGACCTTGCCGCCCTTGCCGATGACGTCCTTGATCTTATCGGTGGGGATCATCATGCTGAACATCTTGGGGGCCCAGCGGCTCAGCTCGTGGCGCGGCTCAGCGATGACAGGCTTGATGATCTCGTCCAGGATGTACAGACGGCCCTTGCGGCACTTTTCAAAGGCCTCGGCGATGATATCATAGGTCAGGCCGTCGATCTTGATGTCCATCTGGATGGCGGTGATGCCCTTGCGGGTGCCGCCGACCTTGAAGTCCATGTCGCCGAGGGCATCTTCGTCGCCGAGGATGTCGGTCAGCACGATGAAGTTATCGCCTTCCTTGATGAGGCCCATAGCCACGCCGGCGACCGGATCGGAAATCGGCACGCCCGCGTCCATGAGGGACAGGCAGCCGCCGCACACCGCGGCCATCGAGGAGGAACCGTTGGATTCCAGCGTTTCGGCCACCACGCGGACGGTGAAGGGGAAGCCGTCGCCCGCGGGGATGATGGGCTTGAGGGCTTTTTCGGCCAGCGCGCCGTGGCCGATTTCGCGGCGGGACACGCGGACGGGCTTCACTTCGCCCACGGAGAAGGGCGGGAAGTTATAGTGCAGCATGAAGGTCTTGGTCACGTCGCCGGTGAGCGAATCCATGCGCTGGTTGTCCGTGGAGCTGCCGAGCGTGGTCACGCACAGGGACTGCGTTTCACCGCGCGTGAACAGCGCGGAGCCGTGGGCGCGGGGCAGGATGCCGGGCTGGATTTCAATGGGGCGCACGGTCTTGGTGTCGCGGCCGTCGATGCGGGTGCCTTCGTCAAGGATGCGCTTGCGCACGACCTTCTTTTCGATGTGGCCGATGATGTCGCCGACGGAGGAGAGGGCCTTTTCGTCTTCGCCATAGGTCGGATCGGCCTTGAGGGCTTCGACGATCTTTTCCTTCACGAGCTTGCGGGCGTCCTTGCGGGCCATCTTTTCGGGCACGCGCATGGCGGCTTCGAGGCCGGCTCCGGCGGCAAGCTCTTCGATGCGGGCGAGCAGGGCCGTGTCGTCTTCCTGCGGGGTGAAGGCCATCTTCGCCTTGCCCGCGAGCTCGCGCAGCTTGACCTGCGCTTCGACGAGGGGCTGGATTTCCTTGCGGCCCCATTCGAGGGCGTCGATGATCACGTCTTCGGGAACGAAGGTGGCTTCGCCTTCAACCATGACCAGCGCGTCGGCGGAAGCGGCGAACACGATGTTCAGGTCGCTTTCGGCCATTTCCTTGACGGTGGGGTTCAGGATGAACTGGCCGTTGATGCGGCCGATGCGTCCGCCGGCGACGGCTTCGGCGAAGGGTAGGGGCGACAGCATGACGGCGGCGGAAGCGGCCGTGATGGAGAGCACGTCGGATTCGTTTTCCTGGTCGGAGGAAATGACGCTGGCGAGCACCTGCACGTCTTCGGGGAGGCCCTTGGGGAACAACGGGCGGATCGGGCGGTCGATGAGGCGGGAAACGAGGGTCTCGCGCTCGGACGGACGGCCGATTTCGCGGCGGAAGAAGCTGCCGGGGATACGGCCCGCGGCATACATGCGCTCGGAATATTCCACGGTCAGCGGGAAGAAGCCGCGGTCGAAGTCGAGGGGCTGTGAACAAACGGTAACGAGCACGACGGTGCCACCGCACTGGATGGTAACGGAGCCGTGGGCCTGCGTAGCGACGCGGCCGGTCTCAAGGATGATTTCCTTGCCGCCGATGGTGGCGGAAACCCGGGTGGGGGCTTTTCTAAAACTCATGGTGAATCCTTTTCTCTTCGGGAAGGAGACTCCGGGAACAATATCGATCCAAACGTCGATCCTGTTCGCGGAAACTCCTTCTCATGACGGGTTGAGGTTGATGACGTGGAAAGGGGGAGCCCAAGGCTCCCCCCGAAAACGCAATTACTTGCGCAGTCCCAGCTTTTCGATGAGAGCGCGGTAACGCTGAATATCTTTGCTCTTGAGGTAGTTCAGCAGGTTGCGGCGCTGGCCGACGAGCTTGAGCAGGCCACGGCGGGAGTGGAAGTCCTTCTTGTGTTCCTTGAAGTGCCCGGTGAGGCCTTCAATGCGGGCGGTAAGCAGAGCTACCTGGACTTCCGGGGAGCCGGTGTCGCCTTCATGCTTGGCGTGAGCTTCGATAACAGTCTTTTTCTGGGCGGCGTCCATAACCACAGCGATATCCTCCGAATGGGTTGCGTTAGTTCCAAAGTCCCCTGAGCACTTTCCATGCGGGGCCGCCGGAGACGGCTTCGGCGAGCGCGAGAGGCTGCCCGTCGGGCGAGAGCAAGACGGCGTTGGCGCCGGGAACGCACGGGATGTCCGTTCCGTCCTGTGCTCTGGAGCGCGCGCGGCGCGCTTCCGTCCACACAAGGATCTTGCCGTTTTTCGTGTCCGCCTCTTCCTGCCCGGTCACGGTGATCGTGGGCCAGTGGGGGAGAGCGGCGGTCACGGGGATGACCCGTTCAGGCAGCGTTTCGGGCTCGGCGAGCAGCGTGTCCAGCGGACAAGCCCTGTCGAGGCCAAAGGGGTGGCTATACTCCCGAATCAGTTCCGTGAGCACGGCTCCGCACCCCAAGCGCGTCCCCAAGCTGTGGGCGAGGGACCGTATGTAAGTGCCGGAACTGCAAATGACTCGGAAGGTAACGTACGGAAGCTCAACCCTGAGGACTTCCGCACGCGAAATTTCGATGGTCTTGATTTTGAGCGGGGTTTCTTTCCCCTCCCGGGACAGCTTGTAGAGGGGCTGACCTTGATGCTTGGCCGCTGAATAGGGCGGTACGGGCTGTTCACTCGTGCCCACCCAGCCGGCGATGACGTCGGCCACGGCTTCGGCGGTCACATGGTCCCACGGCGCTTCGGCGGTAATCTGGCCGTCGGCGTCCCACGTATCAGTGGTCTGCCCGAGCCGGACAGTGCCCTGATAGGCTTTGACGCCTCCCGCCATGAGATATCCGGAGATTTTGGTCGCGTGCCCGAGAAGCACCAACAGAACGCCCTGAGCCATCGGGTCCAGGGTGCCTGCGTGTCCTATCTTTTTCTGCCCCAACCGTTTGAATCGGTTGGTACACTGGGCGGACGAGAGCCCGCGTGGCTTGTCGACCACAAGAAGACCGTGCTGTTGTTCCATATGAGGTGAGTACTCTATACATTTTTTTTCCGGTCGTCCAGTGGTTCTTGTGAGAGATGTGGAAGCTCGAAGGCATCCTGGGAGGGTAGCGCCTTTCAGAGGACAGGTCCCCTCCTCTGCGTATCCCGCTCCAGCGGCTTTTGACTGGCGGATATCCGGAGCTGTCTGCCGGCCCGGGCCGCCTGCCATGCGACCCCATCCAGAGAGGGGGGCAGGGAAGCGTTGAGTTTCCGTCAGGTTTCCGGTAATCGGAACGGTCATCTTCGCTTCTGATGGTTTCAAGAGGAGATGGATGGTTCAATGGGTTGGCCTCGCCTGACGTTCCCGCAAGGGCGCGGCGGCAAGGCTGATCCCATGCGGATTTTCTCTGCCGAGGGCCGTTTTGCTCTCATGCTCTCCCCCGATTTTTTTTCAAAGGATTTTCTATGGATATATCCCTTCCTGATGCCGAATCGACCGTCGAGTTTGGCAGGCAGCTTGGCCGGGCGCTGAACGAGCAGTACGCCGAGGGCGGCGAGCAGGTTCATATCATATTGTTCTACGGCGATCTGGGCTCAGGCAAGACCACGTTCACACGCGGCTTCATCGAAGCGTTGCCCGGAGGGGAGAATGCGGAAGTCTCCAGCCCGAGCTTTACCCTGTGCAACAGCTATCCCACGACGCCCTCCGTCATCCATTGTGATCTGTACCGCTCGGAGGGCGCATTGCCCGATGAAGTGGACGAGGCGCTGGATACGGAATCCGGACTTGTGCTCGTCGAATGGGCCGAGCGGATTGCGGCCGAGAATTTGCCCCCGAAACGTCTGGACATCCTGTTTCAAGTCTGCAAAAATAACAGGTTGGTAACGCTGTCCCCCTATGGGAAGGCGGCGCACTGCGTATTGCAGAAACTGGCTCGTCTCCGCGATTCCGGGGAATGACGGCAAAGAGGAAGGGTTTCTGCCTCACAGGTCACGATGAAGGACTCAGCTATGCGTATTCTGGTACAAAAATTCGGAGGGACGTCCGTAGCCGACATCGACCGCCTAAAAATGGTGCGTGGTAAGGTGAAAGCCGCTCTGGATCAGGGATACAAGGTAGTCGTGGTGCTTTCCGCCAAGTCCGGGAAGACCAACAAACTGCTGGATCTGTCGACCCGTTGGGCCGCAGAGCCTGATCTGGCGGAAGTGGACAGTCTGCTTTCCACGGGCGAGCAGGCCTCGATCGCGCTTTTCAGCATGTTGCTCAAGGATTCCGGCATCAAGGCGCGTTCGATGCTCGGCTGGCAGATCCCGATCATCACGAACGATGAATTCGGCCGTGCACGCATCCTCTCTATTGATGCCTCCCGCATCCATAAGGAGCTTGAGGCGCACGACGTGCTCGTGGTCGCCGGGTTCCAGGGCTCGACGGAAGACGGGCGCATCACCACGCTCGGCCGTGGCGGGTCCGATACGTCCGCCGTGGCGCTGGCCGCCGCTCTGGATTCCTGCGAGTGTGAAATCTATACGGATGTGGACGGGGTCTATACGACGGACCCCAATCTGTGCTCCACGGCTCGCAAACTCGATCGCGTCACCTATGAAGAAATGCTTGAAATGGCTTCCATGGGTGCGAAGGTATTGCAAATCCGTTCTGTGGAGTTCGCAAAGAAGTATAATGTTCCCGTTCACGTGCGCTCCACGTTTTCTGATGATCCGGGAACGCTGGTCGCCCAGGAGGACGCCATGATGGAAGCCGTGCTCGTCTCCGGCATTGCATATGACAAGGATCAGGCCCGTGTAACCGTATGCGGGGTTCCTGACCGCCCCGGCGTCTCCGCCGCCCTTTTTGCGCCGCTGTCCGAAAACGGCATCATGGTTGACATGATCATCCAGACCGCCAGCCGCGAAGGCGTGACCGACATGACGTTCACCGTGTCCCGCAAGGATCTGGAGAAAGCCATTCAGCTCATGAAGGAAATCGTCGCGCGGATCGGCGGTACGGGCGTGGAACACGACCCCTACGTCGCTAAGGTTTCCGTCATCGGCGTGGGAATGCGCAACCACACCGGCGTGGCGACCAAGGCCTTCGCCGCCCTGCAGCAGGAAAACATCAACATCCAGATGATCAGTACGTCCGAGATTAAGATTTCCTGTCTGATCGACGAAAAATACACCGAACTCGCTGTGCGCACCCTGCACGACGCGTTCGAACTGCACAAGCCTGATCACGCCTAGCCGTCAAGCGAACTGATGCGAAGGCCCGGGGAGTCCTCTTTCCGGGCTTTTTTCATGAGTATCATCCCGGAAAACGCATATTCTCATAGTGCAATAAAACAAAAAGGTTGGATATTGAGAAGAAAACGTTTTGGAAAAAAATTCAAAAAATGGTTGACAGAGAGCGGGGTCTGGGGCAGGGTATGTAAATGCTTCGGCTGCGTGTTGAAAACAACCTGCAGTTGTTGTGTCGTTACTGTGACAACACAGTAACGGTTTTTTGAAAAAAGCAGAAGAAA
>OODH01002010.1_pt1 | contig 10654 bp, 7 predicted proteins | sample 1671391 | NCBI WGS metagenome assembly OODH01 (sample SAMN06348152, study PRJEB24527) | human gut metagenome | biome: human gut; feature: ankylosing spondylitis patient; material: feces | host: Homo sapiens | place: China | collected 2015-10 | reverse complement strand
GGCCTTCAGAATAAAGTATTGGCGGAAGAATTGGTTCGTACCGTGGAAGTCTCGAATGAATGGAAAACCGGCAAGCAGGATGAACCGGTAGTGCTTCGCCTGAGCGATATGAGTCCGTCTTTTCGTGTGCGTTCGGCAACAGTCTGGGACGGAACGAAGGAAATACCTTCCCAGTTGGATGATTTGGATGGTGACCGTAAAGCGGATGAACTGGCTTTTGTTTTGGATGTTCCAGCCCAGTCGGTCAAGAAGCTGAAAGTTGTTCTCTCTTCCGAAAAGACAGACCGGACCTATCCTGCCCGTGTCTATGCCGAGATGTTGGTGAGTGATAAGAACGGCAAGCATGTCCCGATTTCATCTCTTACCATTCCGGGGACTAGCAACGTTTATAATCAGTTGCACCATCATGGTCCGGCTTTCGAATCGGATCTGGTAGCCTATCGTATTTATTTCGACAAGAAACAGACTGTCGATATTTACGGCAAGTTCAATAAGGGTTTCGAAATACGGGAGTCTCAATTTTATCCTACCGATGAACAGCTGGCACGTGGTTTCGGAGACGATGTCCTACTGGTAGGCAACAGTTGCGGCGTAGGAGCCTTGAAGGGATGGGATGGAAAGAAAGCGACCCATATCGAACCGGTTGCCAGTCTGACGGAAACTATACGGGCATACGGTCCGGTACGAACTGTTACGGATATTGTTTCGACTGATTGGCAGTACCAAGGTTCGGAACTTCAGATGACGGTCCGTTATATTTTGTATGCCGAACATCGGGATTGCGAAGTTCAGGTGCATTTTGCCGAGCCGCTGAAAAATGAAGTGTTCAGTACGGGTGTTCTGAATATAAAAGGTTCTTCTTCTTTTTCCGATCATAAAGGTCTGGTGGCCTGTTGGGGAACAGATTGGCCTGTCAACGATACGGTCAAATATGCAAAAGAAACGGTCGGTGTTGCCACTTGCCTGCCTTCCGATCTGATAAAGAACGAAACGCAAGACGCTGCCAATTATCTATATGTGATAGGAGCGGAGGGACGGTCTTCTTTTACTTACCACATCACTTTTACATCGATGAAAGAAACTTTCGGTTATAAAACAAAAGAAGACTGGTTTGCCTTTGTCCAAAAATGGAAAAAGGAACTGCACCAGCCTTGTCGCGTCGAAATCAAGTAATTGAATTGATCCCGGATAAGTCCTTCTTCTAAAAAAATAACGCAAACGGCGGGGAAAGCAGATGAGGAAATAAGAACTGCGTTTTCGTGCCGTTTGCGTTATATCGGTTTATATTAAATTTCGCATGCACAAAGTGTTGGAATCAGGTTGCGGTCGCCATACGCATTGTCTACGCGGGCTACATTCACCCAGAATTTGCTGTCGTGCAACCATTCCAGCGGGAAGGCGGCCTTGCTGCGCGGATACTCGTGTTTCCATTCGTCGGCCGTTACTTCATATTCGGGATGAGGAGCGTTCTTTAATACGTTGTCTTCCTTTGAAGCCTTGCCTTCTTCCACCTCCTTGATTTCGTTCCAGATACATTCCAGTACCTCGACGAAACGATCCAGTTCGACTTTGCTTTCGCTTTCGGTCGGTTCGACCATCAGAGTGCCGTGAACAGGGAAGGAAAGAGTTGGAGCGTGGTAGCCGAAGTCCATCAGGCGCTTGGCGATATCGCCTTCATCGATGCCCGAACGTTCTTTTACCGTGCGGCATTCCAGGATCAGTTCGTGACCGACGCGACCTGTAGCACCAGTGTAAACGATTCCGTAAGTATCTTTGAATTTGGCTGCCAGATAATTCGCATTCAAGATCGCGGTCTTGGTGACCGTTTCCAACCCTTCTGTTCCCAACATGCGGATATAAGCATATGTGATCGGCAGAATGCCCGCGCTACCGTAAGGTGCGGCGGAGACTGTGTTCAGGTCGCTGCCCCATAATATCGGATGCTGCGGCAGGAACGGAACGAGATGTGCGGCAACGCAGATCGGACCGACACCGGGACCGCCTCCTCCGTGAGGAGAAGAAAAGGTCTTATGCAGGTTTAGGTGGCAGACGTCTGCACCGATAGTACCCGGATTGGTCAGACCGACTTGTGCATTCATGTTGGCGCCGTCCATATACAGCTGACCACCGCAAGCGTGAACAATGTCGCACATTTCCTTGATGTCCACCTCGAAGATACCGTGAGTAGACGGATAGGTGATCATGCTGGCTGCTAAGTTGTCCTTGTTGGCTTCGGCTTTAGCCCGGAAATCTTCCAAGTCGATATTACCCTTGTCGTCACATTTTACCGTAACGGTCGTAAAACCGCATTGAACCGCACTTGCCGGGTTCGTACCGTGGGCAGAAGCCGGCAGCAGGACGATGTTGCGATGTCCTTGCCCGATGCTTTCCAGATAAGCCCGGATTACGCGCAGACCTGTATATTCGCCGGCGGCTCCGGAATTTGGTTGCAGCGTACAGCCTTTGAATCCGGTAATTTCGCACAAGTAAGCCGATAAGTTTTCAATCAGTTCCGTGTAACCTTCAACCTGTTCTTCAGGAGCATACGGATGGATATTCATAAATTCCGGACGGCTGAGGGGCAGCATCTCCGCGGCGGCGTTCAGCTTCATGGTGCACGAGCCGAGCGAAATCATGGAGTGCGCCAGTGAGATGTCCTTGCGGTCCAGCCGCTTGATGTAGCGCATCATCTCCGTCTCCGTGTGGTATTTGTTGAACACCTCGTGCGTCAGGTACGCGCTCTGACGGCGGAACGCTTCCGCAATGGTGCAGCTTTCGGGGATGTCGGCGGCTTTGGTATAGTCCTTTCCGGCGGCGATGCCGAAAATGGAGAGCAGTACGTTTACTGCGGCGAGGTCGGTGGTTTCGTCAATGCTCATGCCCACGTCGCCGTTCTTGAAGTAGCGCAGGTTCACTTCCTTGCTCAGGGCTACGGTGCGCACTTGCTGTGCCGATACATTGTCGGGCAGGGCGAAGCGGAGCGTGTCGAAGTATTGGGCGTTCATCTGCCTGTATCCTAATTTATTGATTTCCTTTTCCAGGAATGCGGCGATGCTGTGGATGCGTCCGGCGATGGTGCGGATGCCTTCCGGCCCGTGGTATACGGCATAGAAGCCTGCCATCGTGGCCAGCAATGCCTGTGCGGTACAGATGTTGGAAGTGGCCTTTTCGCGTTTGATGTGCTGTTCGCGGGTTTGCAGCGCCATGCGGTAGCACAGTTTTCCGTATTTGTCTTTGGACCAGCCGATGATGCGTCCCGGCATGTTGCGCTTGTACTCGTCGCGTGTGGCGAAATAAGCTGCCGACGGGCCGCCGTAGAACATCGGCGTACCCAGCCGCTGGGTGGTTCCGAATACGATGTCCGCTCCCCATTCTCCCGGCGGGGTGAGCAGGGCGAGGCTCAGTATATCGGCGGCAACCGCCACTTTGCAGCCTGCGGCGTGCGCTTTCTCCACGAATGCGCGGTAGTCTTCTATGTTTCCGCCGGCATTCGGATACTGCACTATGCAGGCAAAGGTGTCGGGCGTGAGTTCCGTTTCGCCGTACTTGCCCGTGCGTATCCGGATGCCCTGCGGGATGGCGCGGGTGGTGACAACGGCAAGTGTCTGCGGGAATACGCTTTCGTCCACAAACACCACGTTGGCTCCCGACTTCTGCATATCGCGCGGGCGCAGGGCGTACATCATCGTCACGGCTTCGGCGGCGGCGGTTGCCTCGTCCAGCAGGGAGCAGTTGGCAAGGGGCATGCCGGTGAGGTCGCATACGGCGGTCTGGAAGTTCAGCAGGGCTTCCAGGCGTCCTTGCGACACTTCGGTCTGGTAGGGTGTATAGGAGGTGTACCAGACGGGGTTCTCGAACACGTTGCGCTGGATTACGGCAGGCGTCACGGTGTTGTACCACCCCATGCCGATGTAAGTGGTGTAGAGTTTGTTTTTGGCTGCCAGCGCCGCGATGTGCTGTCCGAACTCGTATTCGGTCATGGCTTCGGGCAGTGCCAGCGGTTCTTTGAGACGGATATTCGCGGGGATGGTTTTATCAATCAGCTCGTCCAGGCTGCTCACTCCGATTTTGCGGAGCATCTGCTCTTCGTCCTTTTTGCTGATGCCGATGTGGCGGTTAGCCAATAGGTCGTTTTTCATAACGGTAATGATTTAGAAGTTTATTGTTTTCGCCGCAGGGGGCGGGCCGGTACTTGCGTCTGCTACGGGCGGACCGGTGTCCTGCGCTGCCTGCGGCGGGCTTTTTTATCCGGAGAACGGGGGGAGGCTTACCTGAAGAACGGGTTCTCCGCCTTTTCGGTGCCGATGGTTGTGGGGGCTCCGTGCCCCGGATAGACAACCGTTTCGCTGGGCAGTATGAACAGGCGGCTGCATATGTGTTCTATCAGTTCGTCGAAGTTGCCGCCGGCAAGGTCGGCACGGCCGATGCTGCCCTGGAACAGTACGTCGCCGGAGAACATGCAGTGCTCTGCCGCGCAGTAGTACACCAGGCTGCCCGGCGAGTGTCCCGGCACGTGGATGGCTTCCAGCTCCGTATGGCCGAAGGTGATGATGTCGCCGTCGTGCAGGTAAGTGCCCAGCGGTACGGGCGGTTCCGGCAACTGGAAACCGAACATGCGGCTTTGTTTGGGTGCTTCGTCAATCCAGAACTCATCCGCCTGGTTGGCTTCCGCTTTCAGTCCGAATTCTTTCAGCATGAAGGGGTTGCCGAAGATGTGGTCCAGGTGCAGGTGCGTGTTCAGCAGGTGCTTCACTTGCAGCCCGTTGCTGATGATAAAGTTCTTTAAAGCCTGTTTCTCTTCTTCGTAGAAACAGCCGGGATCGATAACTACGGCTTCCAGGGTTTCGTCCCACAGCACGTAGCAGTTTTCCGGGAACATGTTAAATTCAAATCTCTTTATCTTCATGGCGTATATATAGGCGTTTAATTCGATATGTTGTTTGTTACGGTTTCTAAAGTGCTACATTAATTTTCTAAAGTGCTACATTAGCTTTCCAGAGTGCCACTTCAGCTTTCCAGAGTGCTACATTAGCTTTCTGGAGTGCTCGTTCAGTTTGCCACGTACACCACCTTTTTGGTCTCGAAGAACTCTTCCCCGAAGAATTCCTTGAGGTTCCACATCGTGGTTTTGTTCTTCACGGGCATCGTCTCTCTCTCCAGCTCTCCGCCTTTGAGGCAGATGAGTCCGTTGGGCAGTGCGTTCTGCTGTTTGGGCGAGATGTTCTTGCGGATTATTTTCAGCAAGTCGGTAAGGGGCATTACGGCACGGCTCACCACGAAGTCGAACAGTTGCTTTTCCTCCTCGGCGCGTGCGTGGCGGGTGGTTACGTTTTTCAGTCCGATGCTGCCGGCTATCTCGGTGGCCACGCGCACTTTCTTGCCGATGCTGTCCACCAGGTGAAACTGCACTTCGGGAAAGAGTATCGCCAGTGGGATGCCCGGAAAGCCGCCCCCCGTGCCTAAGTCCATGACTTTCGTACCCGGCTTGAAGCGGATTACCTTGGCTATGCCCAGGGAGTGGAGCACGTGGTGCTCGTACAGGTTTTCAATGTCTTTACGCGAGATGACGTTTATTTTGGAGTTCCAGTCCGTATAGAGGTCGTAGAGGGCGGCGAACTGCCTTTTCTGCTCCTCTGTCAGGTCGGGAAAGTATTTCAGGATAAGTTCCATTGTTGTGTTATGAGTTATAAGTTATGGGTTATGGGTTGCGCACGTCGTTCAGCGCCATTGTTTCGTCGCTCAGCAGGTGCTGCATCATTTCGTACGGTAGTGTTATCTTTACGGGGCCCATTACGTAGGGGGCGATGTCGTAGACATTGTAGTAGAATGTGATGCCGTCCTTGCCCAGGTAGAAGTTCTCGGTCGGTGTGAGGTCGCCGGTGGTGACGTATCCCATATCTTCCAGTTCCTGGCGGGTGGCTACTTTGTTGTCCGCCATAAGCTGGTTCCAAAGGAGGTCGGTGAGCTGCTCCTTGTAGTCGCCGGCAAACAGATCGTCCAGGCGGATGGGAGCGAGTGTGCGCAGGTCGAGGTTGAGGAAGGTGGACATATAGATGCCGTGTGCGCCGCCGGTGTATTCGTTGTAGTCGATGCGGTAAACGAGCAGATGCCCGGTGTACAGTTGCACATGGCTTTCGATGCCTTTATAGTAGGAGTACCATGCCCCTATCTCTCCGGCATTCTCCTTGTCCTGCTCGTCTTTGCGGTACATCGGTTCCAGGTCTTTGCGGTAGTCGCCCACGTACTTTTCGGTGTATTTCTTTACGGCTTCTTCGGGAGTCATGCCCATGTACTTCTCGCCGAAGCAGGCGGAGAGGAAATAGGTGTTCAGACTGTCCTTCATCTTCCCGTCCGAAGATTGGGAAGCATACGCAAGGTTGATGATAAGGTTGCATGCCGGCTTGGCGGTATCACCGAAGAGATGGGCGGTTTCGTTCACTTGTATGCTGTCGAACTCCAGCGCTCCGGCGTTTTTGTTCATGGTGTTACCACAGGAAAAGAAAAAGCCGCTTGCCGCAAGCAGAAGGACAAGTAGGCTGACAGTTTGTTTTTTCATATTGGATTTCGTTTATAAAACAACATTTCATTCAGGAAACTTTATCGACAAATATAGAACTTATTAGTGAACTCCACGCATAAAAAGGAAAAAAATAATCCCGGCAGGCGGTTAAAACTTCCTATCTCCGGCAATCCCCGCCCGTGCGCCTCACAAGACGGATATTTCCGTTCCGCAATGCGCGCCACAGCTTGCACGCAGGCCGGAGGGGAAGGAGGAATTGAACAAACGCTCCGTTCCGGTTGTTTACTAAGTTTAGAGTAACAACCCCCTAAAGTTTATATAGAATGAACAATATATTGAAGAACGTATGTTCTGCGCAGAAACTGCACGGCGCGGAACATGCCGGTAGTATGGAACAACGTGAGATGGAAGAACGGAACAGCCGGTACCGCTGCCTGAAGATGAAGGCCGCCGCCGCGTGGGCGCTTGCCGTATTGCTGTCGCTGCTTTCCGTCTTCGGCGGAGAGGTGCCCTATGTCAACGAAATACAGATGTCGCTGGCTGCCCTTGTGCTGCTGTTTCCGGGAAACGCTTTCTATGCGGCCGCCCGGAAGCAGCTTTGTGCGGGGCGCATCGGGCTGGATACGCTGATTGCCTTCGGCGCTTCCGTTGCTTTCCTTTTCAGCCTGTTCAACACGTTCTTTCCGGACTATTGGCTCAGGGTGGGGCTTCACCCGTATGTCTACTACGAAGTGGCGGTGCTGGTTGTAGCGGTGGGGCTCACCGGCAAGGTGTTCCGCTTCCTGCCCGAAGAGCGGCACGGTGCAGACCGCATAGCCCGGATTTTCTTTCCCGTCCTGGCGGGAACGGCGGTTGCCGTGTTTTTTATCTGGATATTCTGGGGCGGCATGACCGCTGTGCCGCATGCGTTCTATGCGGTCATTTCCGTTTTTATCGTCGCCTGCCCGTGTGCGCTGGGGCTGGTCGCTCCGCTTGCCCTGACGCGCGGCATAGGCAGGGCTGCCGATATGCACATCCGGATAAAGGACTCCCTGGCGCTGGAGCGGCTGGACAAGGCCGATGTAGTGGTCTTTGACAAGACCGGCACGCTGACCGAGGGGCAGCCTACGGTCACCGCCTGGCTGTGGGCGCAGTATCAGGAAGAGGATTTCAAGCGGATATTGCTGGCTACGGAAATGAACTCGCCCGACCCGCTGGCAGCAACCATTACCGCCGCCCTGCGCGAAGAACGCATAACTCCCGCACCGCTGGACGGCTGCGGGGTGCTGAAAGGCAAGGGGGTGAAATCCCTCTGCAACGGTACGGAATATTGGGTGGGCAGCCATAAACTGCTGAAAGATTATCGGGCTTATCTTTCCGATGTGCTGGGAGATATGCTGGTGGAGTATGAATCGGAGGGAAACAGCATCGTTTACTTCGGGCGTGAGGATGAGTTGCTTGCCATAATAGCCGTCAAGGACAGGCTGAAAGCGACCGCTTCCGGTGTAGTCAAAGAGCTGAGGGGGCAGGGGCTGGACATCTGTATGCTGACGGGCGACGGTGAGCGTACCGCTTCGGCCATAGCGGGGAAGCTGGGTATCATCCGTTATATGTCCGACGCCCAGCCGGAGGATAAGGAGGCCTTTATCTGCGAACTCCGCTTGCAGGGGAAGAAGGTGGTTATGGTGGGCGACGGCGTCAACGACGCACAGGCGCTGGTTGCCGCCGATGTAAGTATTGCTGCGGGTGCAAGTGCCGGTGATGGGCTGGCGGACAAGGCTATGATAGTGATGAAATCCGCCGATTTGCAGTCGCTCCCCCGGCTCTTCGGCCTGTCCCGCCATACGCTCCGGCTGATGCGCCGTAACTTTTTCCGGACAATGGCCTTTCATGTGGCAGGCGTGCTGGTGGCTGCGGGCATTCTCTATCCGGTGTACGGAATACTGTTGACGCCCATGCTGGCTGTAACGGTCATAGCGCTCTCCTGCATCATGCCGGTGAAGGGGTAGGAGGTTAGCTGTTTCTGTATTCCAGCGGACTCATTCCCAAATGCCGCTTGAAATACTTGCCGAAGAACGAGGCGCTGGGGAAGTTCAGCGAATAGGCTATCTCCTGGATGGTCATGTCCGTGGATTTCAGCTTGGCTTTTATGTCGATGATGACGACATGCGCAATGAGGTCCAGCACATTCTTCCCGGTCACCTGCTTGATGGTGGTGCTGAGGTGTTGCAGCGATATGCCCAGCTTCGCGGCATAGAACTGCGCGCGGCGTTCGGTGGTGTAGTTCTCGATGACCAGTTGTATGAACTCACGGCAGATTTCCTCTTTCCGGCTTTTAATCCTGTTTTGGGAGTCGGGACGGTTGCTGTATAGCTCGTTGACACCATAAAGCAGGGTGTCCAGCACGTTCTGCGCCATTCGCGTCTTGGGCATGTACGGCCCGGTGGATATGCGGGCAAGCAATGCGAAGTAATCCCGGAAATAGGAAGCGAGGGTTTCGTTGAGCGGTATCACGGGAGCTTCTATAATCTTGGAGTACGAGCTCATGGTGGACTGGATGATGTTGACTCCGTTGAGGCAATGTTCGGAAAATCCGGCAAAGCAGATGCGCACTTTCTCCTTCTGCCCGTGAAACTGGATGATGGTGCCCGGAAGCAGTATGATGAAGTCGCCTTGCCTGATTTCGGTATCTATAAGATTGATGGATACCGTGATGGAACCTTCGGTGCACAAGGCGAAGATACATGCCTTCAGCCGGCACGATTGCTTGTAGATGTTCAGGATGTCTTCCGTGACATCTGTCCATGCAATCAGGTCTACGGGAAGGTCGACGTGTGGAAATTCCATAAGCGTTGTCGTTTTTGGTCTGTGCAAAGTTACACTTTTATTTTTCAATCTCCGCCTTTTTGAAACAACAATGTCCCGGTGCAATGTTTCATGGTGGTCAGGATTTGCTCTACCGTGCATCGGATGCGGGCAGTGGCCCAATCCTGCCGCATGGCTTGTTCAAGGCTCACCGGAGCGTTTATGATGGAATATATGCCGATAAATCCCATCTCTTTAAGCTCCCGGCACATCGCTACAGACCCGCCTATGGCGATGACGGGGATTCCTTTCCGTGCGGCATGCCTCAGGACTCCTGCGGCTGTCTTTCCCGCTGCTGTCTGGGCGTCTATCCGTCCCTCGCCCGTGATGACGAGGTCCGCTCCTTCGAGAAGCGAGTCGAATGCAATGGCGTCGAGTACCATTTCAATCCCTGCGGTCAGCCTGGCATTTAAAAAGGCTTTGAAGGCGCCGCCTAATCCGCCGGCTGCACCGGCTCCGCTCAGGGGGACTATGTCGGTCTGGAACTGTCCGGCTATCACCCGGGCGAAGGAACGCATGCCGCAGTCCAGGGCTTCCGCGGTTTGAGGGTCCGCTCCTTTCTGGGGAGCAAAGACACGGGCAGCTCCGTCCGGTCCGCAAAAGGGGGTGTTGACATCGCAAGCCACGATAAATTCGGACTCCCGTGCTGCGGGCATCAAAGACGACATGTCTATCCGGGCAATGGATTCCAAATCCCTGCCGCAGCCTTTCAGCCTTTGTCCGCTGCTGTCGAGAAATCTCACTCCCAATGCGGAGAGCATGCCCGTGCCTGCATCGTTGGTGGCGCTGCCGCCTATTCCGACCAGGAATTTGCGGCATCCCCTGTTCAGTGCATCAGAAATCATCTCGCCGGTTCCGTACGTAGAAGTAATCCACGGGTTCAGTTCGTCGGGAAGCAGGAGCGGCAGTCCGCTGGCGGCAGACATTTCCATAACGGCGGTTTTCACGCCGCCTGACCTTACAATGCCGTAGGCTGCCTTTACCGGTCTGCCCAAGGGGTCTGTAACGGAGGCTGCGTACATATCTCCTCCCACCGCTTTGACAATGGCCTCTACGGTTCCCTCGCCCCCGTCCGCCACACCGGCTTTGACAACATTGCACTGCGGGAAAACATCCTTGATTCCTCTTTCCACGGCATCGGCCACTTCGGCCGAAGTCAGGGAGCCTTTGAACGAGTTCGGTGCTACAACGATTTTCTTCATGCTCTTCAATTTATATTATATATATAATGGGGCTGCAAAGTTACTACAAAAAAGTGAAATGCGGAAAGATATAGTGATAGAATTGAGT
>OODH01002004.1_pt1 | contig 10678 bp, 8 predicted proteins | sample 1671391 | NCBI WGS metagenome assembly OODH01 (sample SAMN06348152, study PRJEB24527) | human gut metagenome | biome: human gut; feature: ankylosing spondylitis patient; material: feces | host: Homo sapiens | place: China | collected 2015-10 | reverse complement strand
TATCGGCTTATATCCCGACGAACGTGATTTCTATCACCGACGGACAGATATTCCTCGAAACAGACCTGTTCAACCAGGGTAACCGCCCGGCTATCAATGTGGGTATTTCCGTTTCCCGTGTAGGTGGTAACGCTCAGGTAAAAGCCATGAAGAAGATTGCCGGTACATTGAAAATAGATCAAGCTCAGTTCCGTGAGCTCGAATCGTTTACAAAATTCGGTGGCGATGTCGATTCTGTGACGGCCATGACAATCGATAAAGGGCGTAAGAACGAACGTATTCTTATACAGCCTCAGTATTCGCCGGTTCCCGTGGAAGAGGAAATCGCTATTATATATTGCGGTACACAGGGATTGTTGCACAATGTCCCGATGGACAAGGTAGCCGAGTTTGAAAAATTGTATTTGCAAATATTGAAATCAAAATATAGCCACGAAGTGATGGACGAATTGCGTGCAGGACATCTTGACGACAAGATTGCTGCTCTCATGACCGAAGTTGCCGAAGAGGTTGCTAATCGATTTAAGGCATAAACTATGGCATCAATGCGCGACTTAAAAGGAAGAATCGGTTCGGTCGCTTCTTCCGAAAAAATAACCGGTGCGATGAAGATGATTTCATCGGCCAAGATGCATAAGGCCGAGTCGGCTTTGCGTCGTGTACGGCCTTTCAGGGATCAGATTCAAAACACCATCGATCACCTTATTTCGGCTGATGCTGAATATAGTTCTCCGCTTACCGAGATTCGTCCCGTAAAGCGGAGGGCGATTGTTTTGCTCAGCTCGGACGAGGGATTGTGTGGCGCATTTAATATGAATCTTTTTAAACGCACGCTCGAAATTATCAATCAGGCACGAATGGCAGAGACCGAAAATCCAGTCATGTTTGTTGTTTATCCGATTGGAAAGAAAGCCTCTAAATTCGCTCAAAAACTTGTGGGAGATAATGTCGAGATTGCTACTGCCGATGAGATGACCGCTAAAAGCTCTGCCGAGGATATCGCCCGTTTTACCGGAGAATTGACGCGGGAGTTTATTGCCGGAAAAGTCGATTGCGTGGAAGTTGTATATACTCATTATAAAAGCGCGAGCAAACAGATTTTAGCGACTCGTCAATTATTGCCGATTGCCGCCGATGATTTGGCGACGGGTGAAAAAGTCGAGCGTAATAAACCTTATTTGTTCGAGCCCGATGTGAATACGATCTATAATGAGGTATTACCGCTTTATGTTCTGTCGAGTATGCAGGAGGCTATCTGTTCCAATCGGGTGTCAGAACAGGCGGCCCGGGTGATGGCCATGCAGTCGGCGAACGATAATGCGAAAGAATTGTTGGACGAACTGCAATTGGAATATAATAAACTGCGTCAGCAGAGTATTACGTCCGAATTGTTAGATATTATCGGAGGAAAAGTAGATTGAAATCAAGGGGCTTGAAGAACCAAGCTCTTTTTTATGAACGAAATAAACCATAGTGTTAACTAATAAAAATAGAAGAGTTCTATAAAGAAATTTATGGGAAGTTTTAAAAATTACATCACATCTTTCTGGAAAGGATTACTGAGCCTTCTTAAAGGAATGGGGGTTACCGGTAAGTATTTTTTCAGCCGGAAAGTTACCGAACAGTACCCTGAGAATAGGGCTACATTGAAAATCCCCGAGCGTTTCAGAGGTACGTTAACTTTGATTTATGACGAAAACGGACAGCACAAGTGCATTGCGTGCGGTATTTGTCAGATGAATTGCCCGAATGGGACAATCAAAATCGAGGCTTCGAAAATTACCACCGAAGATGGTAAGACGAAACGAGTGTTAGATAAATATGTGTATGATTTGGGTAGTTGCACCTTTTGCCAATTGTGTGTGACTACATGTCCTCACCATGCTATCAAATTTACAAACGAGTTTGAGCATGCCGTTTATACGCGTGAGAAGTTGGTGAAACAACTGAATCGTACCGATAACCCAACAGAAAATAATTGATTAACATTATGGAACAAATAGCAAATCAAGTTATCTTCGGCTTGCTTGCATTGGTCATCGTGGTTTGTTCGATTCTTACGGTAACCACGCGGCGCATATTGCGGGCGGCTACTTACCTTCTGTTTGTGCTTTTTGCGACGGCGGGTATCTATTTCCAGCTTGACTATACATTTTTAGGAGCCGTGCAATTGGCCGTTTATGCCGGTGGTATCGTAGTCTTGTTCGTCTTCTCTATCTTATTGACGAGTCACCCGGGAGACAAATCGGAATTGTTGACACCTAAAAAACGTGTAGTAGGTCTTATTGCTTCGATATTCGGTGCAATCGTGTGCGGATATACATTATTTACTTATCCGTTTTTCACGAAACCGCTTACCAGCGTAATTACCGGAGAGGTAGATATGAAAGAAATAGGGCATGCTCTTATGGGTATGGACAAGTTTCAGTATCTGTTGCCTTTCGAAGCTGTCAGTGTGTTGTTATTAGCTTGTATCATCGGTGGCATTATGATTGCCCGTAAAAGATAAGAGACTATGGAAATACCAATGATTGCCTATTTGGTGGTAAGTACCATCATGTTTTTTGCCGGAGTTTACGGGTTCGTCACACGTAAAAATATGCTGGCTATGCTCATTTCCCTTGAATTGATGCTGAATGCGGTGGATATCAATTTTGTGGTGTTTAACCGTTACCTTTATCCCGAGGCATTGGAGGGATTCTTTTTCACCCTCTTTGCAATAGGCATCGCCGCTGCCGAGACAGCGCTTGCCATTGCGATCATTATCAATATTTTCCGTCATATACGGAATGTTGAAGTGCGTAACCTTGATAAAATGAAATATTGATCGATATGGAATATTCAGTTATAATACTTTTACTTCCGCTTTGCATGTTCCTGTTTTTGGGACTTGTGGGGCATAAGTTGAGCGAACGTGTTGCCGGGATATTGGGAACAATCGGATTGTCGGTAGCTGCCGTTTTGGCTTATGTAGTGGCGTTCAACTATTTTACCATGCCCCGCAATGCAGAAGGCGTTTTCGATACCTTGCAGCCGATCAATTTCGAATGGTTGCGTTTTACAGAACATTTGCATATTGACTTGGGTATTTTATTAGACCCTATTTCCGTGATGATGCTGGTTGTTATCACAACCGTGTCGTTGATGGTTCATATTTATAGTATGGGCTATATGCACGGAGAAAAAGGGTTCCAGCGTTATTATGCGTTTTTGTCGTTGTTCAGCTTCTCCATGTTGGGGTTGGTGGTAGCGACGAACATTTTCCAAATGTATATTTTCTGGGAGTTGGTGGGTGCTTCTTCTTACTTGCTGATCGGATTCTATTATACAAAAGCGTCAGCGGTTTCTGCATCTAAGAAAGCATTTATCGTAACTCGATTTGCGGATCTCGGATTCTTGGTTGGTATTTTGATCCTTTCGTTCTATACCGAAACATTTGATTTTAAAACTTTGACCGATGGCAGTGTCTCTATTCTTTCTTCTACGGGAGGTAAAACATTCCTCGGTTTCTCGATAGCATCTTGGGCAATGGCTCTTATCTTTATGGGTGGTGCCGGAAAATCAGCAATGTTTCCTTTGCATATATGGTTACCTGATGCAATGGAAGGTCCGACTCCGGTTTCTGCATTGATCCATGCCGCAACGATGGTTGTTGCCGGAGTTTATCTGGTTGCCCGGTTATTCCCGGTTTATTGTATGACACCTGAAGTTCTTGATCTGATAACCTATATCGGGGCATTTACTGCATTATATGCTGCTGTTGTAGCATGTGTACAGACTGATATAAAACGGGTTTTGGCGTTTTCTACCATTTCTCAGATCGCATTTATGATGGTTTCTTTAGGTGTTGCCAGTGAAGCGGCCGGTTTAGGTTATATGGCATCAATGTTCCACTTGTTTACTCATGCCATGTTTAAGGCTTTACTTTTCTTGGGAGCAGGAGCTATTATACATGCCGTTCACTCGAATGAAATGTCTCAGATGGGCGGACTTCGTAAATATATGCCGATAACTCATATAACTTTCTTAATCGCATGTTTGGCTATCGCCGGAATTCCTCCGTTCTCTGGATTCTTCAGTAAAGACGAGATTTTGGCGGCTGTGTTCGAAAAGAGCACTTTCTGGGGAATTTGGATGACTGTAGTCGCTGGTCTTACCGCATTCTATATGTTCCGTTTATATTATAATATTTTCTGGGGAAAAGAAGCTGAACATGAGCACACGCCTCATGAAGCACCGAAAGTGATGTATATACCTTTGGTATTTTTAGCATTGGTGACTTGTGTTGCAGGATTTATTCCTTTTGGTGAGTTTGTGACAAGTGACGGTCTGCCGTACCATATTCATATCGAAATGTCGGTTGCCGTGACCAGTGTCATTATCGCTATCGTCGGGATAGCATTGGCAACTTGGTTGTATAAGAATCCGAATGATAAACCTGCCCGTATGGCAGCTTCGATGAGCGGTTTATATAAATGGGCATATCATCGTTTCTATATTGATGAGGTTTACCAGTTTATTACCCATAAGATTATTTTCAATGGCATTTGTTCTCCGATTGCTTGGTTCGACCGTCATGTTATTGATGGAAGTATGAATATGTTAGCATGGATAACACAGACAACATCCTATCATATTCGCGGGTTGCAGTCGGGTCGTTTGCAATCTTATGCGTTGGTATTTATTTTAGGTGCTATGATCATTGCCATTATAGCTGTTATATGCTTGTAAAGAATGGTTGAAAGATATTTATAAAAAGAATTACTATGAATTTTTTATCTTTATTTGTGCTTATTCCTCTTTTGATGATGGTCGGGTTGGCCTTGTCGAAAGAGATGAAACAGATACGATTGGTAGCCGTAACCGGTTCAGCCATTCAATTATTATTAGCAATAGGTTTAGTTGCGCTCTATTTGTGTGAGCGCTCTGCCGGAAATACAGCGGAGATGCTGTTTCTTGCCGATACCGTCTGGTATGCGCCTCTGAATATTCATTATACGGTGGGTGTCGATGGTGTTTCGGTGGCGATGATTTTGCTTTCTGCAATTATTGTTTTTGCAGGGGTCTTTGCTTCTTGGAAAATAGATCCTCTGCCAAAAGAATTTTTCCTTTGGCTTATACTGTTATCAATCGGAGTATTCGGGTTCTTCATTTCTATTAACCTGTTTACGATGTTCATGTTCTATGAGATCGCTTTGATTCCGATGTACTTATTGATCGGAGTTTGGGGAAGCGGTAATAAGAATTATGCGGCAATGAAGCTGACCTTGATGCTTATGGGAGGATCTGCGTTATTGCTTGTCGGTATATTGGGTATTTATTTTCATTCCTCAGCCGATGGACATTTGACTATGAATATATTGGAAATTGCAAAAAATAATGCGATTCCGATGAGTGCCCAGTATCTTTTCTTCCCTTTGACATTTATCGGTTTCGGAGTGTTAGGAGCGATGTTCCCGTTCCATACATGGTCTCCTGATGGTCATGCTTCTGCTCCGACGGCGGTTTCTATGTTGCATGCCGGTGTGTTGATGAAGCTTGGAGGATACGGATGTTTTAGGGTAGCGATGTACTTGATGCCTCAGGCAACACAAGAACTTTCTTGGATATTTTTGATTTTAACCGGTATCAGTGTTGTTTACGGAGCATTTAGTGCTTGTGTACAAAAAGACTTGAAATATATCAATGCGTATTCTTCTGTAAGTCACTGCGGTTTGGTGCTGTTTGCATTGCTAATGTGGAATACTACAGCTATGACCGGAGCTGTATTGCAAATGTTGTCTCATGGTTTGATGACGGCCCTTTTCTTTGCGTTGATCGGTATGATTTACGGTCGTACGCATACTCGGGATATTCGGGAGATGGGCGGTCTTATGAAAATTATGCCATTCCTTTCGACTTGTTATGTAATTGCCGGTTTTGCTTCTTTAGGACTTCCGGGATTAAGTGGTTTTGTTGCAGAAATGACAGTATTTGTCGGAGCTTTCCAATGGACGGATACTTTCCATAGAGCCTTTACTATCATTGCTTGTACCTCCATTGTAATTACGGCTGTATATATCCTTCGAGTAGTAGGAAAACTGCTTTATGGTAAAGTCGAGAATGAACATCATTTGTCTCTTACCGATGCAACTTGGTTCGAACGGCTTTCGGCAATATCTTTGATCGTTTCGGTTGCTGCTTTAGGTATCGCTCCTTCTTGGGTATCTAATATGATCAGCAATAGTATGGAAGTAATTAGTCAACGCATTTTACAATATATCTAATAGAAAGAGTATGGATTATTCAAATTTTTTAGGAATGCGGGATGAGCTATCATTATTGGTAGTTATCGTACTCCTGTTTTTATATGATACATTCGGGTCGGTTAAAAGCTTGAAATGCTTTTCTGCGACAGCTTGTGTTTTATTATTAGCGCATACAATATTTACGATTGTTCCGGGAGAACAAGTGTCTCTTTTCGGTGGCATGTATCAGTCGGGACCGGCTACATCGGTAATTAAGACCATACTCAATATCGGAACATTACTCGTTTTGATACAGGCTTCGTCTTGGATTAAAAACGAAGATGTGATAATTCGTCGCGGAGAATATTATGTGTTGACGCTTATTACGCTTTTGGGTATGTATTTAATGACTTCTTCGGGAAACTTTTTATTGTTTTTTCTCGGACTCGAAACAGCTTCTTTGCCTATCACTGCTTTGGTCGCTATGGAAAAATACAAACATGATTCTCATGAAGCCGCCGCTAAATATGTATTTATTGCCGTATTTTCATCTGCTTTGATGCTATTGGGTATTTCTTATTTGTATGGAATAGGGGGGACTCTTTATTTTGATGATTTGAGTTATATGCTCGGTGTGTCGCCTTTGCTCATCGTAGGGTTAGTCTTTTTTATTGCCGGATTGGGATTCAAGCTGTCTTTAGTTCCTTTCCATTTATGGACGGCAGATGTTTATCAAGGAGCGCCGACTTCGGTAACTGCTTATCTGTCTGTTATCTCTAAGGGAGCTGCAGCTTTTACCTTTATGATGATATTGTATAAAGTATTTGGTTCTGTCGAATGTATTTGGCAGGGTATTTTATATGCATTGATTATTCTCACGATTACAATAGGTAACTTGTTTGCGATTCGTCAACAAAATCTGAAAAGATTTCTTGCTTTTTCTTCTATTTCGCAAGCCGGTTATATTATGTTGGGCGTTATATCGAATACAGGTTTAGGCTTAACATCGCTGAGTTATTATGTATTGGTCTATATCTTCTCCAATCTTGCTGCTTTCGGAGTGATATCGGTTATTGAAAATCGGACGGGAAAAGTAAATATGGATGATTATAATGGCCTTTATAAGACTAATCCTAAACTAAGTATTGCGATGATGCTGGCTATGTTCTCATTAGCTGGTATTCCTCCTTTTGCCGGTTTTTTCAGCAAGTTCTTTATCTTTTATGCCGCAGCAGAACAAGGTTTTTATATTCTTGTATTGATAGCTCTTATTAATACGGTTATTTCATTATACTATTATTTATTGGTGGTTAAGGCCATGTTTATCAAACAAGATGAATGTGTAGTTGAAAGTTTCCGTTCCGATAATGCTTCTCGTTTGAGTATATCACTTTGCGTATTGGGTATTGTTGTGATCGGTTTGATCAGCGGAATATATGATCAAATATTTGAGTATAGCCATGGGCTATTCGGCTTTTGATACTGAAAATAATACTTTATAAAATAAACGCTTCCGGTAATCTCTTATCGGAAGCGTTTTTTATGCAGAAAGGATTTTGAGGCATAGACGCCTCTATGCGGAGGTTATCATTGACCTCCTATGATGTTAATTATATGGCCTTTTGTAGGAAAAATAAGCGAGATCCGGTATCTTGACAAGTGAAAGATATGTGGGGGATGTATGTTATATCTTTTACATTGTATTTGATATTCCCGGATGACGCTTCCTGTATTAACCATAGAACACTTCAAAAATAATAAGATGTATAATGATATGCCAATAATATACTCATATTGTTTTATTGATAAATATTATTATGACAAATTGATATTTAAATGAATGTTTTATGTTTGTTTTTGATAAATGAATGGGTTTTGGAGAGAATATTGTAATTATTTTGTTTTCGAGCAATAAATTTTTGAGGAATTTCTTCCACTTTGTAACGATGTTGTCGGTTATTGGTACAGTTTCCTTTTAAGAGGGAAACTTACTATTCATGTGGATTTCTCTCAAATGTTATCCGAAAAAAGCTTAGACAGGCTTTAAGAGTGGTTATATTCTATTTTCGGAGAATATAATCTATTTGCAGGTCGCTTATTGTCAGATCAGTTTTCATATCGAATATTATTCGTCTGAAAGATATGTATAAAGAATCAGTTTCGTAATTTGTGAGTGTATTTTCTTGCTGTAAGAATCTCTTTTTTGTGGAATTTTTTGTAAGTCCTGATTTTTGAAGTAACGATGTTTGCAATTCCTCGAAACTGATGTTTAGTAAAACGTCATTTTTGTCTTTGATCAGCAATTTTTTCCCGGAAGTATCGACGCTGATATCTTCGCAACTGTCACTTAGATTTATCGGGTACAGAGATCGATACATACTGATATCTATTTTTTTTGTTTTTCCATCGAGTAGAGGCAATGAAACGAAATCATAGGCAGAGTCCTTATATCTTTCTTGTGGTTCAGGAAGTAAATTCGTACCGTATTTTTTCTGTACGAAATCTTTTCCTTTTTCGTGTTGTATGTATAAAAAAGCTTCGTATAGTTGTGTGTATTGCGGGTCGTACAGCAGACTGTCGCTATTTGTTTCCGGTATATTTTTTAATTTCCCATTTTCTCCTAAAAGTCCTAAATTCCGAGATAAAACACTTACTCTCTTCTGTTGGGATTCTATACCGATGTTTTTAGCTGTTATTCCCGGAATATAAGTGAAACTTGCGAGTAGTATGATAGACAGAGCTGTAACGTATAAGTACCGGCCGGTTTTGCTCGATAAAAATAAAAGTAGTGTTATCGACATAATAGATCCACAGATAACCAGATAAACTCGTGCTGTCGTAAATCCGTATTGCTGAACCCGATATAGTACTCCTATCCAAAACATGAGCTGGGCTGGGATAGAGATCAGACTGTAATGTCTGTAATACCAGTTGTATATTTGTTTGTGTAAAAATGGTTGCAGGGCCTTTGCCAATACCGTAATTAGCGTAAAAGCGAATACCATATATGCAATTCCTCCTTTAGGTAAGCTCCACGAAAAGAAAATAGTCGTAAAATATATGTATAGTATGATCGTGTATATGAGTATCGCAGGAGATAATATATAGTTTGCAAGTATTTCCAGAGCAGATTTTTTTTCTTGAGTCGATAAGGTTTCTTGTCGGTTATTGAATGTTAAAAATAAGCAGGGCATTCCTATAATGAAACATATCATAGATAAATAGGAAGAAACGTTATACTCGCTTTGGGGAAATATATTGAAGATGTAAGTGACGGAGTAATAAATGCCGATTAATAAGAAGTATGCGCATCCGCTTAGGAGAGCCGCTTGAAGCAGATGGGTAAAATAGCAAGTTGCCTGGAACGTAAAAGATTTATTGTCGGAAATCCAGTTTCGGATGAGGAGCATAAGAGCTGCGATGGTAAGTGCAACGGAATATTCTATGGAGAAAACCCAATCAGAAACATCTATACAGAAAAAAGGAAATACCAATAATGGCGAGATATAATATAAGATTCTCCATGTCCCTTGTGAAAACCATTTATTTAAAAGATAAGAAAGGACAAAGAACAGAGGAAAAACAAAAGGATACAATTTGTTTGTCGTAATTACATTTTCCCGAATGAGAGATGCAGATACAAAACAGAGAATCGAGATTGTTATCTCTGCCGGATTGTTTTTTATAGTGCCGGATATTTGTCGGGAAAATGATTTGATGCGTTCTTTCATGATTATCTGTTTATAATCTTATTTATTTACAAATATATAAATCTTTATTCTTATTCGTGGGAAAATATCTATTGCTGTTTGTTTTTGTTTTTGAAAAAGATAAAAGATATCTTGTTGTTCGAGTATAAATCGTTTTAACTCTATTTATTTATACCTCCCGTTTTGTTTAACATTTGAAATCCTCTTTTTGTAGTATATTTGTCTCAAACAATAAAAGAGAAATTTATGATTTATGTTATTTTCATTGTCTTTGCTTTGATTAGTTTCGGAGTGCAAAAGACATTGCAAAACAAATTCGAAAACTATTCTAAAGTACCTATTCCAAATGGTCTGACAGGAAAAGATATAGCCGAAAAGATGTTGCATGATAACGGTATTTATAATGTTACCGTTACTTCTGTTGACGGGAAATTGACAGATCACTATAATCCGGAGAATCATACGGTAAATTTAAGCCATGAGGTTTATCATGGTAATAGTGTTGCTGCTGCGGCAGTAGCGGCTCATGAGTGCGGACATGCCGTGCAACATGCTACTGCTTATGCGTTTTTGAATATGAGATCCAAATTAGTTCCTATTGTGAGTTTTGCGTCGCATTGGGTACAATGGGTGCTGTTGGCGGGTATTATATTGTTGCAGAGTTTTCCGCAGCTTATGCTTTTCGGGATTATCTTGTTCGCATTGACTACATTGTTCAGTTTTGTGACGCTTCCGGTAGAA
>OODH01001987.1_pt1 | contig 10766 bp, 21 predicted proteins | sample 1671391 | NCBI WGS metagenome assembly OODH01 (sample SAMN06348152, study PRJEB24527) | human gut metagenome | biome: human gut; feature: ankylosing spondylitis patient; material: feces | host: Homo sapiens | place: China | collected 2015-10 | reverse complement strand
ATAATTCCCAAGGACATATATGCTGAAAAGTTATCTGGGTAAGAGTCTATAGCTTTGTTGCAGTATTCAATACCAGATGTTGGAAATTCTGTTTTTGAATAGTTTAAGCATATCATGCTATAAAAATAAGATTCTTCTTTTGCATCGTTGTATACTTTTTCTTTTAATGCCTCTTTGTAGAGTTCGATACGTTTTTCAATGTTTTCTTTTGAGTTTCCTTTCAACTCAGAGTATTCTTTTAGATATTCGTTATATGTTTTAGCGTTTACAACGCTGGAAAAAACTAAACATAATGTAATTATAGCAACAGCTTTTTTCATTCCTCCACCCCTCACCATAGCCGCGCCTGTTCCACCCCCCGACCAAACAGCGGCGCGCTTGCCGTCTGGCATGGTATCCGTTTCAGGATACGCCAAACCTGCCTATCGGACAACCGGTATCGACGAGCCAGCCTTTCCACAATTTCCCGCTCGGTTACGCCGTTTTTCGCAAGATCGTCGCGGACGGCTATGATCTCGGCGTCGCGGGCGTCCATGACCGCCGCCCGGCAGTTGGGGATATACAGCGCCACGCCGCCGTATTCACGGCAAAGGGCTCTCGCGATGTCTTTGCCGATAATCTCGCACAGGCGGCGATAGCGGGCTTCGCCGATCGCGGATGCACGCAGGGGAACCGGGATCGTAGTGCCTCCAAGCTTTTCCACCAGATACGACACGGCGGGCAAGCCGAGCCTGTCCGCCATATCGCGTAGGGAAGCGGGAAGCGTCTCAAGCGCCAGCATTGCCGTTTTCCTGCGCCCGCTGGTGCTTGACCAGAGCCGTGATCACGCCGCCGAGCTGTTCGCCGTCGAGCCAAGAAAGCCCCACGCCGTACATACGCTTGGCGATCGCCTCGACGTATGCCCACGGCTTTTTGGTTTCAAGGCGAAGCGCATTGATTTTCTTGAGCAGTTCCGCAAATTCCGGGCGAACCTTCGGGGCCTTTGGGAGGCTCCCTTTCCACCCGCGCTTGCGCAGGGCGGCGATAACCGCAACAAGCTGGCGATCCGTGCAGGATGCAGCCGAGATTTTGCCTGTCAAATTGAACAGCATGGCGCGATAGGTATCTTCATCAAGCCCAAGGTCTTTCTGTGCGATATGTATCTTTGCCATAAGCGACTTGCGCGATTCCATTCAGCACCTCACAAGGTTGTCGACAGGGTGAAGCTCAACGCCGCCGTACACCATGACGGCGACATACCAAAGGCCGTCGGCGGCGCGGATAGGCGCGCTGGCCACGTAACCAGTCCAGACGGGCGACGCGCCCGGTACGCCGCGCGGCACTTTGACGCGGGTCTTTACAGGAAGATTTGGCACGGTCACGGGCGTGATCTCGCCGCCCGCCGCGAACTCGGCGGCAAGGGCGGCGACTTCATCGGCGCAAAGGAACAGCTTTTGATCCTCCAGATCGTACCAGCGCCGATCGAGCCGAACCCGGAAGCGCCCGGCGGGGCCGCCGTGGTTTTCCGCCGGGGAAAGCTCGATCTTCATGCGGATGGTGCCAAAACGTACACCAATAGAGCCGCAGAATTTTTTATCCGGGCGTGTCATTGCGCGCGCCACGGTTTGTTTTTGGGCAAAGATGCGGCAGGTGCAGCACTGTTCAGGGCGTCGCAACATACCTTGACCATCTTCTCGGCGGCTTCGGGTGCGTCCTTATCAAAAAAGAAAGCCGCCGCGATACGCTTCTTCACCGTGTCCTGAATAGCGGGAATGCCAGTGCCGGAGCGGGTGGGGATGAAACGGGGCATATATCCTCCTGCTGTTGCTTGTGCTCGTCAGGCCGGAAATCATCCGGCGACGGCCCGCGTAGGGCCGTTTCGCGTGGTTATCTGGCTAAAAGCCTGTCTATCTTTTTTTCTATGATGTCCTGCTCGTCGATGAGCTTCTTTACTTTTTTCGTCCATTCATAATAATTTTCAACGCCTCCTTCCGGTTGCGCGTTTGCAAGTATAAGCCGCTGCCTGCTGAGTTCCTCGTCGCGTTTCATGAGCATTTTAAACTGTCTGTCCCTATCTATCTCTTTGCATTCAGAAACGACGGAATCCACGTGCAAAAACGGGCTGACGGAGAGAAAGGCTTCTATGATGACTTCTTTGGAAAACGCCCGGAGCTTTCTTACGGCGTCACTCTCCGTCAACGCGGGCGAGGAAATGTGGACTGCGGACATCATTCATCCTCCTTTTTACCGTCACCCCCGGAGAACGATGTTGCTCCGTAGAAGTAGATCGTTCCATCGGACGTTTTCATGCGGACACTTTCAATCTGAACGTCGGGATCATAATCTTCCTGTAACTCCTCGATAAACTCTGCAACGGTCATAGCGTCCCCCTTTTTTGCTTGTGCTCATCAGACCGGAAATCATCCGGTGACCGCCCCGCTTGGGGCGGTTTCGCGTTATTCTTCGCCAACCTCGGCCAATGTAAGCTCCACTTTGAACCTACCGTCGCCTATCCTGCATTTAAACCCCAGTGCTTCGATATCGGCTCCTTCCATAACCCGTATGGCCTGCGCTATGGTCGCTTCCCAAGGTCTTTCAACAACCTTCTTAATCAACAGTTCTTCATCAAAAGACATACCCATCTTTTCACCCCTGATCCGTGCTTTCAGAGTCAAGCAATTCAAACGTAACTTTCATCTTGAACACACCGGGAACGATATGCGTAGCAGTCAAACAAACAGTTTCCACATTAAGCATGAGCGAAAGATAATCAGCGAGCGTCGCGTCAAGCCGCTTATCTTTGACCGTTTGCTTGCATTCTTGAACTTCGCCTTCATTCATCTTGATACTCCTCAAACAGTTTATTGATTCCTTCCCGTCCCGCCGTATCTATGGCCCTTACTTGCAGGGTGCCGTCTTCGTCGCGATAGACAATGAGGGACTTCTGATTCACCCATGCAGTCAGGCATTTTGCCAGAATGGTATTCGTCGCGCCGTCGCTCCTGCGCATGACGTCGATCGTCTTTATCTGCTCGATATGCCGGTGGTACTCTTTCCAAGTCGCATAGGCGGACGAGGCCAGCCACGCGAGCGGAAACAGGATCAGGAAGACGCTGACGGTCAGATCCGCAAACTTCATTCTCTCCCCTCCCTGATCCGCCGGACGGCATCCGGCGGAAAGCCCGCGTCCATCAACAACTTGAACGCCTTGTCCCGGATCTGGCTCTTAAGGAACCGCTTGTGCTCGTCGGACGCCTCCCGCCACACATCGGAGCCGATCAATTCATCCATATCTTCAACGCGGTAGCTGACATTCCGCGTCAGCCGATCGGCGTACAGTCCGGAAAGCCGCTCAACGTCCTTTTTCGATACCGTCGCCATAACCCACCTCACACGCTGGCAAAATCGAGGCTGATAGGCTGATACGCGCCGGAGGAATCACGCTCATACGCCCGGACGTACACGCGGCTGTCGAGGACTTGCAGGCTTTCGGTAATAGCCTTCATAGCCTCCTGCCACTCAGGATCGTCGATCTCGATTCGCCGCAGGCCGAGCACGGCGCCGGTGTTGATGCGGCCTTTCTTGTCGACCTTGAACGCTTGCTCAACCACAGCCCGGAGTTCAGGCCGGGAATCGGCACACCAGCGGCGCAGGCACCCGTCGATCAGCTCCTTTGCCGCTTGCAACCCTTCATCAAACGCGAGCAACTGACCGTAATCGCGGCACAGTTTGTATTTGCCGTCAAAAGAAAGGAGCTGCACATTGCCTTTGACGCCGCCGAGCCGAACGCCGTACCGCTCGCCGGAAAGCTGGACAAAGGCGTCCACATCCGAAAGAAGGCTTGCCTTGACGGCCCGCATTTCCGCTTGCAGCGCCTTGATCTTCTCCATCTTTTCCTTGACCAGCGCGTCACGCTCAATGTCGATCGGGCGGATGTTGGCGCACGGCACGAGGCACCCTTGCGCGTTCTGCATGTAGTCTTCGGGAATCTGGTCTTCGTTAAGCATTGTTTTTCTCCTTACATGTTGGGGAGTTCTTCCCAATGAACCTTTGTGTATTTCTTAGCGTACTGGTGCGAGAGCCACAGATGGAAAGCCGCTTCTTCGGCTGAGGCCAATACTTTGATTTCGTTGCGCATATTGTTGATAATCTGACCAACTTCCATGCCGGTCCCCTTGGAATCGTCACGCAGGGCCAAAACAAGACTGTTCAACAGGCGCTCAAGGCGTTCAGCAACCATAGTGCTTATCCTTTTGGTTAGGGTTGAATGTACATTTCTGACACGCCCGCCAGCGGCGCAGGGCCGCCGGGCTCGACGTGGGGACTTTTCCGGCATAACGGGCGCAATCGTGATAGCTCACCATTTCGCCGTTGTACGGGCAGGGATTCCGGGCGTAGCGTTTCATGACGCGATCGGCCATGCGCCACGTGTCACTCGGATACTTTTCATGGATCAGCGTACTGACGGAACCGTGGCTGACGCCAAGTTCGCGGGCCGTCGCGCTGACGCCGATCTCGGCGACGCGGGCGCGGAGCAGGGCAAGCCAATCCTCAGACATGATGCACCTCCCCGGTGTTGGGATCGGTGAGCGTCTTCGCCGGGGTATTCAGGGCCGGGGCAAGCCGTCCGGTATTCTTGACAAGCCGGAAAAGCTGCGGATTGCGCGGCGTCCGTTCGACGTATCCGGCCTTTAAAAGCGCCCGGACGTAGCGTTTCAGACCTCGCTCCGCGTCCTTCTCCGTCCCGTCGGCAAGGGTCATGAGCAAGTCGTCGACGCTCCATGAAGCGGTCTTCATGCGGATCAGATTCCAAGCTCGGGTCCGCAGGGAAAAACGGGAACGGGCAACGAAATCGCCTTTTTGCGGGCCGTTTGAACAGTTTTTCATGGATGCGAGAAACGCCTTGCCTTTGTCCGTAATCTGACAGCATCCTTCCATATCAAGGATAAAGCCGCGAGAAACAAGCGTTGCGCACGATTTACGGATGACTTCGGAAGGGACGCCAAGGCATGACGCCATTTCGCGTCTCAGTACGGTCTTGCCGTCCGCGAGCAATTCCAGCATGGCCTGTCCGATCGTCGCGTCCATTTACGCTACCTTCCTCTTTCCGCCCAACTGCTTCACGGTAACGGGCGTCCGGTTTTGCCAGTCATGGGAAAGCGGAATCCCGGCGAGATCATCAACGCCAACGCAGGCAAGCCGGTTGGTCTTCGCCACCCGCTCAACAACGGGAACCATGTTCAGCACTTCACGCATACAGCCGCGCGAGAGGCGATGGATTTCCGCCATAAGCTCAGGTGACATTTCAACTTCGGCGAGCTGCTTACATGCGGACTGCACGTCTTCAAGCGTAGCGGGCAAAAATTCGACAACCCGCGCGATGCGGCTGGAAATCTGCCCGTACCGCTTGATGTCGTTCTGAATGTTTCCCATGCCGATCAGAATCACCGTATTTTCGGCCCGGTCGGAAATGTCCCGGATTTTTTCAAGGGACGCCGCCTGATTCGCCAGTGTAAACTCGGCCTCGTCAATAACGATCGGCCACTGGTTCGCCGCGATGGGCTTCAAGAGACGCGCAAAAAGCTTTTGCGAGTTGCCGCGCCCGTCGATCTCAAGCGCTGCGGCAAGCTCGGAAAGCGCATACCGGGGCGTCCAGTCCTTGTTTGCCCGCAAAAAGATCGCGCCGGTTTCGGCGGCCCAACTGCTTACGATGTGGCTTTTGCCAAGGCCGGGCACACCGTAGACCAGCATCATCCCTGCTTCGGCGGCACCTCGCTGTTCAACGGCCTTCACGGCGCTGACGAACTTGCGGTAATTCTCTGTCTTTACGAACATTTTGCGCATGACGTTTCCTCCCATGCAATGCCTTTGCTTATGAAAATATCAAGATAATCCGCGTATTCTTCGGTCTGGACGTACCATTCCAGCCAGTCGCGGTCTTCCTGCGTCCATGAATCCGGGTGAGCCATATGGTACTCGTACCGCTCGTAAGGGAACTCGAAGGCAGGCCGGGCCTTGCCGGGACGGACGGATTGCGTAACCGTCCCTTCGTCCTCATCCGGGAAATCCGGTTCGAGAGCGGGCATCGGCTCCACATCAACCACCTGCCCAATCGGGCGGATGGAATTGACGACGGTTGCCGTGGCTCCGATGGAATCTTCGTTGTAAACCACCGTTGCGCCGGGGAGCTTTTTCTGAACCTGCGCTTGCGCCCTTGCGAGCTTGGCGCGCTGCGATTCTCCGGCCTTCCTTTCGGCTTCGGAAATCATGCTCCGGTAATCAATGGTGTTGCCGTCGACGAGCGCCCTACAGATCTTCACCATGTCGGGCGTCTGAACGACGATGTAGTGGGGATCGTGCATGTCATAGCGAACCAGCACTTTTTCCCCATTCCAAGGGCGCAACTCTTCGGCATAGTATTTCTTGCCCGCGAAGTTGATCCAGTTGTTATGGACGGGGCGCTCTGCCGCAGGCATGAACAGATCATCATGCAGCGTCGGGTCCAGCCGTAAAAGCTTGTATTCCGGGTTTTCGGCGAGCTTCACGTTCCAGTATTCGCCGGGCGAATAGTGCCGCCGCTTGCCGTTTGCGTCCGTAAACTTCGGGAGGGCCGTGTGCGGCGTGGCGTTGTACTCGTCAATGCGGAAGCACAGAGCCTTGAAAAACTCGTCAAACGTCGGCAACTGTTCGGACTTGCCGTATTTTTTGATGTCTTTGTTGACGGAAAGCCGGAACGTCCGGGCCGTGTCCTGATCCATGTCCCGATGCACGCAGGAAGCGAACCGTTTCGCCAGATCGGTATGGATGGTCTTGACCGCCCGCTCCATGAGCCCTTTGCCCTGTGGGCGTCCGGGAATGGACGTCTTGCAGATTACGCCAAGCAGCGTCAGAACGCCCGTGCCTTCTTTGGTGGACATGGCATTCGCGTACCCCGGCCCGTTGTCCGTATAGAAAAAATACGGGACGCAATGGGTGATGCAGGCGACGCGGAAGGCGTCCAGAACGGTGAGCCCGTTTTCCGAGGTGTCGACGGACACCCCGACGCACTTGCGGGTTGCGATGTCCAGAATCAGCGTAATCTCAGGCCGAAAAGCCCTTGGCTCGTAGGGGTGCTGCACCAGACCGTCAAAGGTGGTGCCGTCGCCCGTGAAACCTTCACCGGGAAGCATGTTTGCCGTGGAGCGCAACCTATGAGGTCGGATCTTCAACATGGCGTTGCCGGTACGGCATCCGCGCTCCAAAAGCTCCAGCGGTATCTTTTTGGCTATCCGCCTGATCGCGTCGATCGACGGAATGGAAGCCGGGTTCTTCGCAAACGGCTTTAAGGCTGGCAAGCTTTTGTGCTTCGTGATCTTTTCGGGATCGAGAAAGTGCAGAAAGCGCAATCCGCCCTCGGGCATTCCAAGCCCGACCCACCGGACGACAATCTCAAATTCCCGGCGCGCCTGATTCATGAAAGGCGCTTGCGGTCTTTTCCAGATCAGCCGGAATATCTCGAACCACTCCGGAATACTTGTATCTTTCTTCGGATCGGCGGGAACCAGACCGAGAATGCCCCGGTCTTCATACGTCGCGTACCAGTTGTACAGCGCACGGGTTGAGATGCCTCGCGAAGCGCCTCGCCGGGCGTTGGCGATGCGGGCCGCTTCCATGAGATTTCGCGGCAACGTGCCGTTCCGGTAGGCTTCCACCAGCAGAAGGATCGCCGCCCGGCGGGACTTGCCCACCGTCTCAAAATTGCACACGGCGTCGATGAGTGCCTTGCGGGCAAGCGCCACATCACGTTCCCGCGCGGTGAGGTAAGAAAGAGAAACGGTAGGGGACTCAACCACGGCGGGCGTGGCGGGCTCAAGGACGACCGGGAGGCTTTCCCGTTCCTCGGCGGAAACGGCCAGCGCGATCGCTTCGCGTACGTCGGCGGGGAGCTTGACGATGGGATACTCGAAGCCGCCGCCTTGACCAGAGCGGGGACAACGGACCCAGTTCTCATTCTTACCGCGACGGTTAATCGTCTGAGGAGTCGTCCCCGTTATATTGGCGAGTTCCTGTGCCGTATATGCTTCCTTGATCCCGCTCATATCCTCACCCCATAAATTCGCCCCGGATTATGCCGCTCCGGGGAGCGTCCCGCGTGGAGGCTCGCGGTATTCGCCGTTGTGCAGGTTATGCCGCCCGCCGCATAGCGTAGCGGGCGGCCTGCACCGTCGCGGCAGGTTTTGACCGTGGCGCTCTAGGCGCTCTGCGGCCCCGGTTTGTAAGGTTCCGCCTTCCCGGTTAGATTGGGCACATCAGAATCAACCATCTAACTCCCGGACCGTCCGGGAATGCCGAGGAGGCGGAAATACTTAAAAGCCTTCTTTAAAGCCCCGCTCGTAAGCGGCCCTGCGTTCCGCGGCTTTAAAGGCTTCCTTCGCCCGCCACAGGACTGTCCTTTCAACGAGCGGCGGTAAGTGCGATTTTTTCCCTTTCCGTCGTCATATCTCCACCTCCTTGCGGCCCTGTTCTTCCAGAAGAAGCTGTTTAACCATCCTGAGCACCCCGAACGGGGAATCACTCTGCTTGACAAGAGTGAGCACGCCGACGATCAACGAAAGGCCTTCGTCAAGGTTCAGCGTGAGGATTTCCTGACATATCCCATCATCCCAAAGTTTCCGGACCATCTTGTCGGCTTCCTTTTGGATGAGCGGGCACACCTCGGCGGGAAAGTGGGAAGAGAGCAGTTCGGCCTCTTCACGTACCAGCCGTGCCTTGCTGCGGATACGTTCATCCCATGCCAGATCCTTGCCTTCTTCCTGCTCGAGCCTTGCTTGAAGGCGGAAATAAAAAGTGCGCTCCATCAGGGCGCGGCCTTGAGGTCTACTGTTGAACATACCGTTTCTCCTTACTTTTTGTTCCTCTTCGGCAAATACCGAAGGTGCTTTCTTCCGGGATTGGCCCTCAAATAGCCCGTGAGCTCTTTGACGCACTGATTGCAGATGTACCTTGTGCGGTCTTTGTTCTCGATAAGAATGTCGCAATCCTCTTCCCCGGCACCGCAGAAGCCACAGGCGGGTCCGGTGAGCTTCGCTGTTCCCGCCGTCATGCCGCCCCCCCTTTATCCATTTTTGATTGTTCCCAGAGGTAGGAACTTGACTTTGGTAACCCAACTTTTCTCCAGAGCCCGCTCATTGAGCGCGGAAATCAGGACGAACAGGGCGGCATCGGTATCCAAATGCGCCAGATCGGCAAGAATATTGCTCCGTTCCTGTCGGATGGTCTTGATCTGTTCTTCGGGGTAAGGGGGATTATTCATGCCGCAGCCTCCTTTCTGGGATCACAAAGGAATTTTTCGGGCACCCCTATCTTGCGGAGTACGTCTAATACGGCGGGGCTGTGCCGGTAGCCGTGGACCGTCCCGGAAACAATCGTCCTGCTGACCTTCGCCATGCGTGCCACGTCCGCCATTGTCAGCCCGCGATCGTCAAGCTCGCGGCGGATATCCCAACGCACCTCGCGCCGGGCGACTCCAAAAGGCGTATTTCCCATTTTCCTCCCTCCTGTAGGGTGGGATTGACCGGTAAGATTTTGCTCTGTAGGGTTTACGTCGTAGCTAACAACGTAACCCGCGCAAAAACATTTTGCGGTAATTTTTATCCTTAGTCAACAAAAATTACCGAAATTTGATATTCAAGTTTTAAAAGTGGTAAAATTTATACTTTTACTTTAATTTAAATAGATTATCAAAATGTGCGGGTGTTCATCTTGAGGTTCATCTTCTGGAGGTCGAACTTGAACACCGAAAAAACGATTGCAGAACGCATTAAACTTATTCGTGGAGACGAAAAATTAGCCCACTTTGCAAAAGCTACGGGCTGTAATTCCGCAACATTACGGTCTTATGAACGTGGATTATCAAATCCAAATTTTGATTTTATACAATCATTATGTATTGTTAAAAAAGTATCACCTGAATGGCTAATTTTTGGCACAGGACCAAAGTACTCAGAAGATACGCATGGGAACGCACAGACAGAACTCACAGTGCATGATATGCAGGCAACAGAAATGAGAATCCGTTGCGCTAAGCTGGAAGAAAAATTAGAAAAGGTGGAAAACCAGCGGGACGAGCTGGCGGCAGAAAACCGCAAGCTCTGGAAGGAAAACGGCGAGCTAAAGGAAAAATGCGCACGCCTTGAGCCTCGTCAAAAACAGGATGAAGCCCGCCCATTTGACGAGCACCGGAAGACTTCTGGCTCCAGTGAGGCAATGCAAAGCCGACCCTAAAAAGGAGGCTGTTTTGAACGCGAAAAATACACACGTTTTAGTGTACGTTTTGACACCAAACAACAAACGGGCGGCTCCGATGAGGAACCGCCCGTTTCGTTTATTCTGTGATCACTCTGTGCCGGATTGTGCGCCATTTTGTCCAGATAGCGATCAAAAACGATCGCTCTGTGCCGACGCCGCAGCACTCCCCAAGCGTTAAATCAACATAACCACGTGCCGCACAAAGGGATTCAAACCGTGTACCGAATACCCCGCTGTACTGAATTGATCGCTACCCCACTCGGTGCCAGCGGCACATCAAAAACATGAATGCACAAAAAAAGCCCCTATGGATAGTATCCATAGGGGCTTGAATTTTCTGGTTGCGGGGGCAGGATTTGAACCTACGACCTTCGGGTTATGAGCCCGACGAGCTTCCAGACTGCTCCACCCCGCGATATTATGTTGTATATGATATGTTTTCCTTTTCAAAAATATTCCTGAAAAAGAAAATGGATGGAGGTGGATTCGAACCACCGAAG
>OODH01001969.1_pt1 | contig 10842 bp, 9 predicted proteins | sample 1671391 | NCBI WGS metagenome assembly OODH01 (sample SAMN06348152, study PRJEB24527) | human gut metagenome | biome: human gut; feature: ankylosing spondylitis patient; material: feces | host: Homo sapiens | place: China | collected 2015-10 | reverse complement strand
TTTAGTCGATACCTCTGAAACGGCATTCGCTGTATGGTTATATTTTACTAAATTTTCCACTTTTTTACAATATAATTATTCATATTTACTAACTATTATTATATTATCATTGGATTGTTTATATATTATGTATGCATTTTGAACATTTTTAGCAATTTTCATTTGATTGTTTACACAATATTCACAATTTGTACATATTCGTAGAAAATGTTCTGTTTTCCTTTTTCATGAAATAACTAATCGCTTTTATGCTTTAACCAATCACTTTTATACTTTAACGTGTTGACTTTTTCATAAAATGTGGATATGATGTATAAGACTTTCTAAATATACAAAAATGACTTATGGGGGAACATGATTTGTTTCAGAAAATAGGATTTATCGGACTTGGTTTGATCGGAGGGTCCATTGCAAAAAAAATTCATACACTTTACCCTGATGTAACCATTATCGCAACTGCCGGTCATCAGGAAACCATTACAGAAGCTTACGGAGAACATCTGATCTCCAATCAGAATTTATGTGAGATCAAAGATTTTTATGACTGCGATTATATTTTTCTGTGCACACCGGTCAAAAGAAATATCGAATACCTGCGCCAGTTAAAAGGAAATATCAAAAACGGATGTATCATCACAGATGTCGGAAGCGTCAAAACAGATATTCATGAAGAAGTGACTGCCCTCGCAATGGAGGATTGCTTTATCGGCGGGCATCCGATGGCCGGCTCTGAAAAAACAGGCTTAAAAAATGCAAATGAATATTTGCTGGAAAATGCATATTATATTCTGACACCCACAACGAAGACATCACCGGAACGCTTAGAAGAATTTCGTTCCCTGGTGACCCAGTTAGGTGCTGTCGCCCTGGTATTAGACTATCATTTACACGATTATGCCACAGCTGCCATCAGCCATCTGCCGCACATCATCGCATACAGTCTCGTCAACCTTGTCAAAAAATCCGACGACGCAGACGAGACGATGAAGACGATCGCTGCCGGGGGATTTAAAGATCTGACCAGAATCGCTTCCTCCTCTCCTGTTATGTGGCAGAATATCTGCCAGTCCAACAGTGAACAGATCGTGCGGCTGATCGATGCCTATGAGGAAATGTTAGAGAAAACCAAACACGATATTTTATCTTCTGATGCAGATGCACTGCTTCAGGATTTTCAGTCCGCCAAAGATTACAGGGATTCAATTGCGATCACGAACAAAGGTCCGATCAAAGAAATATATGAACTGTATTTAGATCTTTTAGATGAGGCTGGTGGTATTGCGACAGTTGCTACAATACTTGCAAGCAATCATCTGAGTATTAAAAATATCGGCATCATTCACAACCGTGAGTTTGAAGATGGAGTATTACGTTTGGAAATGTATGACAGAATATCATTAGATGCAGCAGTACAGTTGCTTAGAAAACATCATTATACAATATATGAGCGGTAATCTGCCGCTCATATATTGTATACACAGTATCAATTGAAATAGGATAACAATTTCTCAACCTCTTCCCGTTCCGGCATTACGCGGAGTGCGCCTTTGCGTGTAGTGATAATGGATGCCGCTGCATTTGCAAAAGTCAGCATCTCTTTCAGGTCATTCTCTGTAAGATTGTTAAGTCCGTGCGCTAAAATATAATGGAGAACACATGCACAGAAGGTATCTCCGGCTCCGGTTGTCTCAATTGTATTCTTCTGTATAAAAGGTTTCACTTCTACAATAAGATCTTTATAATAAGCACGGCTTCCTTCCCTGCCCATGGATACAAGGATCAGTGGAATATGATATCTCTCAAGGATCCAATGTACACCCTTTGTGAAATCTTCTTCTCCGGTCAGCCACTGAATCTCGTTATCAGAAATCTTTAAAATGTCACACTGTCCTAATCCGTAAAGCACCTGTTCTTTTGCTTCATCTAAGGAGTTCCAGAGCGGCTCGCGCAGATTCGGATCAAAGGAAATGACAGCACCAGCTTCTTTTGCAGCACGAAGTGCTTTTTTTGTTGCATTTCGTACACCTTCGTGTGTCATGGACAGTGTGCCAAAATGAAAGATTCGTGTTCCCTTTATCAACGCTTCCGGGACTTCCTCTTCTGTCAGCATCATATCTGCACCAGGATTTCTGTAAAACGAAAAATCCCTGTCTCCATCCGGATAAGTATGTACCAGTGCTAACGTCGTATGTACGTCATCATCTTTCTGTAAGCCTGATGCATCAATCCCGACTTCCATAATCGTCTGTTCCAGCTGTTTTCCGAAAAAATCATTTCCTACTTTTCCAATAAAAGCTGTCTTATGTCCGAGCTTTGTCAACATTGCCAGTACGTTGCATGGTGCACCACCCGGATTTGCCTCAAATAATGGATTTCCCTGGCTGCTGATCCCATTCTCAGTAAAATCAATGAGTAATTCGCCTAAAGCTACAACATCCATACCTTTTCCTCCGTGTCTGATAGTTGTTTTTGTTTTATAATTTTACTATATCGTGATTTCATCACTCAATAATTTCGTCGTTCGCCGAATGCATAAATGCATTCTTCTCACTTGCACTCATTATATCATACTTTTCAACATTTATATGCATCTTTTTGTCACTGCAGAAATGAATTTCCTGTGCTTCCAACGGTGTACAGATAGCTGTTGTCGCAACCTGTTCCCCATCGTTCAGGAATAGTTCGATCGACTGACGATCCAAAATAAATCTCATTTTCTTAAGCCCTTCCGGATTTGAAATCTTCAGTTTCCGCACGCAGACAACATCTTTTGTCACACCGCAATAAGTGCGATCGATCTCAAGCATATTTTCAGCCTTATGATAAGTAAAGCTTGTTTCATATTCCTTATTTGCGGCAAGTTTCATGGAAAATGTTTGAAATTCATCCTCTTCCAGTAAAACGGTAAGGTCGATCGTCCGGCCTTCAATTCCACACAGTGTTGTTTTCTGATTTATTTCTGCATGATCATATCGACATGGATTTTTATGATACTTTTCAATTTCACGCACCGGTGTCTGCCAGATTTTACCATCTTTTAATTCCAATTCCCTCGGCAGAGTCATCATTCCCTGCCAAACCTGTGAATTTGGAATCACACATGCATCCCAGGATTTCATCCATGCGATCATAATACGTCTGCCGTCCGGCAGTTCAGTTGTCTGCGGTGCATAAAAATCCATTCCATAATCAAGTGCATGCGGCAATTCTTTTACAAATGTATGTGTTTTTTCATCATAGTCCCCAAGAAAATAAACACTGTTATGTCCATTATGAAACTCATATTTCTGCGCTTTCATATCCTGCGGTGAACAGATCAGCACTCTTTTACTGCCCAGCTGAAAGAAGTCCGGACATTCCCACATTGTACCAATTTTTCCGCTTTCGTTTGAAGCAAGAATTGTTTCAAATTTCCAGTCAGTCAGATTTTTGCTTGAACATAACACAACCTGTCCGATCTGATTTTCATTTTTATTGCCAACGATCATATAATAGGTATCATTTTCTTTCCAGATCTTCGGATCACGGAAATCTACCCTGTTGCATCCCTCTGGAAGCATTTCTCCGGTCATGACAGGATTTTTGTCATATTTCTGATAATCTTTTCCATCACCAAATGCAATACACTGATTCTGACGATCCTGCTCACTTCCGTCAGGCTGTTTTATTCTGGTTACTCCTGTATATACAAGTACATGTTTACCATCTGCTTCGATCGCACTTCCTGAAAAGCATCCGGCTTTATCATATTCTTCATCCGGAGCAAGTGCCGCTGGAAGTTGTTCCCAGTGGATCATATCGCACGTAACGCTATGTCCCCAGTGCATTGGTCCCCATTCCCTGTTATATGGATGATATTGATAAAACAGATGTATCTGTCCATCGTAAAACGAAAATCCATTTGGATCGTTGATCCATCCGGTTGGAGCAGAAACATGAAATAAAGGTTTTGTCTGCGGATCTGTAGCAGCAATTTTTTCTGTCTCGTATTTTCTGGCTTTTTCTAACATATTGCTCATATTATTTCTCTCCTGATTATTCTGATAATGATTTCTGATAGTTGTCAAAGTATTTCTGCTTAATAGAAAGATAGTCTGACAATCCATATTTTTCCATTTTTTCAAGATAGGAATCCCATTCCTTTTCTATGCCGCCATTTAAAATCCAGTCGGCTTTTTTCTGTTCGGCATATTTTTTAATATCTGTGTCATATTGCGACACCTTATTCGTGTCTTCTATACTCATAAATACATTCGGATAAACGTATTTACTGTTCATATCTGCCAAATATGTCTCATGCATATTGTCAAGCCGCCATTTTGCATCTTCCGGCTGTGTTACATACTCACCATAATATTCATTTAAGATGGCAAGCGGACCATTGACTGACTGTGCCTCGCGGACTTCTACCGGAGACTGGTCGCCTAAATCCATATGCTTTAACATCGGGTCACCTTTTTCGTTTGTAGATAATTCAAAAATATTAAAGGAATCTGTCTCTCCATAACTGCCCCAATTGTTCTGTGGAGACTGTAATGGTGCATACATCTGATCGATCCATGCTGCTGCCAGTGCAGTATTTCTGCAACTGGTCGTAAGTACACAGCGTCCTCTGTCAAAACCACTGGTCTCACTATTGTTCTGTCTTGTGATATTCCGCACACCCGTCGGACCTGTAAGTGCAGGGAGCATTACATAATCAACATTGTTATCAATATTTGCAATATCCCAGGAGAAGCAAAGACCATATCGGTGGTTTTTACCTTTTGCAACATAGGTAGACCATTCCTGCGTGAACGCTTCCGGATCTATAAGATCTTCTGTTACTAATTTATGCAGCCATTCAATGCCTTCTTTATACCCTTCCTGAACAGCTGTGTAAATGACCTTTCCCTCATCCGTCACGGCAAAATGATCCCCGGTATCACCATAGCCTTCTCCAAATCCATTGATCAGAATGGCGGGATCCTGATCTCCATTGTTGATAATAAAGGACATCGGTATCACATCACCTTCAATATCAAATTCTTCCTGCAATTCATCTGCATGATCCCGGAATGCAATTAATACCTGTTCCAGTTCATCCGTTGTTGTCGGTATTTCCAATCCGAGATAATCCAGCCATTTTTTATTGATATATGCGATATCTCCGATGGCCTGTATGGCTTCTTTACCGGCACCAAGCTGTTCGATCCATGGAAATGAATAAATATGTCCATCCGGTGCGGTACACATGGTGCGGTATTCCGGATATTTTTCAAATACAGCCTGAAGATTTGGCATATATTTATCGATCAGATTTTCAAGGGGAATAATAATCCCCTGCTTTGCATAACGAAGCAGATCGTAATCACTCATTCCGGCATTAAACAAGCCATCCGGCAGATTGCCAAATTGTGCTAATGCAAGATTTTTTTTATCAGAAAACTGATCCGATACAAAACACGTCCATTTAATATGCACATTCGTCTGTTCCTCAAGTCTTTGAAAAATGATCCTTTCATTCGGATCCTGCGTTGAGGTTGCCGGTGCACTGGTAATAAAGGATAATTCCTCAGTTTCTTTTAACGGAAACTGTACTTCGGAAACCGGAGTGTCCGGATCTATCTCTGCCTGTGGCTGTGCATTGCTTCCGCAGCCGGCTATACTAAACATCATGATCAGTGCAAGCCCGAATGACAACATTCTATTTATTTTTCTACGCATATAGGAAGTCCCCCTTCTTTAACCTTTTACAGATCCAACCATAATTCCTTTATCGAAATATTTCTGGAAAAATGGGTACATAATTAATAATGGTAAGCTTGACACAACAATAGTCGCATATTTTAACTGTTCCGCTACTTTTGCCATCTCAGCCGTACTCTGGATATCAGCGATCATTCCAGGCTGTGGTGTATTCTGTACAAGAATGGAACGAAGCACAAGCTGTAATGGCTGCAGATCTGCATCATTCAAATAAATCAGTGCATCAAAATAGCTGTTCCACATTCCAACAAAAGACCAGAGTGCCAGTACTGCGATGATTGGTTTACACACCGGAATCATAATTTTGAAAAAATGCTGGATTTCATTTGCACCATCAATGGATGACGCCTCTCTGAGTTCCTTTGGTATTGACTGGTAATAAGTTCTTGCAAGAATCATATTCCATACATTGAATGCTCCGGGTATTAAAATAGCCCATACAGTATTCACCATATGTAAACGGTTGATTAATATAAATGTCGGAATCATTCCACCACCAAAAAACATAGTGATCAGAAAAATTACATTAAAAAAATTTCTGCCGACAAACTCTTTTTTTGACATCGGATAAGCTGCAAGAAGTGTTATAAAAACAGAAATTGCAGTAAACGCCAGCGAGTAGAAAAATGAATTAAAAAATCCTCTCCATATCATTTCATTCTCTAAAACACGCCGGTATGCATCTAATGTCCAGTCTTTTATCCGAAAACTCAGTCCCTGATTATTTAAAACAGTCGGATCCATAAAAGATGCCAGAACTACATATATCAAAGGTATAACAATCGAAAGAACAAACAAACCGAGAAGCGCATATGCTATACCTAAAATCAGACGGTCAATTCTCGAATATTTTATTTTTCTTGATGTTTCCATCTTTTCATCCTCCTATAATCCTTCTCCATCGTTTATTTTCTTTACTACAAAATTTACGAAAATCAATAAAATAACATTAATGATAGAGTTGAACAATCCGACAGCCGTTGAGTAGCCATAATCTCCGTTCAGAAGTCCGATCCGATACACATAAGTTGATAAAATCTCAGATGCTGGAAGGTTCATATCCGTCTGTAATGCATATGCTTTTTCAAATCCGATACTCATAATGTTTCCGGCCTGTAAAATAAACTGAATTACAATAATATCTTTAATGGCCGGCAACTCGACATACCAGATTTGCTGCAGCAGATTTGCACCATCCATAACAGCCGCTTCTTCTAATTCTTTACTGGCATTGGCTAAAGCTGCCGTGTACATGATGGATGCCCATCCTGCTCCCTGCCAGATTCCGCTTGCAATATAAATTGTCCTGAAGGCAGTCGGCATTGTCATCCAATTTGTAGTGATACCGAGAATACGGTTCATCGGACCAACCGGTGATAAAAACATACGTACCATACCGCAGAGTACGATAACGGAAATAAAGTTAGGTGCATAGATTAAAAGCTGTATTTTCTTTTTTATACCTTGCTTACGGATCCGGTTCAGTAATAATGCCAGGATAATTGGAATCGGAAAACCCCAAAGCAGTCCATAAATGCTGAGTTTTAATGTGTTTAACAGATAACTCATAAAATCCGGTGAGGATAAAAACCGTTTGAAGTATTCCAACCCTACCCAGGGACTTCCAAAAACACCTTTAATTACATTATAATCTTCGAATGCGATGAGCAGCCCACCCATCGGAAGATACTTAAATATAATTGTTAACACCAATGCCGGCATCAGGAAAAACACATACAGCTGCCAGTTTCTTTTGACATAGGAAACTTTACTTACAAGCGTTTGTCTGCCTGTAGACTTTTTTTGTTTCAACCCTCTTTTCATACACTATTCCTCCATTTAGTCTTGTTGTATAACCGGTAAAGTAACCGGTTACTTTATAATTGGATAATAACCTATTTTCCAATAGATGTCAACACTTTTTCAAATTAAAGTAACCAGTTACGTAACCAGTTATTTTTTTATTGATATTCCAGAACTTAATTGCTATACTATGTGTAATATGAAACTGTAACGAAACGATTCATATTTTAACATACTGATAAATACAATAGACAATGCGTAAAGGAGACAGATACTTATGGCGAAAAAACAAGTGACATTTGCTGACATTGCAGAATACACGCATTTTTCCAAAACTACAATTTCAAGATATTTTAATCATCCGGATTCACTGACACTTGAAAATCAGGAAAAAATATCTCAGGCTCTTGAGGATTTAGGATATAAAAAGAACAAACTCGCAAAGGTGCTCGCAAATGGGAAAAGTGAATTTATCGGGATTATCGTACCAAATCTTTACCTTCACTACTACTCAGAAATGTTAACCCAGCTTCTTTCCAGCTACCGTGATTATCATTATAAATTTCTTGTTTTTGTCAGTGATAACGGACCGGATGAGGAGGAGCAGTATATTGAAGAATTGATGTCTTATCAGATCGAAGGCCTGATCGTATTAAGCCATACGCTTTCTTCCGAAAAGCTTGCTTCTTATCAGATTCCTGTCATAGCAATTGAACGTGAGGCAGAACATATCTGCAGTGTCACAACTGATAATTATATGGGAGCTCTGCAGGCTGCATCACTTTTGATCCGTGACCATTGTGATGTGCTGATTCATATTAATGCAGATGTGCCAAAGATTATTCCTGCCTACAACAGAATTCGTGCATTTGAAGACACCTGTAAAGAACATCATGTGCCTTATGAATTAAATCTTAATGTGTGTGGAGATTCTTATCAGGAGCTCTTTTCACAAATGCAAATCATCTTTGCTGATATCGATGAAAAATATCCCGGACAAAAAAAAGGTGTCTTTCTTGCGAACGACACCTATGCAAATATGTTCCTGAATCTAATCTTTCAAAAATATGGATGTCTCCCTGACACATATGAACTGGTAGGGTTTGACAACTCTCCGATTGCCAGTGAAGCTATTTTGCCGATCACAACCATTGGACAGCAAATCGATGTGATCGCACACACCTCCATGGAATTATTAGTGCAGCAGATGGAAGAACGTAAAAAGAGAAAACCAGTTCCGCTGGCAGAACCGATCCATAAACAAATTACGCCTATCCTTATCCGCCGGGAGACAACAAATTAAAAATATTCTCCTGACCAGTCAACATCAGACAGATCACCGGTTCACAAAGCCCAGTATCAGCACAAGAATGAGCATGTGGACCGGATAGAATGCATAGCAGAAATACTGGAATGGTTTGCTGTGATATCCCTGTCGTCCACGATACAGCCAGATTGGCACTAATGCAAGCAATGCAAGACCCTGCTGGCAAAGTTCAAACTCCATGCCGAACAAACGGACCGGATACATTAATCCGCCAAGCAATTCCACATTTACCCAATAAAGAGCCACAATTTGACCAAGCAGACACCACCATTTGCGTCCGCGGAAAAAGTAAAAAATAAAAACAGTCAGTACTCCGATTCCATAATAATCCACCATTGTCAGTGTCCCGAGTAAACCTCCGGCAATCGTAACCAGTATGGCTGTCAGTACAAAAACAGGTGTTTTCTTTTTCTTTCGTACTGTTTCCATTATATGGATTCCTAAAAGACCAAGGATAAACGTCCAGATCACATTCTGGTGGACCGGATAAAACCATGTTCCACCATACATCAGATCGAACGGTATCTCTGAGATCACTGCAAAAACCAGCATTCGCAATAAGTACTTTTTGAAATTATGGGTATGAAAATAACCTTCTACCGACATAAATGCAAAAATCGGAAATGCGATCCTGCCAACACAGGTCAGCCATTCCTGCGCCGGAAGAAGTGTTGCCCAAAGGTGATCCATCAGCATGAACAGCATTGCAATGATATGCAATGCTGCTGTGCTGATATCAAAACACCGTGATGTAGATGATTTTACTTTTTGAAACGACATAGCGATATACTCCTGCATTGTAGTATCGGATCCCCGGTTCTTTTACAGATCATTAAATATCTGGTAAATATCTATCTTGAGTGCGTCAGTATCCGTCATCCCAATAAACCTGCATCCATATTTATAACCGCCCTCCGGCAAAGCATCTCTCCGGACGATTTCAATAACAGCATCCACAACTTCTTTCGTCCAGATCTGAATCCTTGTATCGTAATAGCTCCCAATCTCAAGATCTGCCTTCGACTTAAATCCGAGACCGCTTCTTGAAATATCTGTCACCTCGACATGGACATATTTCAAAGTGGTCACGCTTTCTTCATCTAATCGTTCTAATTCAACCATGACTTCCAGATCAAGTCTCTTATGCTTTCTCCGCTCCTCCATACCTCACTTCTCCTTCATGAAATATTTAAGATAATTGTATAACAAGTTCTTTGCGATTACAAGTAGTTTTAAGACTCCCGGTCTACAATAAACATCGCATCGCCAAAACTGAAAAAACGATATTTTTCTTCTACTGCGGTCTCATAGGCTGCCAGTACATGTTCTCTTCCGGCAAGTGCGGATACAAGCATTACCAGTGTGGATTCCGGCAGATGGAAATTAGTGATCAGTGCATCGATGACTTTGAACTGATATCCCGGATAAATAAAAATTTCTGTCCATCCGCTTTTTTCTGTGAGGAAACCATTCTCGTCCGCAGCAGACTCTAAAGTTCTGGTGCTTGTTGTTCCCACTGCAATGACACGGTGGCCTTCTTTTTTCGCTTTATTGATCTTATCCGCTTCTGACTGTTCGATTTTATAAAATTCAGAATGCATATGATGCTCTAAAACATCATCAACTTTTACTGGACGGAATGTTCCAAGTCCAACATGAAGTGTTACATATGCGATATTAACTCCCATGTCTTTGATCTGTTGTAATAATTCCTGTGTAAAATGAAGTCCGGCAGTTGGTGCTGCGGCTGAACCATCATATTTGGCGTAAACTGTCTGATAACGATTCTTGTCTTTTAATTGATGTGTGATATATGGTGGTAATGGCATCTGTCCAAGTTCATCTAATACTTCCTCAAAAATACCTTCATATTCAAACTTCACCAAACGATTTCCTTCATCAACAACATCAATGACTTCTCCAACTAATTTTCCATCTCCAAAAGAAATCCTTGCTCCCGGACG
>OODH01001964.1_pt1 | contig 10860 bp, 9 predicted proteins | sample 1671391 | NCBI WGS metagenome assembly OODH01 (sample SAMN06348152, study PRJEB24527) | human gut metagenome | biome: human gut; feature: ankylosing spondylitis patient; material: feces | host: Homo sapiens | place: China | collected 2015-10 | reverse complement strand
ACAGATTGTCTCAAAGATTTCTCTGTCATCCGTCACCACTTCCCCCAGTTCTGTTTCATAAAGTCCGTTTAACATCTTCTGCCACGGCTGTTCCTCTTTATGTACCAGAGAATAGCGGATCAAATATTTTGCGCCTGAGATGATTTTTTGAACTTCTGCCTCAAGCTGTGCCAATTCCAAAAGCAGTTCCTCTTTTGATGCCTGCGCAGCATTGGTACGGACGACCACACCATATGGAATCTGTTCTTTGCCTGAAAGAAAATCTTCTACGATCTTTAACAGTTTTTCTCTTTTCTCTTTTGGCAGCTTGGAAGATGCACCGATTTTTCGTTTTCCAGTCGTAAGGATCACATATTTTCCGGTAAACGTAAGGTTCGTACTTACGGAAGGATCCTTCGTCTTTAATGCTTCTTTTACCACCTGAACTAAAAGTTCATCCCCTGCACAAATTGCTTTTTTTTCTGATTGTTTTTTGGTAAAAATAGGATTTTTCAGTTCCTGCAGCGGCAGGTAACAGTTCTGTCCCGGTGCGATGCAGACAAAGGCAGCATTCAGATTTTTTACAACATTTTCTACCCTGCCTATATAAATATTTCCAAGCACAGATGTCCCGGTCATGGATTCCGTGGTCACTTCGATCAGTTTTTGTCTGGCATCACAGAGTGCCGCAATGCGGTATTCTTTTTTTTCGATTTCTGTTGTTGTAATAATAAAACGGTTCATATTACCCGATCACTTCCCCCATTTTCCCAAGGGAAATAAATCCATCTCCTGCCGGATCCATGGCATAGACATCCCTGCGGTGAATCTGGATCGTATTCTGGTCATAAGTATATCCCATTGCCTGAAACATTGCTTCTAGTACAAGTTCCGGCTTTAGGTTATCCGTACTTCCTGTGGATACTTTTAAATAAAATACCGGTCTGCCGTCTCTTTCTGACACATCAAATGCATATACAAGCTGCTTTAAATCCATGACTTTTTCGCTTTTTTTCGTCTGTTTTGTGATCAGAAATTCTTCTTTTTCCGTAAAATACTGACGGATGCCATCTGCAAAAGTTCTAACGTCTGCAGCCGGTTCATACCCTTCTTTAAAGAAAAGGTCATAGTCCGCCGCTGCAACCATGGACATTGCTGTTTTTGCATTGTCCGGCAGCTTTACATACTCTGTGACTTCCACACCTTCCACCATGGTATCATTCAGTGCCTTAATAGACGCTTCGCTTGATCTGGTAGAATTTACTTCAATATCAAGATACTCTCCATCACTGGTGATTCCGACACCAAGCGGTGCCGCAAAAGACATGATCTGGTGCGGGGAAAAGCCTTCCGAGTAGCAGATATCAATTTCTGCCCTGCGCATTGCCTTCTGAAAATAACGCATAATATCCAGATGTCCGATAAAACGCATCACACCGTATTTACGGAATTTAATCCTTATCTTTATCATACTGTCAACCTTACATTAACCCTTTCTTCTTTCACATTAAGTATCTCATGTAAAACGTTAAATATCTTTTTTAACGCTCTGCCATGCATACCCCTGTTTTAAACTGGGCGGCACCACATCCGGAGCAGCGCATCCGGCAGTTTGGAGTCACATTCTCTTCCATGGCATTTTGCCATTCGCGTTTTAAGAATTCTTTCGTCACGCCGGTATCAATGAAATCCCATGGAAATACTTCATCAAGTGAGCGCTCTCTTTTGGTGTAAAAATCCATATCCACGCCACATTCCGCAAATGCATCCAACCATCTCTGGTAATCAAAATATTCGGACCACGCATCAAATATGCCGCCACGCTCATAAACCGTGCGGATCACATTTCCGACCTTGCGGTCACCGCGTGCTAATACACCCTCTAACACCGTCACATCAGCTTCATGCCAGTTGTATTTGATGCTTTTACGGTTTAACTGCTCTTTTACCGTGTCATTGACAACTTTCGCACGCGCAATATAGTCCTCCGGGTCATGCATGGATGCCCACTGGAACGGTGTAAAAGGCTTTGGCACAAAAAACGATGTTGAAATTGTGATCTGGCATTTCCCATTCCGCTGATCTTTTGGAATCTCATAATAACGTACCGCAATATCGTTTGCCAGTTCCGGGATCGCCTTCATATCCTCTTCTGTCTCGGTCGGAAGCCCTAACATAAAGTAAAGCTTTACCTTATTCCAGCCACCTTCAAATGCCATTCCGGCACCTTCTAAGATAACCTCTTTTGTAAGACCTTTATTGATAACATCCCTGAGACGCTGGGAACCAGCCTCCGGTGCAAAGGTCAGACTGCTTTTCTTGATATCCTGCACTTTTCCCATAACATCTAAGGAAAATGCATCGATACGCAGAGATGGAAGAGAAATATTGACACCTTTTCCCTTAAATTCCTCAATTAAAAATGTCACAAGTTCCTGTAACTGTGAGTAATCGGAAGAACTTAAAGAGCTTAAAGAGATCTCTTCATGTCCGGTTGACTTTAACATCTGGTACGCAAGTTTTTTTAAACGTTCCACATCTTTTTCACGTGTCGGACGGTAGACCATACCCGCCTGGCAGAAACGGCAGCCACGGATACAGCCTCGCTGGATCTCAAGAACCACGCGGTCCTGTGTCGCCTTGATAAATGGTACAATCGGTTTTTCCGGATAAACTGCCTGCGTCATATCTGTAACAATCTGTTTTGTGACCGTGCGTGGCACATCCTCATACACCGGTTCAAATCCGGCGATCGTTCCATCCTCTTTATAGCTTACTTCATATAAAGATGGTACATAAATACCAGGAATCTTTGCGGCCTCATGTAAAAAATCCTTGCGCGAAGCTCCTTCCTGCTTCATTTTTTTGTACAGATCCAGCAGTGCATCATAGGAAATTTCGCCTTCTCCCATATAAAACAGATCAAAAAATTCCGCAATCGGTTCCGGGTTATAGGTACATGGACCTCCGCCAATTAAGATCGGATCATTTTCCGTCCTGTCTGCTGCCTCGATTGGAATCTGGCTTAGATCTAAGATCTGTAAGATATTGGTATAACACATCTCGTACTGTATCGTAATTCCCAAGAAATCCGCATCCTTTACCGGCTGTTGCGACTCTAAAGAAAATAACGGGATATTCTCTTCTTTTAAAATTGCATGCAGATCCGGCCATGGGGAATAGACGCGCTCACACCAGACGTCCTCTCTTTTATTTAACATATCGTATAAAATCTGAATACCAAGATGTGACATTCCAATCTCATAAACATCCGGGAAACACATCACAAATCGGATATCAACCGTATCTTTCTCTTTTACCACGCTGTTTAACTCGTTACCGATATAGCGCGCCGGTTTATCAATCTTCATCAGTATCTCATCGGATAAAGCTAATTTTGTCATTTAAAAAAATCCTTTCCATTTCTTCTTTCGCGCTCAAATTTCGCCGTTCGTCAATCATATATGTATGTTGACTCACTTGCGCTCAATGTATCATAACATAATTTTTCAGATTTGTATAATAATGATTATCACAGATCATTTCTGTGATCGTCTGCGTGCTGTAACCACACAAATCCGTATGGGTATACATGCAGCCTAAAAAAGCTGCAAATATACATACAGATAAAAAAATGCGCAGTTTCAGTGCTGCCGCAAGCCCCATTTCCGGTGCAGAATCATCCACCTCTCTGGTCTCTCTCTTCTGCATCCCGTTTTCCTCATAAAAAGAATTGCGGATATTCTGCACATATTCCCTGCGCCGTTCGACTGTCTGTCTGTCCATAGAACACTCCATTTCTGTGCCAGTCCATCTGCATAAAATTATATGACTGATTTCATACAGCAGTTCTGTGTCCTGGCACTGGTTTACCATAAAAGTATTATGTATACCAGTGACCGTTTTTAAGTAAACATCGTTTTTTTATTCTGATTTTTGATATCATTTTATGAATCTATGGACAAATTCATACCTTGTATTTTTATTTCTGTCTCTGCTTTTTTGTAAAAGGTTTCTGGAGCCATTTCAGCAGCGTATTGTCAAGGATCATTGCACCGATTGCTGAGATAAAAAGAGTCAGTACCATCATCACAATACAGCCGCCGACAATGCCACCGCCGAGCACATTGACATGCAGTTTCTGTTTGACCACAAAATGAAGTACGCCCCAGTGGATCAGCAGAATAGAATAACTGTACCGGCTGATCCACTGCACAAAGAAACTGCTTTTTGTTTTTTGGGACGCAAGGCGCTTTACCAACAAAAAGATAGCTGCCGTAAAACACATCATTGTGGGCGAATTCTGATAAATATAATTGACATAATCATTTCCGTTCCAGATCCACATACAGGTTTCAATAAATGATAGAAATCCTGTAAACATGAAAAAATTTTCTACCTTTCTGCTGCATTTTTCAGAAAGAAAATATCCAAGTAAAAAAGTGCCCGCATAAGAATCCACCACAATGCCAAACACAGAGTTGATTCCGTAAAGTGGTAGATAGGTGTCCAATGCACAAATTGCAAATACGACCCCTATCACACCCGACAATACGGTATCGGGAATATTATGTACAATATACCGCATAAACGGCGTCAGTACATACAGCCAGATGATCACATAGACCAGCCAGAAATGAGGTGCCTCCATTGGAGCCCCCGTTAAAATACGCCTCAACATCAGAATCCAGTGGTCCGGTCTCAGCCAGACAAGCCCTTCCTTTGCCACGATATACAGAATGTAATAGACAACCAGCGGAATTGCAACTTTTGTGAAACGTTTCCGGAAAAAATTGCCGATCGATTCATTTTTTACCGGGAGCAATAATGCTCCGCTTAACATGACAAAAAGCAGGTTGCAGGACAAAAATATAAAATTAAAGATGGTAAGCACCCGGAATGGGATGCTTCCGTATTCTGTCATCGTGGCAGCCAGTGAGACTGTATGCACCCCGATCACAAATACGGTCGCTATGACGCGCAGATCATCGATGTAGACCTGCCTGCCGCCTTTTGACAGATTACCAGTCATAAGTTGTTTTATTTTTTCAAACATGGAGTCTCCAATTTTCATTTTCAGGATTTTATCTGATATACCCAAATTATTTTTTCATATAAACTTTATCTTTCGTTTTGCCTTTGCTGATCAGAACTTCTACTTTTTCAGCTTTTGACAACAGCCGGCTTGCGGTCTTTTTCTCTACATCCAGTAATTCAGCCGCTTTTGCACTGTTAATGGTATCATGAACAGTCAGATATTGTAATATTACCTGTATTCTGGCAATTTCTAATTCGGACATTGATTTGGACATTGATTCGGACATTGATTCGGACATAATCTCATTTTTATCAAATCCATCACGGATATGAATAATTGTATTCAAATATGTTCTGTCATCATCCATATCAAATTCCGGTCCAGGAGAACCATTTTTCTTAAGTTCACGTAATATTTTGGGAATACCTGTGCCTTTTTTCTCTGACAAATCAATTTCTTTAAATAATTCTCCAATCCGTCTGTTCCTGTATTTTCTGCCTTTGATCCTGCCTTCGGCAAATCGCTCAAGATTAATCCATTTTGCCAATCCCGGATAATTGAGTATCTGGATACTGTCGACGTAAATCCGGATTTCAACAGGTTCCTGTTCACGATATGATTTATGAAAAAATCGTTCTGATTCCGCCTGCCCCTGAAGTTTTACAACTTTTTCTTCAATAACATTTGTGTTAATGTAATCTAATGCATCCTGAACCTGTTTCCAGATAGGACCTGTAAAGGTTTTTTCAATAAAATCATCGGATGCCTCTGCTTCTTTTGTATTAAACCGGATTAACTCAATGTATGATCCTGGGATAAATTTTTCCGGATGTTCTGCAAACATTAAAACCCCGATATTTCTAATATCCAATTCTGTATCTGTCTCATCGGCGACTTCTTCGGCAAGGAGTAATTCTTCGAGCGTACTGTTATTGATTTCTTCGATCAGGCTGCTATTGCTTTTTTTAATAAAATCTTCCAGATATCCCCGTCTGATATTATCAATTTCCAGATAAACAGTTTTAGGCGCCTGATATGGACCACTGTCACCAGCAGAACACCAAAGATAAATCAAAAAAATTCCGGAATTCTGATAATCAATGATTTCCATTCTCGGAATATATCTTGGAACGATCTGATTGCAATACTGAAAAATTTCCTGTTGGATGGAATCCAGATCCTCTTTTGGTACCCCTTCTAAAGGAAATACCGGCATCCCATTTTCTTCTTTTACACCGATCACAATATATCCACCGTTTGTATTGTCATAATCATTTGCAAAAGCACAAATAGAATGAATGATATCATTTGGGTTCCATCCTGTTTTATATTCTACCCGATCATGTTCAACCACGCGGCCTTTTAACAGTGTTTCTATTTTTAATGGTATCATTGTAATCTCTCTTTCATAAATATTTGTTATTCATGATGAACCTGCAAAAGGACATTTACAAGTAATTTCTGCCTGTAAATGTCCTTCGTATATTACCTCTGTGAAAGCTCCTGTGTGATCTCCTCCCACGTAACTCCCTTTTCCGCCATCAGCACCATCATATGATACATGAAATCGGATATCTCATATTTGATATCTTCCGGATCCGGATTTTTGGCTGCGATGATGATTTCTGATGCCTCTTCTCCCATCTTCTTTAAGATCTTATCGAGTCCTTTGTCAAACAGATAGTTCGTGTATGACCCCTCCTTCGGGTTTGCCTTGCGGTCTAAAATAATCGCATAGACATCCTCTAATACTTTCAGCGGATTTTTCTCCATATACTCCTTCTTGACGATCTCATTAAAGAAACAGGAGACATTTCCGGTGTGACAGGCTGCACCGATCTGTGATACTTTCGCTAAGATCGTATCATAATCACAGTCTGCGGTCAGTGACTTTACATACTGGATATGTCCGGATGTCATACCTTTGATCCATAACTCCTGGCGGCTTCTGCTGTAATAGGTCATCTTTCCGATATTGATCGTCGTTTCAAAAGCCTCTTCGTTCATGTAGGCAAGCATCAAAACCTCATCCGTGCGGTAATCCTGCACAATAACCGGAACCATGCCATCCGAATTTTTCTTTAAATCTGCCCATTTTAATGCCGGTTCGAAATTATCCATCTTGATCCCGCCTGCAGAGAGCTGTGCTTTCATTTCCATGATATCTGTCTCAGGATCATTGATAAAAGATCCGGCAATTCCGCGTACATTTTCGCGTTTTAAGGTCTCAATAATTTTCTCGTAATCGCATTCCTCAAAATATACGACATACGGAACGTCTGTAATATTTTCGATTGCCGTCAAAACGCTGGTGTTTAAAACCAGAAGTTCGTGAAAATGCTCCTGCATCTCCTCCTGATGTTTGAATACAAAATCAACATTTGCCACGGAAACAAGGATGCGCTCTTTTCCAAAACGGTCGCTCGCCTCTCTTGCAATATCCATGCTGTTTGATTTTGCACCGTTTACAATAACCTGCAGGCATCCGGCATAAATAAACTTCTTGACATCCTCAAAGCGGCTGATGTTTCCACCTGCGCAGACTTTGATCTCGACATTGCGGTTGATATTTTTGATGGTATGGATATTCTTCTCGTGTTCTTCGTCATCGTCTGAGAGATCAAAAATGATGATTTTATCGATACCGCTGTCATTATAAAGACGTGCCAGACTGATCACGTCCCAGCCCATTGGTTCAAAATTATCCATGCCTTTTACTGCCTGTCCATTTTTTAAGTAAATGGTGGCAACAATATTTTTGTGTTCCATATTTAAAAACTCTCCATTCCTGCATTTTCTTAACAAGCCATACACGTTTTTCTTTTGTGATATATACCTAAGACAGATTTCTGCAGGAATCGCAAGTTTTCCTACAGGCTGCCTTTTGTGGACAACACATCCGTGATACGCGGATCATAGCCGGTTGCTTCATCTAACGCCCTCGCAAATGCCTTGAACATTGCTTCGATCATATGATGGTTATTGCCGCCGGACAATACACGGATATGCAGATTCATACCCGCTGCATAAGAAACGGCATAGAAAAATTCTTTAACCATCTCCGTGTCCATATACCCTACCCGCTCCACAGTAAATTCGCCATCAAAAACAAGATAAGGTCTGCCGGAGAGATCCACGGCGCAGAGCACCAGTGTCTCATCCATCGGCAAAATACAGCTTCCAAAACGTTTGATGCCCTTTTTATTTTTTAACGCTTTGCGGATCGCATTACCAAGCACGATTCCGGTGTCTTCGATCGTGTGATGGCAGTCCACGGCAAGATCCCCTTCCACTTTGACATCCAGATCAAAAAAACCATGTCTGGCAAATCCTTCTAACATATGATCAAAAAAGCCGATCCCAGTGTCAATCTCCGCTTTACCAGTTCCGTCTATATTCAGATTAATCTTAATATCCGTTTCTTTTGTTTTTCGTATGTACTCCGCCGTTCTTTCCATTTTACCACATTCCTCTCTAGTCTTCAAATCGTACACGGATTGAATTTGCATGCGCCGTTAACTGTTCACATTCTGCAAACTGTACGATATCTTTATAAATCGGCTCTAATGCCTCTCTTGAATAAGAGATAATGCTTGACTTTTTGATAAAATCATCCACGCTAAGCGGTGAGAAAAATTTTGCAGTTCCGTTCGTCGGCAGCACATGGTTTGGACCGGCGAAATAATCACCCAATGGTTCACTGGAATATTCCCCGACAAAAATTGCTCCCGCGTTGCGGATCTTTGTCATCGTCTCAAATGGATTCTTTGTGACAAGTTCAAGATGTTCTGATGCAATCTCGTTCACTGTCGCGATCGCCTCGTCCATACTTTCTGCCACTAAGATATAACCATAATTATCCAAAGACTTCTGAATGATTTCTTTTCTGGATAACTGTGCCACAAAACCTTCCACTTCTTTTGATACCTGCTCCGCTAAATCCCTGCTCGTTGTAACAAGGATCGCAGATGCCATCTCGTCATGTTCTGCCTGCGAGAGAAGGTCTGCTGCAACAAAACGCGGGTTTGCAGTTTCATCTGCTAACACCATGATCTCACTAGGGCCTGCAATGGAGTCAATGCTTACAAAACCAAATACGGCTTTCTTTGCCAGGGCAACATAGATATTACCAGGACCTACGATTTTGTCTACCTTTGGAACGCTTTCCGTACCAAATGCCAGCGCTGCGATCGCCTGTGCACCGCCGACTTTATAGATTTCCGTAGCGCCGGCGACGTGGGCCGCAGCCAGGATGTAGGGGTTGACAGACCCGTCTTTGGCAGGCGGCGTAAAGACGGCGATGGACGGGACGCCGGCGACGTGGGCCGGGATGGTGTCCATAAGGACCGTCGACGGATAGGCCGCCGTGCCGCCGGGGACGTAGACACCGACGCGCTGGATAGGCGTGAACTTGGCCCCCAGGCGGACGCCGGGACGGAAGGTGTCGATCCAGGTCTGTTCGACCTGGCGTTCATGATAGGCCCGGATGTTGGCGGCCGCTTCTTCCAGAATGGCCATGAAATCAGGACCGACGATGTCGACGGCATCGTCGATTTCTTCCGGCGAAACGAGGAAACTGTCGAGGTCGACGCCATCGAAGCGTTTCGTATATTCCCGGACAGCGGCGTCGCCGCGCTGTTCGATGTCGGCCAGGATAGCTTCGACAGCCTTGCGGATGTCTTCACTTTCTGCCTGGTCCCGTTTAGTAATGCGGCGAATGTCGCGTAAGGTCAACCCTTCACTGGGTACATCTATCCATTCCACTCTAACTCCCCCTTAGTTATGCCTTCATGCTGTGTTCACGGATGACATCCATGAGCTGCTGAATTTCGTTATATTTCATCTTAAAGGAAACGGGATTGCAAATCATGCGGGCACTGAAATCCATGAAGTATTTCAGGACTTCCAGGCCGTTGGCCTTCAAAGTATTGCCCGTTTCGACAATATCGACGATGACATCGGACAAGCCGACGATCGGTGCCAGTTCAACGGACCCGTTGAGTTTGATGATGTCGACGCTGTGATGATTGGCCTCGAAATAGCTGCGGGCAATGCGCGGATATTTCGTGCCGATAGTGATGCGCTTGGTCATGTCGACCTTCTTGCCGGCAATGCCGGCGACGGCCATGCGGCAGCGGCCGATGCCCAGGTCCATGACTTCGTAGACGTCGGCGCCCGGCGCTTCTTCGATGAGGACGTCCTTGCCGACGATACCGACGTCAGCGGCGCCGCGTTCGACGTAGACAGCGACGTCAGGTGACTTGACCAGGGTCACTTTGAGCTGGCCCTTGGCGTCTTCAAAGATGAGCTTTCGGCTCTCTTCGGAATACGTCGGGAAATCATAGCCGCTTTCGGCTAAATACTTCATGACCACTTTATGAATACGGCCCTTGGCCAGTGCAATATGAATCGCCATGTTACAACCTCCCCATGAGTGCTTCCAATTCTTCGGCCGTCATGGCCTTGCCGTCCTTATAGTACGAGCCGTTTCGGTAGATAGCGTGGATACTGTAATCGCCGCTGTCGATGAAGGACGAATCGGGATAGGCGGCGACGCGGAAGCCGCGGTTGCGCCAGTTCATGAGGTCCCGGACCAGGGTCTGGTCGCAGGCTGTATAGGATACGGCCATCTGGAACGATGGTTCCGTATCTTCCAACAGGCCGGCATCGTTCATGTATTCATACAATAAATTGATGTTCATGCCGAAGCCGCAGGCCGGGCGGTCGACGCCGAACCGCGACGACAGCTGGTCATAGCGGCCGCCGTCGATGATGTCGTACAGGGCGCCGTCGACGTAGACCTTGAAGACCGTATCCGTATAGTAGCCCAGGCGGCTGGCAAA
>OODH01001962.1_pt1 | contig 10862 bp, 9 predicted proteins | sample 1671391 | NCBI WGS metagenome assembly OODH01 (sample SAMN06348152, study PRJEB24527) | human gut metagenome | biome: human gut; feature: ankylosing spondylitis patient; material: feces | host: Homo sapiens | place: China | collected 2015-10 | reverse complement strand
CAAGAAGAAAGAAAATTTTGAAATTGACCAGAGGTTACTTTGGTGCAAGAAAGAATGTATGGACCGTAGCTAAAAACACTTGGGAAAAGGGTTTGACTTACGCGTTCCGTGACCGTAGAAATAAGAAAAGAAACTTCCGCGCTCTTTGGATACAACGTATCAACGCTGCTGCACGTCTTGAAGGAATGTCTTATTCTAAATTGATGGGCGGTCTGCACAAAGCCGGTATTGAAATAAACCGTAAGGTTTTGGCTGATTTAGCTATGAATCACCCGGAAGCTTTCAAAGCTGTAGTTGCTAAAGCTAAAGCTGCTTAAGCATCAATAGTTTACGAGTTACAAAGTGTCAGTTACTAAGCTAGTAACTGACACTTTTCTTTTGTTAGGCGGATAAAAGGGAGTGAAAAAAATGTTAGTAGGTAAACAAATTCCTTTTTTTTCTTGTTAGTCTCATAGATTCTTATTACATTTGTGATACAAAAATATTAGCCGTATCGACTGGATCGGGAAACTCTTCAAATTAATCTGATGCACCGAGAAAGCTTCGTTCTTCAATGGCGGGCCACATCCTTCGGGACAGCTTTAAGCCGGTGGATTACAAAGAGGGCGAGCGCTCAAATCTTGTTCTATCAGAGTTTCATCACATCGTCGATGCGGCTTTTTTTATATACTTTTCTATGATATTTTATTTCTCCGGTACAGGTAATTCTAAGTGGATTGCAAATCAGCTTTCCAAAGAGCAAAAAGAAGAGTTGGTTTTTATTCCCGATGCGCTAAAGAATGAAGCATTGGAGTTTAGTTTGCAGGCAGATGAAAAGATCGGCTTTGTATTTCCTATCTATTCGTGGGGACCTCCTGAAATAGTATTGAACTTTGTTCGACAGCTCTCTTTAAGGGGGTATAAAAGACAATATTTGTTTTTTGTTTGTTCCTGTGGTGATGATACCGGGCTTACCCAGCAAGTACTGGCGAAGGCATTAAAGAATAAAGGTTGGGAATGTCACGCTGGTTTCTCGGTGACTATGCCTAATAATTATGTCTTGCTTCCCGGTTTCGACGTGGATAATAAAGAGTTGGAAGAGAAAAAACTAGCGGATGCTGTTTCGACTGTCAATAAAATAAATGCTTCGATAAGTAGAAGGGAAGAGCTGTTTCTCTGTCATGAAGGGAGTATGCCTTTTATCAAGACGAGGATTATAAATCCGTTGTTTAATCGTTTTCAGATGTCTCCTAAGCATTTTTATGCTACCGATGCTTGTATTGGGTGTAAGCGTTGTGAGAAGAGTTGCCCGGTGGAGAATGTTACAGTTGTGGACGGAAGGCCTGTTTGGGGAATGGATTGCACCTCATGCTTGGCATGTTATCATGTTTGTCCGCAGCATGCGGTGCAATATGGAAAAAGGACGAAAGATAAAGGGCAGTATTTCAACCCCAATCAATCTACTCGTCTTTGATTTTAATACAGCAGTTGGATAAGTCTTCAATGATGGCCAGACTTTCTACTCTGACACCTTGTTCCTCAAGCATTTTGCGGCCATTCTGGAAGGCTTTTTCAATAATGAAGCCCATTCCTACCAAATTTGCTCCGGATTGCTTGATGAGGTCGATAATGCCCAATGCAGCATTTCCGTATGCGAGAAAGTCATCCACGAAAAGAACATTGTCGTTCGGGGTGAGGAAATCTGCACTGATAACGACTTCATAATCACGGTCTTTGGTGAATGAGTGCACGGTGGTGCTTAGTGCGTTCTGGATGGTTTTAGGAGACTTTTTCTTTACAAATACAACTGGTAAATCCATCAGGTAGCCTGTCATGATAGCAGGGGCGATGCCGCTGGCTTCGATTGTCATAATCTTATTTACGTTTGTGGCTGCAAAACGGCGGACAAACTCAACTCCGATTGATTTCATCAGGACAGGGTCCATTTGATGATTAATAAAACCGTCTACTTTCAGGATACCTCCTTCGTAGCACTTTCCGTCTTGCAGAATTCTTTTTTTAAGTAATTGCATGCTGTATGATATTAATTAAATAATGTGCTAATATTCCATTCCGCATGGTGAACAGCGGTTGGTATATTAGCACATGGAAATTTGAATTGTTACTTGTTGTCTCTTAAGTCTTTTACTCGGACGGCTTTTCCTTCGCTTTGCGGGAGAGAGCCTTTTTTTACCAGTTTAACTTTGGGAGTCACCAATATTTCATCCTTTAATTGGCGGGTTATATCCTTGCGGATCTTCTCCAGTTCAATATAATTGTCAGTGGAAAGGTCGCTTAATTCTACTTCGACGATCATCTCGTCTTGGTTGTTGACTGTTTCCAGTGTAATCAGGTAATTGCTGCCTAATTCGGGAAATTGTACGAGTATCTTTTCTACTTGCATCGGGAAGATATTTACTCCCTTGATAATGAACATATCATCACTGCGTCCCTTGATACGATCAATACGGATGTGCGTGCGGCCGCAGGGGCATTTTCCCGGAAGAATACGGGTTAAGTCACGGGTGCGATAGCGGATTAACGGCATCATCTCCCGGTCGAGAGTCGTAAGTACTAATTCTCCGATTTCTCCTTCCTGAACGGGTTCTCCTGTTTCCGGATCGATAATTTCTACCAGATAACAGTCTTCCCAGAAGTGCATTCCGTTTTGTTCCTGACATTCGAAAGCAACACCGGGACCGTTCATTTCTGTCATACCGAAGCTGTTGTATGCTTTTACGCCCAGCATCTTTTCTATTTTCCGGCGTTGTTCGTCGGTGTGAGGTTCAGCACCGATAACCAGCGTTTTCAGTGTGGTTCCTTTGGGATCAAGGCCTTCTTCCTGAAAGACTTCGGCAAGGCGGATGGCATAGCTGGGGATAGCATGTAAAGCGGTAGTCTTGAAGTCGTTGATGAATTTAATCTGTCGTTTACTGTTTCCGGCTGCGGCAGGGACTGTCAGACAGCCCAGGCGTTCTGCACCGTATTGGAAGCCTAACCCTCCTGTAAACATACCGTATCCGGAGCTGTTTTGGAAGACGTCGGTCTTGCGTATTCCTACTGCGTACAGGCAGCGGGCTACCAGGTTGGCCCAGGAGTCGAGATCGTGCTGTGAATGAACAATAACTGTCGGGTTTCCGGTAGTACCACTAGAAGAGTGAATACGTACACCATCATTGCTCATATCACCTGCTACCAGCCCGAAAGGATAGTGGGCACGCATATCGGCTTTGGTAGTAAAGGGCAATTTGCGGATATCGTCTAATGATTGTATGCTATCTGCAGTGATGCCATGTTTGCTGAAAACTTCTTTGTAATATGGGGAGTTTGCAGCTATATTGATTGTTTTCTTAAGCCGTCGAAGTTGTAATTCCTGCAACTTCTCCCGGCTCATGGTTTCTAGTTCTTCTTCCCAGTATTGTGTATTCATGATAATGCCTGTTATTACATTAGCTTTTCTGCAATTTCCTTGCCGGCAGCCAATGCTTTAAGATTCATTTCTACAATTGCTTCTCCCTTGCGCAGGAAGATTTCACGGATGCTGTCTTGTACTTTTCCGTAGTCGATGCCAAGGAATGGAATGGTTGCTCCCAGTAAGACTATGTTGGCAACGCGGGCGGAGCCTACTTCTTTGGCTACTTTGTCTACGTTCAACACAATTTTGTGAGGCAGCTTATTGATTTCTGCCATTACTTTGTCTGCTTCCGGATAATTGGGGATATTGACAAACGGAGTTTCGTTAGTCACTAACCAACCGTTAGGGCTAAGATAAGGGAGGTAGCGCAATCCTTCCATGGGTTCCAATGAAATGATAAGGTCGCATTTACCTGATGGGATCAAGTCTGAAGCAATCGGCTGGTCGCTGATACGGAGGTTGGATTGAACATCTCCTCCGCGTTGGCTCATTCCGTGCACTTCTGCTTGTTTCATATATAATCCTTCTTTCAAGGCAGCTTTGCCGATCACTGTAGCAATAGACAGAATTCCCTGTCCACCGACTCCTGATAATATAATGTCTTTCTTCATGGCTTACTTACTTCTTTTTTTGCGTGCTAATGTCTGGATACACTCTCTACGTGGAATAATGACAGATACACCACGGTATTCGATCTCTTCGCGAATGATTTGCTTCATCTCCTCATAGTTTTTCTTCAACGGAGTAACGACGCGGATATGAGCCGGATCTACTCCGATACCTGCACAGATCGCTTCGATACGTCCGGTTCCGGCAGAGTCCTGTCCACCTGTCATGGCGGTAGTTTCATTGTCGGAGATGACGATGGTTACACTGGCATTCTCGTTCACACAATCTAATAGTCCGGTCATTCCGGAATGGGTGAATGTGGAGTCTCCGATTACAGCTACAGCTGGGAAAAGACCTCCGTCAGCCGCACCTTTCGCCATCGTGATGGAGGCACCCATGTCTACACATGAGTTGATTGCATTGAAAGGAGCATTCGCACCTAATGTGTAACAGCCGATGTCGCTGAATACTTTATGAGATGGATATTCTTCTTTCAGAACTTCGGTCAATGTGATATACATATCGCGGTGTCCGCAACCTTCGCAAAGTGCGGGCGGACGCATTTCTACGACAGAAGGAATACCGAATTCTGATTTATTCTCTTTACCTACGGCGCGAGCTACAGAGTCCGGATTTAATTCTCCGTCTTGTGACAGGGTACCGTCCAAACGTCCTTTTACTTTAACGCCGATGCCCAGATAACCTTTCAATTGTTTTTCTACAAATGGTTGTCCGTCTTCCAGAACGAGGATCTCGTCACAGGATTCAATCAATTGATGTAATTGCTTTTTAGGCAATGGATACTGGCCGATTTTAAGTACCGGATATTCGCAACCTTCAGGATAGTTTTCCATCAGATAGTTGTAGCCGATACCACAAGCGATAATTCCTAACTTTTTGTTAGGACCATCTGTATATTTATTATAAGGTGATTCTTCCGAAGCTTTGATAAACTCGTCTTGGCGCGCAAGTAATACTTTGTAGCGTTTACGGGCATTTCCTGGTAACAAGATGAACTGACGAGGATCTTCGCTGAAAGAGATGCCATTCTGTGGTTTTTGTGCTTTGCGTTCTACTCCAGAGCGGGAGTGTGCAAGGCGGGTTACCATACGCATCAAGATAGGTTCGCCCAATTTTTCAGAGAATTCGAAACCACTGTATACCATATCATACGCTTCCTGCTGATTGCTGGGTTCGTACATAGGAATCAGTGAGAAATCTCCGTAGAAACGGCTGTCTTGTTCGTTCTGCGAAGAGTGCATGCTGGGGTCATCTGCTGCTATCACGATCAATCCGCCTTTCACACCTGTGATGGCAGAGTTGACAAAACAGTCGGCAGCTACATTCATACCTACGTGCTTCATACAAACTAATGCCCGTTTACCAACGAATGACATACCCAACGCAGCTTCCATCGCTGTTTTTTCATTGGCACACCAACGGTTGTGTATATTCTGTTCGGTCGTTATTGGGGCCATTTGAATATATTCCGTAATTTCAGTTGAAGGAGTACCAGGATAGGCATAAACACCTGAAAGTCCGGCATCCAGTGCAGCTTGTGCAATGGCTTCATCGCCAAGTAAGAGTTGCTTGCTCATATATATTTCTTTTATTTAGTGTTGATCACAGTTTGTTAATCTATCGGGCAAAGATAGGCTTTTCCGTTCGTTTTATCACAAATTTACTTGAAAATCTTTCTTTCATTCAGGGCTTTCCAGTATTTTCTTGCATTTGCCATGTGGTCGGCATAATTGGATGCAAAGTTGTGAGTTCCGGAAAAATCTTCTTTAGCACACATGTAGATATAGTTATGTTTGGTATAGTTTAATACGCTGTCTATTCCCTTTTTAGAAGGGATACGGATGGGGCCTGGAGGCAGTCCGGTATTTATGTAGGTGTTATAGGGGGAGTCGACTTTTAAATTTTCGTTGGTGATTCGGCGCAGACCGAAATCCTGTAGTGCAAATTTGATGGTAGGATCTGCCTGCAAAGGCATATCTTGATGTAAACGGTTGATATACAATCCGGCTACCATTGGCTTTTCTTCATTGTTGTTGGTTTCTTCTTCGACGATGGAAGCAAGAGTGCTGACTTCTTCCGGTGTCATGCCGATGGCGGTGGCTTGTGCCAGACGTTCTTTGTTCCAGAAGCGTTCGTGCTCATTCTTCATTCGTTTAAAGAAGTCGTCTACGCTCATGTCCCAATATACCTGATAGGTTTCCGGTATGAAAAGGCTGGGGAGTGTTATGGTTGTGTATCCCATTTGAGCCTGGAAAGTAGAGTCGAATAACTGGCTGGCGATTTCGGCAGAGTCTATCATGAGTTGTTTTCCAATGCTTCGTGCTAACCGGTCTAATGTCCGGACACTTCCTATGGTAAGGTTGATCGCTTCCTGATAGCCTCTGGAAAAGCGACTATATACGTGATAGACATTGTCATTGGGGCGAATGGCATAACGTCCGGTATGGATATTCTGATCGAAATCTTTGTATTTTGCCATCCACTGGAAACCGGTGAACTTATTGACATGCCCGATTTTTTGTATTTTATGATAGATAGAGTCGGCTGTATCATCCCGGTCTACATAAATATATACGGTTTTAGATGGATGAAATTGAGGAGCAAACAGATAGTAATAAAAGGTGCCTCCGGCAATTGCACAAAGGAGGAATGCTCCGATTAGAATTGATAGTAGAATATTTCTCTTTTTTCTCTTCATCTTTTGAGGTATATTTAAAAAGTTCGTCAAAGATAAAAAGAATTTGGATAGGTGTAATCCCTTTCTATAATGAATCGTTGAAAAGAGGATGAATTACTCCGGACTTTTCTAATATTTAAAGATTGAATGTGCTGATTGTATTAGGTTGTATTGCGATTATTAATTCGTTCTACAATTGTGGAACGAATCAGAATTTGTATGTAGATAAGTTAGTCTTAGTGAAGCGAGTTGTTAATTAGTTCGGCCAGAGGGAATAATTTGCATTTGCTTCTATTTTGTTTTCTATCTCATCGGGTAAAGGTGCGAAGAAATCCATATTAGTCAGGCTCTCGATGCTATCCACTGTGACTACATATGAAGATAGAGGTTCTACTGCCTGCTCATTGTTGAATAAGAAGCCGATAGCCCGTATCGGTTTGGCAAAAGGAGATAGGACTACTTTGAAAAACCGTTGAGGTACTACGACCTTATTTTTCCCAATCGTTTTAGGCTGTTTTTCAATAATAGGTCCACATATAATAATAATGGCACTATCTGCTATAGCCCAATTCCGGATTTTTTCTTCCAGATTTTTCCATCCTCTTCTATTTAACTGGGGATGTTGGGGACACATATTGCTGAAATAGAATGATTCTTTCATGGCTTCAGGACTCCATTTCATATCTGCAGCAGGCGCCATGTGTCCTTTGTCGTATCCTGAACGGGTGTAGTCAGCATTGGTTGCAATCGGGCCTGTCACTAATGGGTCGGCAATAAAACGATTGCCTCTTTTTTCTTTTCCTTTGGTTTCTTCCCGGGTTAATTCGTAAGAGACCCAGTTGGGTATTTTTAAATCTTTGTTATATGATACGGTATATCCGCTATGCCGGATTATTTGTTCTTGCCGGGGAACTAATGGTATGGGTGTCTCCAGATCTTTGCCAAGTGGAATTTGAAGGGAGATATCGGTTTGCGGTTTATTATTATTCTGGGTATTAATCTGTTGGCAATATAAATAGACGCCAAAAAGAATAGGAATGAGCACAATGATGGCGATGATACATCCTAATCTGTTATTGGAATGTGATTTCTTTTTGAATAGCTTTCTGTTTTTACCTTTTTTACTTCGATTCATTGGTTAGCTAGTAATGGCGGGTTTGTTTTATTCTTCTTTTCTCATGCTGAATTCACAACCGCAATATTGTTGGTTGTAGAAGTTATACTCTTTAATGATGGCGATACGTCGTTCGCTAAGTCCGCCTTTCCGCCAATTCTGTTCCCAGTATGTGACATCCGGGTATGAAGCGGTGGCATATTGTCCGGCTTCATTAATCTGCTCCAGACTTTTCCAACGACTGGAAGCAAGCGTTGTGGTTATTACGGAAAGGCCATGTTCATGTGCATAACGGGCGGTCTCCAATAAGCGTAGTTTAAAGCAACGTAGGCAGCGTCCTCCTCTTTCGGGTTCCTGCTCCATTCCTGCTATATGGCATCGCCAGTTTTCATGATCGTAATCAGCATCTATTATTTCCAATCCCAATGATTGGGCATAGCGTGTACATTCGTCTTTTCTTATCATATACTCTTCCTGCGGATAGATGTTAGGATTGCAATAATAGATAACAGGGGTGATGTGATGTTGCATCATACATTCAATAATGGCTGATGAACAAGGAGCACAACAGGTATGAAGTAAGACTTTATCGGCTCCTCCCGGAACTTCGAGTTGGAATTTCTTTTTCATGCTGTAAAGTTAATACATATTTACGATACGAGTCAATGGTTTATGCTTTATTCAGAATAGTTTTTTATAAAAATAGGAGGGAGGATATCTCCTTTATACTGTTTTTTATAAAATCTTGTTTATTGAACTAATTCACTAAATGAGTATGAATTAACTAATTAATCTCATCTTTTTTACTACTTTTGTCCATTCAAGTTTATAACAACTCAATAATGGATGAATTAAATTGCGGGCAAGGAGAGCAAAATGCAGGCCCGGAGAAGAAAAAAAGTACCTCGAAAATAGTGAAGAGAACTTTAGTTGTGGCTGCATTGGCTTTGGCGGTATATGTTGTATATTCCGTAGTTTATTTATTTGTCTCACCTGATCGTAATATTCAGCAGATCTATCTGGTTCCGGAAGATGCTGCGTTTATCATTCAATCATCGGCTCCGATTGAAGATTGGGAAAAGTTTAGTGGAAGTGAAACATGGCAATGTCTGAAGAAAGCGAAATCTTTCGAGGAAGTAACGAAGAGCGTAGAGAAGCTCGATTCGGTTGTCAAAAGCAATAAGGTGCTATTGTCGCTTGTCGGTGAACGGGATATGCTTATTTCGCTTCATAAGACTCGTGCCACAGAGTGGGATTTTTTGCTTATCTTGGATATGCAGAAAACATCGAAGATGGATTTATTGAAAGACCAGGTTGAAACCGTATTGGTCATGAGTGGTTTTACTGTGACTAACCGGATGCATAATGGTATTAATATCCTTGAAATGCGCGATTCCGAGACGAGGGATATTTTCTATATTGCTTTTGTCGATAATCATTTGGTTGGTTCATACACATCCGGACTTGTCGAGTCGGCTATTGATTCGCGTAATAAACCTAAAATCGGGCTTGATCAGTCTTTTATTGAAACAGAGAAGTTGGTTTCCGGTAAGGGACTTGTCAGAGTCTTTGTCAATTATGCGCGTGTACCTCAATTTATGTCTATTTATTTAGGTACAAGAAATGAGTACATTGATCTGTTTAGCAATTCCATGAATTTTGCCGGACTTTATTTAAATACGAATAAGGAGCGGATGGAAGTGAAAGGATATACATTGAAAAAAGATTCTGCCGATCCTTATGTCGCTGCTTTGTTGAATTCGGGAAAACATAAAATGAAAGCACATGAGATTCTGTCTGGGCGGACAGCTCTTTATACGAATATAGGTTTCAATAGTCCGGTGACCTTTGTAAAGGAACTGGAGAATGCACTGTCGGTTCACAATAAACAGTTGTATGATTCTTATCAAAGTTCCCGGAAAAAGATAGAAGGGTTATTCGGTATATCTTTGGAAGAAAACTTTTTGAGTTGGATGTCAGGAGAGTTTGCTATTACCCAATCCGAACCAGGTTTGTTAGGACATGATCCCGAACTGATTCTGGCTATCAGGGCTAAAAGTATTAAAGATGCCCGTAAGAACATGGAATTCATTGAAAAGAAGATTAAGCGACGTACTCCGGTTAAGATTAAGACTGCTAATTATAAGGATTTCGAGATTAATTATGTCGAAATGAAAGGCTTTTTTCGCTTGTTCTTTGGAAAGCTATTTGATAAATTTGAGAAGCCATACTATACTTATGTTGACGATTATGTAGTTTTTAGTAATAAAGCTGCTTCTTTACTTTCCTTTGTAGAAGATTACGAGCAGAAGAATTTATTAAAAAATAATCCGGGTTTTGAAAATGCACTGTCATATTTAAAATCAAGTTCTACTATTTTCTTATATACAGATGTGCGCAAGTTTTATTCCCAGTTGAAACCGATGATGAATCCTGCTACATGGAATGAAATACAATCAAACAAAGACGTTTTGTATTCATTTCCTTACTGGACTATGCAGATTATAGGAGAGGATCAGTCGGCTTCTTTGCAGTATGTGATGGATTATAGCCCATATCAACTGGAAGAGGTTGACGTTGCTATTGCTACCGATGAAGATGATAAGGAAATGAACGAAGATGCAGAGACCGAAAAAGAGCAGATGAGCGAACTGAAACGTTTCTATATCGAAAAGTTTGAAGGAAACGTTTTACGGGAGTTTTATCCGGAGGGAGCATTGAAGAGTGAAGCGGAAGTAAAAGAAGGGAAACGCCATGGTCGTTACCGCGAATATTATGAAGATGGGACATTGAAACTTCGTGGAAAGTATGCAAATAATAAACCGAAGGGTACATGGAAGTACTATACCGAGGACGGAAAATTTGAACGCAAAGAAAAGTTTTAGATAACGTCAACAAAAGTTGATTTAAAAATTAAGCTCAAAAAATAATCGGATTCTTTTTGTTTTCTCAAATAAAGCTGTAATTTTGCACGCCGTAAACGAGAGACAAACGCCGCTATAGCTCAGTTGGTAGAGCAACGCATTCGTAACGCGTAGGTCGCCAGT
>OODH01001961.1_pt1 | contig 10864 bp, 11 predicted proteins | sample 1671391 | NCBI WGS metagenome assembly OODH01 (sample SAMN06348152, study PRJEB24527) | human gut metagenome | biome: human gut; feature: ankylosing spondylitis patient; material: feces | host: Homo sapiens | place: China | collected 2015-10 | reverse complement strand
ACACTGCATAATAATCCATCCCTTTCTGTGCTTCTTCCAGTTCTTTTTTTAATTCACCGATCTGTTCTGGTGCGCACGTATTTCCCTCTGCAAAATTACATGCCACCTCTACCTGATATCCCATCTGCAACAAAATATCGATATTTCTCATGTTGAACTGCTGTATCATGGATGCTACAGAAGCCACCAGTAAAACTTTATCTGACATGAAGTTTTTATCTCCTTTTTATACCCCAATAAACTTTCCCACAGCCTCATCCAGCCGTTTTAACATCTCACATTCCCTCAATGTCACTTCAGATAGCCAATCATCATGGTATCTATGCGTAGTCAAATAACTGAATAGCCTCTAATATGGACGTTTTTCCCGAATTATTTTCCCCAATTATAATGTTGATCTGACCAAGATTCTCCATCGTCAGATTGCGCAATCCGCGATAGGAACCGATTGTTAATCTTTTTAACATCCTGCCACCTTTTCATTGTTATAAGCGATTATCAGAATTTATTATACCACAAATGTATTCTGTTGCAAAGAAACGGGACTCTCATCCTCAAACACTTCTCTCCACACTATCCTTCAATCCGAACCGCTGATATCCATCGATCTTTTCTCTGCTAAGTTCCTGTTCTATCACCATAGATCCAAACGCTTTTCCTGCCATACCACCGATCTTTCCAGGCATTTTTTTTGCCAGCGCCACAAGCGGATTCATCCAGTTACACAGATGTACTTTTTCCCCTTTTGCCGCGGCAATCGCAGCCACCATCTGTGCCGTGGTCACGTAAGAAGCATTCTGCGGCAGAAACACACCAGTCCTCTGATCCTCGATCAAAATTTTTAAAAACTCCGCGAGATTCTCCACATAAATCATGCTCCGCTCATTTTTTACATTTGGAAATACCGGTACCTTATCCGCTAACTTTACAAGCATCTTAAAATTACCTTTGCTGTTTTTCCCATAAATCATCGGCGGACGGACGATTGCAAGTGCAGTATTGTTTTTTCCATCATCTTCCTTAAGCTCCTCAAACAGTACCTGTAGTTTCTGCTCAGCCTGCCACTTGCTGTCCCCATAAAAATTTGACGGAGCAGGCTTTGTATCTTTTGTAATATGTACTGCCCCTCCGCCATTACTGCTGTCTCCGTATACGATGATGCTGCTCAGATAAATATATTGTCCTGCGCCGTCTTCTGCTGCTTTCTTTGCAGCTTCGCATGCAAGATCGCAATTTACGGTATAGTATTCCTGTTTTTCTTCTTCCGTCAGGTTTCCGATATCCGCATGTGCCTTACCAGTCACATTTAAGATACTGTCATATTCTGACCAGTCCGCCTCTTTCCATGCATCCCCACGCAACGAAACCCGGGTAACTTCAAACTTCCCCCGATAATTTTGTTCTACATATTCTCGAAATGAATTGCCAATATAGCTGTTGTCACCTAAAATCAATACTTTTTTCATTTGCCCTTCATGCTCCCTGTTCCGCCTTCAACGACACCATCCTGTCTCAATACACTTAAAAATGTTCCAAAGAAACAACGCACATCCATGACAAATCCATATTTTTTCACATACTCGCCATCTAATTTTGCCTTGACCGGAATTTCAAGTTCGTCACGTCCGTTGATCTGCGCCCAACCGGTTAATCCCGGTGTCACATCATTTGCACCGTATTTGTCACGCTCTGCGACAAGGTCATCCTGATTCCAGAGTGCCGGGCGAGGACCTACGATACTCATATCCCCCTTAAAAATATTAAAGATCTGTGGCAGCTCATCGAGGCTGGTCTTACGAAGAAATCTGCCGGTTTTTGTAATGTACTGTTCCGGATTTGCCAGCATATGTGTCGGCATATCTTTCGGTGTATCGGTGCGCATGGTCCGGAATTTATAAATCTGGAAATATGTCTTGTGGATGCCGACTCTCTTTTGTGTAAAGAAGATTGGTCCCGGTGAATCTAATTTGATCGCAATGCATAAGATCAAAAGCAGCGGGGACAATATAATAATCGCAAGCCCGCTGAGTAAGATATCTATGATTCGTTTTATATAACGGTATCCTGTCATTTTCTGTCTGTCCCTTCTAATTTTTCAAACGGTTTTGCTAACAACTGATACACAGACTGCAGATTTTCTGTAACATCTTTCATAACCGTTTCTTTTCCATCTGCCTGTGCAAGGTAATAATTCGTAATATGATCCACATTATGTTTTTTCGTATATGTTTCAATCGCCTCTAGAAAATAAGGACTGTGTGTAGTGATTAGTATCGTAAGATGAAGATATTTTTCCAGTAATACGATCAATTCTGCATATATAAGCTGCCATTCCGGATGTAGGTGTATTTCCGGCTCATCTAGCACCATCACATCTTTCTCATGGATTTCGCCTTTTTCTAACAAAGTGCGAATAATTGTAAATGCCTTGATTCCCATGGATAAATTTCCAATTTCAAAATAATGCATTTCTTCATCTGCCAGAAAAAAATCCCCATCCTCATTTTTTATTACTTTTCCGATCGTTACCTCAGATAACATTTTCAGTATATCACTGATTTTTTCTTCTGCCATCAGTTTTCCAATCGCATTGTCCGGTATATTCGCACTTAATTTCTGAAGCAAGTGCAAATCCTGTTCACTCAGCCCATCACTGTACTCCCACGAATTCATATAATCCATAATTGCCGGCGAATCAATTGAGATTGCTTCATGCATGACAGATATTTCTCTTTCTATCATATATTCACTATTCTGTTTTATCCCAACCTGTATTTTTTTCCCTTGAATAAGCAATATTGCTTTCGCCTCGCTTTCTGGCTCATACAGATCATTCATCTGACCATAAAAATATCTGCCGAAAGTGTCTGCTATCAAGGTCTGCTCCACAGCCTCATTTTTTAAATTTAATATACTATTTACTTTCTCTAAAACTTCATGGCACAATGCATCTCTGCTTTCATCATCAATCACATTTCTGAGATTATCATATAATTCAGAAATAATTTCTATTTTTCTCTCCTCATCTGCTGCCATAATCAATTCTGCTGCATTTGCATATCTTTTTCTGCTGGTTCGGGAAGGTACATTCACAGTTACTCTCTGATCATCATTTTTCAAATTATGATACCAGCTATTCTGCCAGTTATAACGGAGCAGTGACTCTATCTGTTCTTTCTTCTTCTGTGAAGCTTTTTCATCCACTTTATACATGGAATTAAACATACATGACAAAATCTTTCCTACCGTACTCTTTCCCGTATTATTTTCACCGGCAATCACAGTAATTCCGTCAAGTTTGATAGATGCCTGTTTAATTTTGGAAAAATGCTGAATTTCCAGTCTCATACTTTCCCCTTTCTACTCCTCCTTCGGCTGATACGTCGGCACAATTTTTTTCACCCACTCACGAATATCAGATGGCTCTGTCACTACATACTCTTTTAATTCTTCTAACTGCTCTAAAAACTTTCCTTCATCCAGTTCGATTGGTTTTCCGATGTGGATCAGGTTATTCTCGGTATCCTGCAGTCCTTCTTCATCCATCAGCATCTCTTCGTATAATTTTTCCCCAGGACGTAGTCCGGTAAACACGATCTGGATATCTTCATCCGGTTTATGACCGGATAACAGAATCAGGTTTTTGGCTAGATCAAGGATTTTGACCGGTTCTCCCATATCCAGAACAAAAATCTCTCCGCCTTTTGCATAGGCTCCCGCCTGTAATACTAAGGATACAGCCTCTGGTATTGTCATAAAATAGCGCACGATATTCGGATCTGTGACAGTCACCGGGCCTCCACGTTCGATCTGTTTTTTAAATAAAGGGATCACGCTTCCGTTACTGCCAAGTACATTTCCAAAACGCACTGCCACATATTCCGTCTCAGAGCGCTTATTGTAAGTCTGAATGATCATTTCACAGATTCTTTTACTTGCGCCCATGATATTGGTCGGATTGACCGCCTTATCGGTAGAGATCATCACAAACCGTTTTACATGATAACGGTCTGCAGCCTGCACGATTTTCCATGTGCCAAGGACATTGTTCTTGATTGCTTCATTCGGGCTCTCCTCCATCAACGGCACATGTTTATGAGCTGCCGCATGGTAAATGATCTCCGGATGATAGGTCTCAAAAATCCAGTTCATTCGATTGGTATTCCGCACAGAACCGATCAGCACAACCAGATCAAGATCCGGGAATTTTACCTTTAATTCATTCTGTATATCATATGTGGTATTCTCATAAATATCTAAAATAATCAGCTGCTTTGGTTTGTGTCCCGCGATCTGTCTGCACAACTCACTTCCGATAGAACCACCCCCACCGGTTACCATGATAACTTTCCCGGACACATAACCCATGATAGACTCAAGATTCACCATGACCGGTTCTCTTCCAAGCAGATCATTTACATCAACATCTTTTAATTTGCTGATACCAACTTCACCATTGACAAGCTGATAGATTCCAGGCAGACGTTTTAATTCGCAGCCGGTCTCTTTACAAATATCAAGAATCCCCTTCATCTGTTTCGGGGAGGCTGATGGCATCGCTATAATGATCTCATGCACATGCAGTTCCAACACCTTATCCCGGATGCAGCTTCTGTCACCGATCACCTTTGCTCCATGGATATAATTACCAATCTTTGTCTTATCATCATCAATTACACCGACAACTTTTTTCTTTACATAACGGCTATTGTTAATCTCTTTAATCAGCTGATTACCAGCCTCACCTGCACCGATTACCAGTACATTCCTACGATATGTGCCGTCTCTTCGCATATTCCGGATTGCCCTAAGTCCACGATAGGAATATCTGCATCCCATGATCAGCACAAGTAAAAATAACCCATATAAAATATAAAAGCTTCGTGGAACCGGGAACATATCTCCCCAGTTACGTACCAGGATCAATGCAGCTACCACGATCGCATCCAGTATACATGCCGAAACAACATACATCATTTCAAGTGCCCCTGCATAACTCCACAGACTTGAATATAATCGGAGTGCCCAGAAGATGATCAATGTGATCACCATCATATACGGAAGTGTTCTCCATACTTCATTCAGATATTCTGTCGGTACATTGTAAAAGTTCAGATCAAACCGTATTATCAGCGCAAACATACTCGCAACAAATACAGCAAGCATGTCATAACACATCAAAAAAATACGGCGCATAAATAACTGTCTATCTTGAATTAACTGTTTCATCTATTGTTATTGTCCTTTATATTCAAAATGCTGTTATACCCAAGGGTATAACAGCATTATTATAGCATATCTATTCTGTTTGTGTAAACCGATTCCCTTTTTTCTCAGGGATTTCGCTTTTAACTTTTTTATCTATGCATTTTTATAAATAATCCAGTTATCAGCATTCCATCTGCGGTTACCCTTCGTTCCTGGTCAATACGCGCAAAATTCCCCCTGCTTTTTCCCTATATATTTTTTCTGCTGATTTTCTATCCGCCTTTTTCACATAAAATCTGTTTCACTTTTTCTGTTAGCAGATCATCGCAAAAAATCCGGTTTATGCTCTTTCGGCTTATACCACTTCCTGCAAAGTTCCGGCTTCTTCGGTACAAATATAACTCTCTTACATTAAAGCCTATGATTATCAGATTAAATATGGTTTCAACCGCATCTCAACAGTAACAGTGCTTTGCGTGATAATACGTTTTCAATTGATGGAAACCATTCTCCTCAATGTCCCACCTGCGGTGCATCATTTCCCATAAGACCCGGTAGTCTGCCGCTTCCAGTGTCGTTACAAGTCACATGAAACGCTCTCTTTCTTTTCCATTTTCTTCCCACTGCTCATGATACCGCACCACACGCAGTTTATATGGACACCCTTCCAGACCATTTTCCTTCAGAGTGTTGATAAATGGAGCATTCAGATATAACGCATCCGCCACAATCACATCCGCAAAATGTCCATGCCGTTTCTTCAGCTGCTCAATCAACCTTTTTCCGCCTGTCAGTTCTCCTTCGTCTTTCCCAGAACCATCCCTTGGTTTTAACATTTCCTGCCCCAGAATTACGTGTGGCGATTTACCTATAATCATGCACACCACACTCCGGTAAAAGTATTCGGTTTCCCCTGTGTGTTTTTTCGGCTCAGACAGTTTTTCAGTCTTTTCGACATGCTTTCAGGGGCTGAAAAAATGGTATGGAAACTTTCATACTGCAGCATCAGAAAAAGCAGTACCGGCATGACAATGTTAAACAATGGAATAGATTTTCTTTTTCTTTCATCCGTTAAACACTTGATTTTTTGCGGGATTTTATATACACTCTTCATATAAGTTAGCAGTTTCTTCAATGCTAATTTTTCATTCAGGACACCTTCTTTCGTATGTTTTGTTCCATAACATAATTATACAATAAAAGGTGTCCTTTTTGAGTGATTATACAGAAAAAACAGTAATTTGATACCCAAAATTGATATCCCCTGCTTTGCCTGGAATTCACAGGCAGAACAGGGGCTTTTATTTTTTAAAGCGAAATCTCTGGATACCAATGACTTTTATGACCTGATCGAATAGTCAAAATCCGGAGGATATCAGGGTTCAGTCATTCTGTTTTTTGATTTTGAGTCCGGTAAAGTTTTCAAACCGTTTGCAAAAAAAAGAAATGTCATTTACAGCAATCCTGTCTATGCAGAGGGTTTTTACTATTTTCTGCAGGGCGATTATGACGAAAAGAAAATCTCTCTGTACCGCTATATTCCCGGAAAACTTTTAGAAAAAGAAACAGAACTTAGTACAGAAGAAGTGAGCCTGTATAATCTTTGCATCATTGGAAATCCGGTACACATCATCAGTCAGGAGGACACCTTTGTATGTTATTATCCCGAGAAAATTTCTTTTCCGATAACCGGTCATGAAAGCGCCCTTTTTATAGAAGATGAAAAAATATATTTTGAATCCTGGGTGGAAGAAGGCTGGAATGACAAAAATGACTGTGCCACAGACAATTATGATCTTTACTATAAAGTTATTGTAAAAGATTTCAGTGGAAATATGCTTTCTGAAGAAGTTGGCGATTTGTATCAGGCGGCAGACGGCACCTGGTGGATCGCATGACTTCCAGTTGCTTTATGGATAAAAATTGGATATTTCCGTTACACCATAAATGTGATATGGGCGAAATGATATGTTACTTCAATCTTTTCATCCAAAAATACTGTCTCATTTTATGAATTTGTATGATATTGGGTGAAAACGATCCTGTATCATACAAAACACCCACGAATTTCGATATATGTGGCTGTTTTTCAAAAAAAGTTCTTTTAACTCGCCCATTTGACAATATTATGTCAACTGCTTTACAAAAAAACGGGCGAAACAAGCATATCCTGTACTTGTTTCGCCCAACGTATTTCACTTCGAATAACAGACACTAAAAATAACAAAAAATCTGTGCTTGTTTCATACATCACTCCAGCACTTTTTCTAACTCCTCGATCACGATCTTTAATGCTTTGATCCTTGCATACCGTTTATCCACTGACTCTAAGATATGCCAGGGCGCATATGTCGTACTGGTTTTCTGGATCATCTCATTGACTGCATCTTCATACTGATCCCATTTTTCACGGTTACGCCAGTCCTCATCTGTGATCTTCCACTGCTTCTGCGGAGTGTTCTGTCTCTCATTAAAACGCTCTAACTGTGTATCCTTGTCGATCTGCACCCAGAACTTGATGATAACAGAGCCCCAGTCGTGCAGTTCCTTTTCAAATTCATTAATTTCGTTATAGGCACGTTTCCAGTCATTTTCGCTGCAGAACCCCTCAAGACGCTCCACCATGACTCTGCCATACCAGGTGCGGTCAAAGATCGCGATATGTCCTGTCTTTGGCAGCCTCGTCCAGAAACGCCAGAGATAATGTCTCGCCTTCTCGTGTGGCTCCGGGCTTGCGATCGGATGTACTTCATAGCCTCTCGGATCGAGTGCTCCGGTGATCCGCTTGATATTGCCGCCCTTTCCTGCTGCATCCCATCCCTCATATGCAATGATGACCGGAACTTTTTTGCGGTACAGACGGTTATGAAGCTCTCCTAAGCGGTTCTGGAGACGTTTCAGTTCTTTTTTATACTCGTCCTCTCCAATTGTCTTATCCAGTGGGATCTCCGACAACAGGGGCATTTTTTCCATGGAAAATACATTCTGTAAAATTGGCACCGCCATCGCATTATTGGCAAGCGCCACATCAATTCCTTCCGTCAGAATCTCAAGTGCCTGTAACTCCGTCCATTTTTTTGATTCTGCATCAATGATATACCACGGTGCTGACGGCAGATTTGTTTCCTTTAAATAGGAATCAAATGCATTCAGGCATTTCTCATAATGCTCATTCTGCCAGCGGTCATTCCTGCTGACACGCCATCTGGTATCCTTCTCCTTAGAAAGATGTTCGATCCGTTTTTCCTGTTCCTTTTTAGACACCTGCAAAAATAATTTCACGACGAGATAACCGTTATCTGTCAGCTGGCGTTCAAACCGCTTGACACTCTCAATGCGGTGCGCATATGCCTCGTCTCCAAGCTTTTCATGCAGTCTTTCACCCATGATCTCATCCATCCAGCCGGAGTCTAAAAAGCTGAACTTGCCGCTCTCCGGTATTTTTACAAAGTGGCGGTACAAAAACGGTTTTCTCTTTTCTTCCTCCGTCGGTGCCGCCATGGACGCTACTTTAAAGAATCTCGGATCAATGTTTTTAATGATCTGACCGATCAGTGAGCCTTTACCTGCGGTTCCCCATCCTTCCACAAGCACAAGCACCGGCAGTCCATGTTCTTTTACCTTAAGCTGCTGCTCCTGCAGTTTTCTCCGTGCTTCCTGCAGCCGTTCCTCCAGTTTTGCATCTGACGGACGCTCTGTTTTTTCCCATTGTTTTAACATGCAAATCCCTCCCATTCTTCTGTCATTAGTTTTCCACATTCATTCTGAAATATCAAGTATTTTCAATTATTTTTCATAAAATAAGTTTTCTGTTTATTAATTTCAAAAAAATGTGTCTTTTTTCACAGATTTATAGTATAGTAAAAGTAGATAAATGTTAACGTTTCACATGGTTTCTTCACAAAAGATTCCATGCTATAAGGAGAACGCCTATGCTGGTTACATTAATACCTCTATTTGATGAAAACATAAAAGTCAGCGCATATTCTCTGTATACACAGAAAGCAAATTTTCTGCTTCACCCGAATCTTTTGGGAAGCGGAAGCAATGATGGCGCCGCCCAGATTGAAGGATTTGAACTGATCTTAAATATGGGACTTGAAACTCTTTCCCCGGCAAAAGAAATCTTTGTTCCGGTAAATGAAATATCGATTTTTTCCGATATTCCTGCTCAGTGCGGTCTGCCACACGAATTTTTCGTACTGCTGTTAAAAGGAAATATTCCATGCACACCAATGTATATTGACCGTGTCAAAGCACTGAAAAAGATGGGATACCGATTTGCCATCCGCAAGCTTCCTGTATCAAGTTACGAAGCTTATCATGATCTGCTCGTACTGATGGATTATGTCATGTTAGACTGTGAAGAAATCGACATCAGCAAAGCACGCATTTATTTCAATAAAGTTTATCCGGACATTAAACTCTGTGCTTCAAATATAACCAAAACAGAAACATTTGATGCAATCTGTCAGGATAAGAGCTGCACTTTATATGAGGGAAGTTTTTACAGACTCCCTGTCACAAAGGGAAACCATGACGTAGCTCCGTTAAAGATCAATTACATTGAACTTATGAATCTGGTTAATACAGAGGACTTTGACCTCACCAAAGCGGCAGATATCATCGGTCATGACACCGCTCTTGTCATCTCACTGCTTCGCATGGTCAATCATATGGCTGTCAACTCGGAGATCACTTCCATCCGGCACGCAGCTGCCATGCTTGGACAGAAAGAACTGAAACGCTGGATCAACACCGCCGTTGTCAATCAGTTGTGTTCCGACAAGCCAAACGAGCTTACGCGTTTATCCCTGTTGCGTGCAAAGTTTGCAGAAAATCTTGCCCCTGCCTTTGAGCTTGGCGGCAAAGCTTCCGAACTATTCTTAACCGGACTGTTTTCCGTGCTTGATATCATCCTCGATAAACCAATGGAGGAAGCATTATCCCTTGTCAAAGTTTCACGCGACATCGAAGATGCTCTCATCCGTCAGAGTGGTATTTTTGCGGAACCTTTATATTTCATCAAACAATATGAGGCAGGTAACTGGTCCGAAGTTTCCCGGCTTATGATCCTGGAAAACCTTGACACACAGACTGTGTATGATGCCTATATTGCTGCCCTGAAATGGTACCGTGATCTATTTTCTGACACCTACAAAAAATAATCTGCTACCTAACATTTTGTCATAAAATGTTAGGCTAGAATGCACGCTCCGCGAACATTCTATTGTCATGAATAAAAGCCGAAAGCGACACTTTATTCCGCTTTCGGCTTTCTTATTTTTCATTCATTATTCTTATGACATCATCCCGGAACCTGCATTTTTCATCCGGTTTTTCTTTACAACTTTCTGTCTTGTGAACTCTTCCCTCTCTTTTTCCTCCAGATAATCCTGTATCTCACGCGACAGTTTTTCATACTTCGGAATTGTAATGTTCGAGAGTGCATTCGCGCGTTTCTGCGTCTTTTTGATATTATAGGCAAGGCGGTATGCAGAGTTTTCGATCTCCGCAAGACGGATCGTTAATTCTTTTACTTTTTCAAACTGCTGGCACGCCTCATCTAATGACATTCTTGTGTGATAAAAAGAATATGCCGGTGCCTGCTTCTTTTTCTCATACTCTACCTTTGGGATTTCTGTTCCCATGACAC
>OODH01001955.1_pt1 | contig 10886 bp, 6 predicted proteins | sample 1671391 | NCBI WGS metagenome assembly OODH01 (sample SAMN06348152, study PRJEB24527) | human gut metagenome | biome: human gut; feature: ankylosing spondylitis patient; material: feces | host: Homo sapiens | place: China | collected 2015-10 | reverse complement strand
CTCCGAGGGGACTGTCGAGCGAAAGCGAGACTGGGGGAGTGGACTTCTCATTTTCTTTATCTTACCCCGGGCCACGCTGCAAAACAAGAGACAAAACCGGCACTTTTTTGCCACAAAACCGGCAGAACGCAGCCAAAGCATAAAAATATCGGCGGCAGGCGGCGGATGCAATTGCAAATTCCGGCCCATACTGTTATACTGGAACTGCTACTTTGAATCGGAAAATGGAGGAAACCCATGTATCGCAATGGAATCAAGCGCCTGCTGGCGGTGGTGCTGTCGCTGTGCGGCATGATCTGCCTGTCCTGGCTTTTTCTCATTCTGGCCGTCGCCATCAAGCTGGACTCGCCCGGCCCAGTGTTCTTCAAACAGAAGCGTGTGGGCATTGGCAAAAAGCACTTTTACATTTTAAAGTTCCGCACCATGCGCATCGACACGCCCCACGATATGCCCACCCATCTGCTGCACGACCCGGACCAGTATATCACCCGCATGGGTCATTTCCTGCGCAAGACCAGTCTGGACGAGCTGCCCCAGCTGTGGAACATCTTTGTAGGTGATATGGCGGTCATCGGCCCGCGGCCTGCTTTGTGGAACCAGTATGATCTGCTGGCAGAGCGCGACAAGTACCATGCAAACGATGTGCGCCCGGGCCTGACCGGCTGGGCACAGATCCACGGCCGCGATGAGCTGGAAATTGCGGAGAAGGCCAAGCTGGACGGCTGGTATGTGGAGCATCTGAGCTTTGGGCTGGATGTGAAATGCTTCTTTGGCACCATTGCCGCGGTGCTTAAGCACGACGGCGTGGTGGAGGGCGGCACCGGCACTCTGCACGAAGAAACAGGCAAAGAGAACCATTAAGAATAGCCGCCGCGTGCCGCAACCCGAATATTTTCAGCGGAAAAAGATTTTATGTTTGCAGTTCTGGAAAATCTGCGGATTTTCCAGAACTGTTTTTTCACGGAGGGGCTGTGACCAGAAACTGCATTTTTTGCTGATTTGTCCTGATTTGTGAAAAGGTGCTTGGAGCGGCCCGCAGGCCGCGACAAACACAAAATAAAAATAATTCTTCCGCAGAAGATGGCCAGAGCGCAGCGGAGGCCATTCTAAATCGCCATATCTCTTGATTTATCCCCGGAAAAGCGTATAATAAAACAGTACACAAGACGTCAAAGGAGGATTCCTGTATTATGGAACGCACCTATATCAACGAGGCTCAAAAGGCCATCGGCGGCACGGTCAAGGTGCAGGGCTTTATCGAGAACCTGCGCAACAGCAAATATATGGCCTTCATCGTGCTGAAGGATATTACCGGCAAACTTCAGATCACCGTCGAGAAGGAGGACCACCCCGAGCTGGTGGACACCATCGACAAACTGACCCCGGACTCTGTCATCACCGTCACCGGCAAGGTGATGGAGAACGACTACGTCAAGATGGGCGGCATCGAGATGATCCCCGAGACCATCGAGATCGAGAGCATCGCCGACGCGCTGCCCATCGTCCGCAAGGAGATCGCCGCCACCAAGAAGAAGAAGGCTGTGGAGCGTTCCAGCATCGACCAGCGCATCGACTACCGCTGGATCGACCTGCGCACCGATGAGAACCAGCTGATGTTCAAGGCACAGAGCTGCTTCGTCAACGCCATGCGTCAGTTCCTGCTCGAGCGCAGCTTCATCGAGATCCACACCCCGAAGCTCATCGCTGCCGCCAGCGAGAGCGGCTCTGAGGTGTTCAAGGTGGACTACTTCGACCGCAACGCCTATTTGGCCCAGAGCCCTCAGTTCTATAAGCAGATGGCCATGGCCGCCGGCTTCGAGCGCATCTTCGAGACCGGTCCCGTCTTCCGCGCGGAGAAGAGCTACACCAACAAGCACTCCACCGAGTTCTCCGGCTTTGACCTCGAGTTCAGCTACATCACCTCTTACAAGGACGTCATGAAGATGGAGGAAGAGCTTCTGACTGCCGGTCTGAAGGCCGTCAAGGAGCAGTACGGCGAGCAGATCAAGGAGCTGTTTGGTCTGGAAGTCGTCGTCCCCACCACGCCGTTCCCTGTGGTCAAGCTGGCCGACCTGTACAAGGGTCTGGAAGAGGAGTTCGGCTACACGGTCGATGAGAGCGAGAAGGGCGACCTGACCACCGAGGCCGAGCGCCTGAGCTACGACTGGGTCAAGAAGCACTACGGCCACGAGTTCCTGTTCATCACCGACTACTCCGCTGAGAAGCGTGCTTTCTACCACATGCGCGACGAGAACGGCGTGCCGCAGGGCTACGACCTCATCTGGCGCGGCGTGGAGATCACCACCGGCGCACAGCGTGAGCATCGCTACGACGTGCTGAAGAAGCAGGCAGAGGAGAAGGGCCTGGCCGATGACGTCAAGTTCTATCTGGAGTTCTTCCAGTACGGCTGCCCCCCGCACGGCGGCTTCGGTCTGGGCATCGACCGTCTGACCATGCTGCTCTGCGGCCAGTCCATCAAGGACGCCGAGTTCCTGTTCCGCGGCCCCAACCGTCTGACTCCGTAACCTCTTTCAGGCTCTCCCTTTGGGAGAGCTGGCGCGCAAGCGCCTGAGAGGGCAAGGATGCCGACGGAAAATCGCAGGCGCGGCGATAGTAGCGCTCGGACAAAGAGCCTGCTTATCGCTGTGCGGAAACTCTTTTATACCGGGCTTGCCCTCTCCGTCACCTTCGGTGACACCTCTCCCAAGGGGAGAGGCTTACAGCAACAACAAAAGCCAGCGCACATTTCTCGTGCGCTGGCTTTTCTGCATCTTACAGCTTACTGGATGCCGGTGACCTTGTAGTCCTGCGCCTCGACGGCGTTCTTGAGCACGTCGTCGGCGACCTCGGCGTTCAGGGTGACGATGGCGGTGCCGGCCTCGTGGCTCACGACAGCCTCGTCCACCTCGGGCAGGGCTTCCAGAGCCTTCTTCACGCGGGCTTCGCAGTGGCCGCACATCATGCCTTCCACTTTCAGGGCCTTCTTCATGGGATTATCCTCCGTTTTGACTTCGGGCGCTTCGGCGTCCGATTTTTTGTTATTTTCAGCCGCAGACTGCACCGGGGCAGCGGCGGGAGAAGCGGTTTTGTGGTCGTGCCTGGTGCTGTGCAGATCGAACAGGTTCAGACGCAGGGCGTTGCTCACGACGCAGAAGCTGGACAGGCTCATGGCAGCAGCACCGAACATGGGATTCAGGGTCAGGCCGAAGGGGATGAACAGACCAGCCGCCAGCGGGATGCCGATGATGTTGTAGATGAACGCCCAGAACAGGTTCTCGTGGATGTTCCGCAGGGTGGCGCGGCTGAGGCGGATGGCCGCAGGCACGTCCGAGAGCTTCGAGTTCATCAGCACGACGTCAGCAGCGTCGATGGCCACGTCGGTGCCTGCGCCGATGGCAATGCCGGTGTCGGCACGGGTGAGGGCGGGGGCGTCGTTGATGCCGTCACCCACCATGGCCACCTTGCCGCTGGCCTGCAGCTGGCGGATGACGGCCTCCTTGCCGTCGGGCAGGACGCCCGCGATGACCTCGTCCACGCCCGCCTGCCTGCCGATGGCGTCGGCGGTGCGCTGGTTGTCGCCAGTGAGCATCACGACCCGGATGCCCATGTTCTGCAGCTGACGGATGGCTTCGGGGCTGTCCTCCTTGATGGTGTCGGCCACGGCGATAACGCCCAGCAGACGGCCTGCGCCGCCGAAGAAGAGGGGAGTCTTGCCCTCAGAGGCCAGCTTTTCAGCCTGCTGTGCCAGTGCGGCGGGCAGGGTGAGCCTGGTCTGGATGAAGGCGGCATTGCCGGCATAGATGTCCATGCCGTCCAGCTTGGCCGCCAGACCATTGCTCGGCAGGGCCGCGAAGTCAGTGACTTCCGGGGGAGTGATGGCCGTTGCCTCGGCGTCGGCCAGAACTGCCTTTGCCAGAGGATGCTCGCTGCGGCTTTCCAGCGCGGCGGCCAGCGTCAGAAGCTCCGTCTCGGTGACGCCCTCGGCAGGCAGCAGGTCGGTGACGCGGGGCGCGCCCTCGGTGATGGTGCCGGTCTTGTCCAGCGCCACGATCTGGGTGCGGCCTGCGGCTTCCAGCGAAGCGGCAGTCTTGAAGAGGATGCCGTTTTTTGCGCCGAGGCCATTGCCCACCATAATAGCCACAGGTGTTGCAAGGCCCAGTGCGCAGGGGCAGCTGATGACCAGCACGGAGATGCCGCGGGCCAGCGCATAGCCCAGCTCATGGCCCAACAGCAGCCAGACGATGGTGGTCACGACGGCGATGGAGATGACCGCCGGGACGAAGAAGCCCGACACGGTGTCGGCGATCTTGGCGATAGGAGCCTTGGTGGCGGCGGCGTCGCTGACCATCTTGATGATCTGAGCCAGCGTGGTATCCTCGCCCACGCGGGTGGCCTCGCAGCGGAGGAAGCCCGACTGGTTGGTGGTGGCGGCGCTGACTTTGTCGCCGACGGCCTTGTCCACCGGGATGCTCTCGCCGGTCAGGGCGCTCTCGTTGACTGCACTGGTGCCTTCCAGCACCACGCCGTCCACCGGGATATTCTCGCCGGGGCGGACCACAAAGACGTCGCCCTTCTGCACGTCGGCGATGGCCACGGTCACTTCCGCGCCGTCCCGCACCAGTGTGGCGGTCTTGGGGGCCAGCTTCATCAGGCTCTTGAGGGCGTCGGTGGTCTTACCCTTGGAGCGGGCTTCCAGCATCTTGCCCACCGTGATGAGGGTCAGGATCATGGCGGCAGACTCGAAGTAGAACTCCATCATATAGTGCATGACGAGCGCGTCGTTGCCGTCCACCTGAGCGCGGGTCATGGCGAAGAGGGCGTAAGTGCTCCACACGAAGCTTGCCATGGAGCCGAGGGCCACCAGCGTATCCATGTTGGGTGCGCCGTGGATGAGGCCCTTGAAGCCGTTGATGAAGAACTTCTGGTTGATGACCATGACGATGCCCGCCAGCAGCAGCTGGACAAGGCCCATGGCGACGTGGTTGCCATCGAACCAGTGGGGCAGGGGCCAGCCCCACATCATGTGGCCCATGGAGAAGTACATCAGCACCAGCAGGAAGCCCAGCGAGGCGATGAGGCGGCGCTTGAGCTTCGGTGTCTCGTGGTCAGCCAGTGCGTCGAGGTCGGTGCTGGCGTCCGAAGTCTTACTGGCAGAGGCGTTCTTCGGGCTTGCGCCGTAGCCTGCCTCCTGCACCGCCGAGAGGATGGCGGCAGGGGAGGCTGTGCCTTCCACGCCCATGGAGTTTGTCAGAAGGCTCACCGAGCAGCTCGTGACGCCCGGCACCTTCTTCACGGCCTTTTCTACCCGGGCAGAGCAGGCCGCGCAGCTCATGCCCGTGACATTGTATTGTTCCATTGCGGATTCCTTTCCCTCTTATAGGATGCCCGGAACGGGGTCATTTCATGAGCCGGGGCAGCAGCTGCAGCAGTTCGTCCAGCTTCTGCGTCCCGCCGGCTCTCAAATCGTCGGCTACGCAGGTGCGGACGTGCTGGCTCAGCAGCTCTTTGGAAAAGCCGTTCAGTGCAGCGTTCACCGCAGCCACCTGCACCAGAATATCGGCGCAGTAGACGTCTTTGTCCAGCATCGTGTGGATGCCGCGCACCTGGCCCTCGATGCGGCTCAGCCGGTTGGCAAGGGCGCGGTACTCCTCAGGGGTACGGTCCTTGTGGCGGCAGCAGGAGGGAGCAGTGTCCTTTTCGGCAGGCTCAGCGGCGCAGCAGGGCTTTTTTTCAGCATCAGTCATAGCAGATGACTCCTTTCCGGGTGTATCAGTGTGAAGAGGAGATGTACCCTGTGGGGGTAAATCTCCTGACACTCTGATTTTACCACTTAGGGGTATCTGTTTCAAGCGGGTAGGATGCGCTAACTGTGAAAACTTTGTGAAAACGAAAGCGGCGAAATGCAGAAACGGGAACCTCCCGGTAAAGGAAAGCTCCCGTTTCTGTTTAGGATAGGAAAGAGAATGTCATAAATAGGGGGAGGGGGTCACAGGTTGGTGTAACCCATCAGATAGCGGTCCACCTCGGCGGCACATTCCGCAGCGTCCCTCTGAATGCCGGTAAAAAGAAAAGGCGTCCCAGATGGGTCGGCGAAGACTCATCTGGAACGCCCTTGTTCCGGATAACAAGAATATTATACAAAGGTGCTGAAAAAGATTCAAGTGACAGCTGCACCAAATGTGGGTACACCGGCCCTCTTTTTTCTTGTTCAAAACAGACACACCCGGTGGGAAAAAGTATGGCTTATCAAGGCCGCGCTTTCCGATGGATCGATGGACAAATCGCTCACACCACTGCACAGAAGGTGTGGCCCAGCGGCCTTTTTGTGAGAAATGACAAATATTCGTCCGAAAGATTGTTGACAAAATCTATTGAAAAAACGATAGGGGGGGGGGGTAGAATAAAAGAAGGAAAAACCACGAAACAGGAGGTAAAAATTATGCGGTTACGGAAAACAATGAAGCGCACGGCGGCAGCTGTGCTGGCGCTCAGCATGGCGGTGTCAGCTGCGGCGCTACCGGCATCGGCCGGTTTCAACATCGATATGTCTAAGGTGGATGGCGATGTTGAGATCACACAGGTAGACGATAACGGCAGCGCAAAAGTGACCATCAAGGTTGGCGGCGTTGAGAAGACGAAAGATTTCAGCGACGGAAAAGAGGGTAATGATGTCACCATCACCGGCGACAACACCAAGCCCACGGCCACCGAAAGCCTGAACGCAGAGGATGAGAACACTTCCGAGGTTGAAAAGTCCGGCGAAAACGCCTCCGAGGTTGAAAAGTCCGGCGAGACCAAGACCGAGGGCGAGGGGAAGACCCAGAACTCTGCCGCCGAGAACAAGGAGCAGGCCGAAGAGCCCACCTCTCAGGAGCTGCTGGCCCCGGAGGATGAGGAGAAGAAGGACGAGCAGAAGTCCGCCGACTCTCAGGAGCCGGAGCAGGACAAACAGACCGAAAAGACCTCCAATCAGGTAATTGAGTACGGCCAGTATGACCCCGAGGCCCAGAAGGAGGCCGCCAAGCCTGCCGCCAAGCCTGCTGCGGAGCAGGAGACCGGGGAGAAAAAGCCCGCTGAGGAGAAGACCTACGAGGCCACCAACGCCCCCACCTCCCTTACCGAAAAGGCGCAGGCTGCCGCCAACAATGTGGTGAAGATCATCAATAATTCTGCCAATGCTCTGAAGGTCATCCTCCGTGACCTGAAGGTGGATGCAGGGGATACAAACAAGAGCGCTGTGACCGTTTCCGGCACCGGCAATGTGACGCTAGAGCTGGACGGTAAGAATGAGCTGACCGGTGGAACGGGGACGGTACAGAATGAATATTACGCTACCCGTGCAAGAGCAGGTCTCAAAAGCGAAATGGGTAAAACGACCATTACGGACGATGGCAACGATGGTACGTTGATCGCCACAGGCGGAACAATCGTGGTAGATGACTCTTATGCGGGCACATCGGGTACTATAGTAGCAGGATTAGGTATTGATGGAGCCGTGATCGCAGGCGGTACAATCGTTGCAAAGGGCGGCGATGTGGTGTTTGAATCCAGTGCAAGCGGAAATGCGCCCTATTTTGCAGCAGGCTCGGGAATTTTGACGACTGAGATCTCCGGAGGCATCGTTGAGGCGACCGGAGGCAGTGCCATCGGGGACGGAACTTTAGGTGGTCTTCTGGAAGCTGGCTACGGAGTCGGCGGCGATGATTTTATTAATGTGAGCGGGGTTAAGACTGCAATCACTGGCGGAACGGTAAAAGCCACCGGCGGAAATGGCAAAAGTTTAGGTGGATTTGGTCTCCGCTTGTCTTCAATGAGCATAAGCGGCGGCACTGTGATAGCACAGGGCGGAACCGGAGAGACCGGCGGTAGCGGTGTGCAAAGTGCAACGATCTCCGGCGGCACTGTCGTGGCTGTTGGTGGTGCGGGAAGCAAAACCGGCGGCGATGGGTTTAATGAATATGGCACAGTGAAGGTTACCGGCGGCAGTGTGACCGCTCAGGGCGGCAAGGGCAAAGAGAAAGATGGTGCTGCCGTTGGGAGTGAGGAGAATGTTACCGGCACTGTAAATAAGGTGGACTCGGGCCATGTGCATCAATACACCGATAGCGACGTTGTGAAAGAGGCCACCTGCACCAGCGAGGGCTACAAGCTGAAGAAGTGTAGCAAGTGTGGCGCAGAAGAAATGGAGCGTATTGGCAAAAAAGACCATACCTGGGTGCAGAGTAAGCACCAGGACGCAACCTGTGTCGAAGGCGGATACACCGAGTATAAGTGCTCCGCCTGCGGCGAAACGAAGCGTGACGAAATATCTGCTACCGGTGAACACCACTTTACCGTAGTTAAAGAGGTGGTCGCCCCCACCTACACCTCCGAGGGCTACACCATCTACAAGTGCGAGACTTGTGATGAGACCGAGAAGCGGGACGTTGTGCCTATGCTGGTACCCGAGAGCAACGGCAGCTCCTCCGCTGTCACCCTGACCGTGACCGGCGCAGGGGCCTACGAGACCTCCATTGCCGATGGCCGGTATGTTGTGGCAGTGCCTGCTGAGACTGCCGTCCTTTCCGGCTGCCTGAGCAACCTGAAGGAGCTGAAGGCGCAGGGCGTGAACACCCTCGTGTTCCGCACCCAGCTCCGTGAGACCGCCCTGAACATCGACAGTATGCTGTCTCTGGGCGTGGACGACACCCTCTTTACCCTCACCCACTCCGGTGAGAGCGCAGAGCTGACGGTGGGCGGTTTTGCCCACAACGAGCTGCTCCACTAAATAACCAACCTCCCAAGGCGGAGAGCTTCCGCATCTCCCCGCTTTGTACGAAAAGCCCCCGGCACGTTCCGCATCGTGCCGGGGGCTTTTTTGTTAATGTGACGCTTACGAACCGCCCAGACAGGCGGCAAGATCGTCCTCCGGCGTGGTGATGGGCCGGAGGTCATACTTCTCCTGCAAAACAGCGGCCACCCCGGGGGAGAGGAAGGCGGGCAGGGTGGGGCCGAGACGGATGCCCCGGATGCCCAGCGCCAGCAGGGCCATCAGCACACAGACCGCCTTCTGCTCGAACCAGCAGAGGATGATGGAGAGGGGCAGCTCGTTGACCGAGCAGTCAAAAGCTTCGGCCAGACCCAGCGCGATCCGGATGGCACTGTAGGCGTCGTTGCACTGGCCCACGTCGAGGATGCGGGGCAGACCGGCCACCGTGCCCAGCGGCAGGTCGTTGAGCCGAAACTTGCCGCAGGCCAGCGTCAGGATGACGGTGTCGGGCGGGGTCAGCTTGGCAAAATCCGTGTAGTACCGGCGGGAGGGGCGGGTGCCGTCGCAGCCGCCGATGAGGAAAAAGTGCCGGATGGCACCCTCGTGGACGGCTTGGACGATCTCCTCCGCATGGCTCAGTACGGCATGGTGGGCAAACCCGGTGGTGACCACACTGCCGCCGTTCATGCCCGGGATGAGGGTGTCCTCCGGGTAGCCGCCCAGCTCAAGCGCCTTGGCGATGACCGGCGAAAAATCCCGGTCCTCTCCGATGTGGGTGACGCCGGGATAGGAGACGACAGAGGTGGTGAATACCCGGTCGGCATAGCTGGGCCGGAGGGGCATGATGCAGTTGGTGGTGAAGAGCACCGGCGCAGGGATGTCCTCAAACTCCCGCTGCTGGTTCTGCCATGCGGTGCCAAAATTGCCTTTCAGGTGGGGAAAGCGTTTTTTCAGTTCCGGGTAGCCGTGGGCAGGCAGCATCTCGGAGTGGGTGTAGACATTGATGCCCTTGCCCTCGGTCTGCTCCAACAGGCACTTGGCGTCGTAGAGGTCGTGGCCGGAGATGACGATGAAAGGCCCTTTCTCGATGGTCAGGGGCACCTCCACCGGCTCCGGGTCGCCAAACGCGCCGGTGTTGGCCTTGTCCAGCTCAGCCATGACCCGGTAGGCCATCCGCCCGGTGTCCTCCACCAGCTGGAAGAGCTTGTCCTTGTCCCGCTCCTGTGCGATGGCCCGCAGCGCCGTGCAGAAAAACAGGTCGATCTCGCCATCGGTATAGCCCAGCACCCGCGCGTGGTAGGAGTAAGCCGCCATGCCGCGCAGCCCAAAGAGGACAAAGGAGCACAGGCTCTTCCGGTCGGGGTCCGGCTCCTGCCACAGATTCTGCATATCGTAGTCGGACACTGGTGCAGGTGCAGGGCTGGCCGAGGCAAAGGCTTCCTGCTTGGCCTTCCAGACCTTATCGGTCAGCTGCGCCACCGTCTGGGGGTCGAAATCAACATTGGTGATGGTGGTGAACAATCCTTCCGTCAGCAGGAGTGCCTGCGGGGGCTGGATGGGTCTGCCGATGTCCAGCAGCAGGGTGGCAAAGCCGATGAGCGCCCCGGTGAGCTTGTCCTGCGCGTCGGCTGTCTCGGCTGATTTGCCGCAGACACCCGCTTTTCCGGTGCAGGCCGTGCAGTTTGCCGCCTGCTCACATTGATAACAGAACATCATTTCGTCCATGCAAAAACCTCTTTTCGTTTGATGAAAGGAGTATGAGCGGGACAGCAGACAGTTATGCAGACAGGCGGGCAAAACAAAAGGGCCGCACCCGGTGTGGGTGCAGCCCTCTGGAACGATTTGGAAAAAGCTTAGTAGGTGATGCCCTGAGCCATCATGGCGGTAGCGACCTTCAGGAAGCCGGCGCAGTTTGCACCGACCATCAGGTTGCCCTCGGAGCCGGCGGCCACGGATGCATCGTAGGAAGCGTGGAAGATACCCTCCATGATGCCCTTCAGCTTTGCATCGACCTCTTCGAAGCTCCAGCTCAGACGCTCGGAGTTCTGGCTCATCTCCAGACCGGAGGTGGCCACACCGCCGGCGTTGGAAGCCTTTGCAGGTCCGTACAGGATGCCGTTGGACAGGTAGACCTCGA
>OODH01001950.1_pt1 | contig 10905 bp, 9 predicted proteins | sample 1671391 | NCBI WGS metagenome assembly OODH01 (sample SAMN06348152, study PRJEB24527) | human gut metagenome | biome: human gut; feature: ankylosing spondylitis patient; material: feces | host: Homo sapiens | place: China | collected 2015-10 | reverse complement strand
GGGGAGGACGATCGGCCCGTTCTGCCGCACGATACCTGCCAGTAGCAGGCCCCGCTTCAGATTCAGATCCCGCAGGGGCACGCCGGCGAAGGAGATGTCCGGCGTCACGCTGAACTCCAGAGCCTCCACCTTCTCATCCACGATGCGGTGCAGCGTTTTCACCTTGGAGGCGGAGGCGTTCTTCATGGCCCGGATATACTGGAGGATCAGCTCTGTGGTCACCGCACCGGTGGACACCACACTGTCGATCAGGCTCTCGGTGGAGACCAGCTCCAGCAGGGACTTGCGGTTGATCTTCGCCACCACCTTGCAGTCCCGGGACTGGCGGGCGGCGCTCATGGACATGAGGATGTTGGCCTCGTCCAGGCCGGTGATGGCCACAAAGGCGTCGGTCTGGCCGATGCCCTCCTCCTGGAGCAGTTCGCTGTCGGTGCCGTCGCCCACGATGACCAGCGCCTTGGGCAGCCGCTCCTCGATCTCCACGCACCGCTGCCGGTTCTGGTCCACGATCTTTACGGACATCCCCATGTCGATGAGCTGGGAGGCCAGGTAATAGCACAGCTTGCTGGCGCCCACGATCATCACCGAGGACGCCCGGCCCCGGAACACGCCCAGGTGCCGGAAAAAGAGCTCCAGCTCGTGGGGCGCGGCGGTGAGGTAGATCTTGTCCCCCGCCTGCAGCACGAAATCGCCGGAGGGGATGTAGGTCTCCTCCCGGCGGGACACGGCGCAGATCAGCACCCGGACCCGGATGTTGCGGTACAGGTCGGAGAGGTGCATCCCGTGGAGGGCGGAATTCTCCGGCAGGCGGTACTCCACCAGCTCCAGCCGGCCCTTGGAGAAGGACTCCAGCTTCATGGCCGCGGGGAAGCGCAGCACCCGGGCGATCTCCCGGGCGGTGGCCTTCTCCGGGTTGATGGACATGGAAAGGCCCAGTTCCTCCCGCATGAAGCGCAGCTGCTTTTCATACTCCGGGTTCCGGATCCGGGCGATGGTATGGGGAATGCCCAGCTTCTTGGCCACCAGGCACGTGAGGATATTGATCTCGTCGCTGGAGGCCGTGGCGATGAGCAGGTCCGCCTTGTCCGCCTCCGCCTCCTTCTGAACGTCGTAGCTGGCGCCGTTGCCGCACACGCCCATCACGTCGTATATATTGATAATGTTATCCACCAGCTGGGGATTCTGGTCGATGATGGTGACCTTGTTTTCCCGGGACAGGTGCTTGGTCAGGGCCAGGCCCACTTTTCCAACACCCACAATGATGATTTTCATAGAACGCTCCCTCGCCGCTTTTCCAGCACGCCGCCTCTTGCGGCGTATTTTCTTCTTACATGGAAATATAACAGATATTCGCGAAAAAGGAAACCTCTTTTCGCGCCGTCTTGCGCAAAGCCCTGTTTTTTGTCATTTTATTGATGCCCGCCGGTGGCAAACCCGTTTGTTTCCAAAAATTTTCCATAGTTTCTTCCAAAATTCTACTTGACAAATGGTCCCTGTCTGGTACAATCAGTTTGATTATTTTATTTAAAATTTTTTAATTAAAATAATTGCAACTATTTTTGAACATAAGGAGTACCGATATGGAATTCGAGAAAGTGCGCGACATCATCGTGGAAACCCTGGGCTGCGAGGCCGATCAGGTGACCCCCGAGGCCTCCCTGGCCGACGATCTGGGTGCTGACTCCCTGGCTTCCGTGGAGCTGGTGATGGCTCTGGAAGAGGAGTTCGGAATCGAGATCCCATCAGAGGATCTTGAAAAGATTGTAACAGTCAACGATATTATCGGTTATCTCAAAGAAAAAGGTGTGGAAGCTTAAGACCATTTACAAATATTCAAAGAGAGGCAGGAAACAATGAAAACGAGAATTACGGATTTGCTTGGTTGTCAGTATCCTGTGATCCAGGGCGGAATGGCATGGGTTGCAGAGTATCATCTTGCAGCAGCAGTTTCAGAGGCAGGAGGAATCGGACTGATCGGTGCAGCCAGTGCTCCACCGGAAGTAGTCAGAGAACAGATCAGAAAAACAAAAGAACTGACGGATAAACCGTTTGGAGTCAACGTGATGCTTTTGAATCCAAATGCTCCGGAAGTCGCAAAAGTGGTCGTGGAAGAGGGCGTAAAAATTGTGACGACAGGAGCCGGAAATCCGGGAAAATTCATGGAGATGTGGAAACAGGCAGGCGTCACCGTAATTCCGGTTGTAGCAAGTGTTGCCATGGCAAAAATGATGGAACGCGCAGGGGCAGATGCCGTGGTCGCAGAGGGGATGGAGTCCGGCGGACACATTGGTTCTCAGACCACGATGACGCTGGTGCCGCAGGTTGTGGATGCAGTGACCATCCCGGTCATTGCCGCCGGAGGCATTGCGGACGGCAGAGGAATGGCGGCAGCCATGATGCTGGGAGCGGAAGGTGTGCAGATGGGAACACGGTTTGTGGTCGCAAAAGAATCGATCGTACACCAGAATTATAAGGAACGCATTATCAAAGCAAAAGACATCGATTCTGAAGTGACAGGTATGAGTACCGGGCATCCGATCCGGGTACTGCGAAACCAGATGACAAGAGATTATCTGAAATTAGAAAAGGAAGGTGCCTCTTTTGAGGAGTTAGAGCAGTTGACACTCGGCTCTCTGCGCAAAGCGGTGATCGAAGGGGATGCAGTTCATGGAAGTCTGATGGCAGGACAGAGCGCCGGACTTGTGAAAAAAGAGCAGACCTGTCAGGAGATCATAGAGGAAGTTGTCACAGATGCCAGAGCGCTGCTTGCAGGAAGAAAATGACCTGACAGGCGCAGATTTGAAGATTTGAGAAAGGTGTGGTTATCAGGATGGGAAAGACAGTATTTATGTTTCCGGGACAGGGATCCCAATATATTGGCATGGGAAAAGAATTTTACGAACAGATCCCTATTTGTAAAGAAGTGTACGATCTTGCTTCAGAGGTGACTGGATTGGATATCCCGGCACTGTGTTTTGAGGAGAACGAAAAAATAAATATCACAGAGTACACGCAGATCTGTATGCTGGCTACGGAAGCTGCAATTTATATGGCATTGGAACAGAACGGTTATCAGCCGGATGTCACAGCCGGATTGAGTCTTGGTGAGTATGGTGCGTTGATCGCATCCGGAGTCATGACTGCTGAGGAAGCATTTGAACTGGTGCGGAAAAGAGGCATTTTTATGCAGGAAGCTGTCCCGGCCGGTGGAGCAATGGCAGCAGTGCTAGGACTGGATGCAGCGGCAATTGAGCAGATCTGCAGAGATACAGCAGAGCAGACAGGGAGCGAGGTTTCCATAGCCAATTACAACTGCCCTAGACAGATCGTTATTTCCGGTCAGGAGGAAGCAGTGCATCTGGCAGGAGAAACATGTAAGGCGTCTGGGGCAAAACGCGTTGTTCCATTGAAAGTCAGCGGCCCGTTTCATTCGAAAATGCTGCAGGGTGCAGGAGAAAAGTTAAAAGAAGAATTAAAAAAAGTAGAGATCAGTGATTCATTTGTTCCTTATATTGCAAATGTAACGGCAGACTATGTCACAAAAAAAGAGGAAGTGAAACCATTGCTTGCCAGTCAGGTATCTTCTTCTGTGCGCTGGCAGCAGACCATAGAACGGCTGCTTGCAGATGGTGCGGATGAATTTGTAGAGATCGGACCGGGAAGAACATTGAGTGGATTTGTGAAAAAAGTGAACCGGGATGTAAAAGTGAGCAGCATTGATAAAATGGAAGATTTTATTCAGTTTATCGGAAGTCATGTGGAGGCGGGAGCATGTTAACAGATTCTTTGAAAAATAAAGTGGCACTTGTCACAGGAGCCGGCCGCGGAATCGGAAAAGAGATTGCAAAGACACTGGCATCATGTGGAGCGTTTGTCATTGTCAATTATAACAGTTCGCCGGATGCAGCAGAACAGACTGTAAAAGAAATCATAAAACAGGGTGGAATGGCAGCGCCTGTACAATGTGATGTTTCTGATTTTGATGCCTGCGGAAAAATGATGGAAATGATCATAAACAACTATGGACACCTCGATATTCTGGTCAATAATGCAGGAATCACAAGAGATGGACTGATCATGAAAATGAGTGAGGAAGATTTTGACAGGGTCCTTGATACGAATCTGAAAGGTGCATTCCATACGATCCGCCATGCTTCACGTTATTTCCTGAAACAGAAATCCGGTAAGATCATTAATATTTCTTCTGTTTCCGGTGTCATGGGGAATGCAGGACAGGCAAATTACAGTGCAAGCAAAGCCGGAGTAATCGGTCTTACCAAAAGTGTGGCAAGGGAGCTTGCGTCGAGAGGGATCACATGCAATGCAGTGGCACCCGGATTTATCGAGACAGAGATGACAGAGGCGATGCCGGAGGCTGCCAGGGAAGAGGTAAAAAAACAGATTCCGCTTCAGCGGACAGGGCAGGTGTCAGATGTGGCCGGTGTGGCTGCATTTTTAGCATCAGATCTGGCAGATTATATCACCGGACAGGTGATTTCCGTGGACGGCGGCATGCACATGTAAAGAATATATATCATGAGGAGAACAATATGGCAAAAAGACGCGTAGTGGTAACGGGAATGGGAGCAGTCACACCGATCGGACTGAGTGTGGATGAATTCTGGCAGAGTGTAAAAGCACAGAAAACCGGGTTTTCTGAAATTACAAAATTCGACACCACTAATTATAAATGTAAGCTTGCAGCAGAAGTAAAAGAGTTTGATGCAAAAAATTATATGGATGCAAAAGAAGCAAGGCGCATGGAACTATTCAGCCAGTATGCCGTGGCGGCAGCGAAGGAGGCAATTGAGGATTCCGGGCTTGAAATGGATCAGGAAGATCCGTATATGGCAGGCTGTGCCATTGGAAGCGGCGTGGGGAGCCTTCAGGCGATTGAGCGCGAACATACAAGGCTGACAGAAAAAGGACCGGGGAGAGTGGGACCTTTATTCGTTCCCATGATGATCTCCAATATGGCAGCAGGAAATGTTTCCATTCATTTTGGATTAAAAGGAAAAAGTATCAATGTTGTGACAGCCTGTGCCACAGGAACGAATACGATCGGTGAGGCATTCCGTGCCATTCAGTATGGTGAGGCAGACATTATGGTTTCCGGGGGAACCGAGGGAAGTATCTGTCCGACCGCAATCGCTGGTTTTACGTCACTCACCGCACTCACAGCAGAAACCGATCCGGAGAGATGTTCCATTCCGTTTGATAAAGAACGCAGCGGCTTTGTCATGGGAGAGGGCGCAGCGGTGGTCGTGTTAGAGGAATTGGAGCATGCAAAACGTCGTGGCGCAAAGATATATGCAGAGGTTGTCGGTTATGGCTGTTCTTCGGATGCGTATCATATCACATCTCCGGCAGAAGATGGCAGCGGCGCAGCAAGAGCTATGTTAAATGCCGTTCAGGATGCAGGGATCACAGTGGATGAGGTCAATTACATCAATGCACATGGAACATCCACGCACCATAACGATCTCTTTGAGACGCGTGCGATCAAACTTGCATTTGGGGCGCATGCCGGTGAAATGAAGGTCAATTCCACAAAATCCATGGTCGGACATATGCTGGGAGCTGCCGGAGCGATCGAGTTTATCACTTGTGTGAAAGAGATTGAGGAAGACTATATTCATGCCACAGTTGGCTATAAAGTGCCGGATGAGGAACTGGATCTCGATTATTGCAAAGAACCGGTTTCGATGGAGGTACAGTATGCACTGAGCAATTCCCTTGGATTTGGCGGCCATAATGCAAGTATTCTATTAAAAAAATACACCATTGTATCGGACAAAGATATCAATGGCTGCAGATAAGGAGGCAGCGATGTCAGTATTAAACATTAGTCAGATCATGGAAATCCTGCCACACAGACAGCCAATGCTGCTCATTGATTCGGTAGAAGAAATTGAGTATGGTGTCCGTGCAGTGGCGAAGAAATGCGTAAGTTTCAATGAACCTTTTTTTGCAGGACATTTTCCGGAAGAACCGGTGATGCCGGGGGTGCTGATCGTGGAGGCACTGGCGCAGACCGGTGCGGTCGCAATCCTTGGAAAAGATGAAAACCGTGGAAAAACAGCTTATTTTGCGTCCATCAATTCTGCAAAATTTAAAAGAAAAGTAGTTCCCGGAGATATTCTCACGCTGGAGACGGAAATTATAAAAGTGAAAGGACCGATCGGGGTGGGAAAAGCGACGGCAAAAGTCGGAGATGAAATTGCATGCATTGCAGAACTCACCTTTGCAGTTGAGTAACAGAATAGAAAGGCATTACATAGAAGCTGTAACAGAAAGGAAATATTATGCCAGCAATTTTGAGAAGAAGAAAGCTGATATCCATAAAACCTGAAAGAAAAAATGCAGTAACTTACCGCAATGAGGAAGTACAGGCGGAAGTTATGACACCGCCACCGGCAGCGGAACAGAAGAAAATACCGGGAAGTACAGTGGTCTGCCCCGCATGTAAGAGAGAAGTGAACAAGGCGGAAGTGGAAAAGAATAAGTATGTCTGCTATGAGTGCGGAAGCTATTTCCGCGTGCGGACTAAAAACAGGATCCGCATGGTGGCAGATGCAGGAACCTTTGAACCATGGTTTGAATATCTGGAATCAGAAAATCCACTGGATTTTCCGGAATATACCCAGAAGGTGGAGGCAGCCCGGGAAAAGACCGGACTGCATGAGGCAGTGACCATCGGACGATGCAAAATATATGGGGAAGAGACGGTTCTTGGAATCTGTGATGCCAGATTCCTGATGAGCAGCATGGGACATGTGGTCGGAGAAAAAATTGCGCTCGGTGTGGAGCGGGCGACAGATTTAAAGCTTCCGGTTATTTTGTTCTGCTGCTCCGGTGGGGCGAGAATGCAGGAAGGTATCATTTCCCTGATGCAGATGGCAAAGACTTCCGCAGCTTTAAAAAGGCATTCTGATGCAGGGCTTTTGTATGTGCCGGTATTGACAGATCCGACGACCGGAGGTGTGACCGCAAGTTTTGCAATGCTTGGAGATATTATCCTGGCAGAGCCGGGCGCATTGATCGGTTTTGCAGGACCCCGCGTGATCGAGCAGACCATCGGACAAAAACTTCCGGAGGGATTTCAACGTGCGGAATTTCAGTTAGAGCATGGATTTGTGGATGCCATTGTTGAGCGGAAAAATCTGAAAATAACCTTAAACCGTATTTTAAAAATGCATCACAGCAGGGAAGGTTTTGCTGATTTTGATCCATTGCGCATGGATGATAACTACGAGCCGACAGAGTTGATGCGGGAGCGTGCAGCAAGGGCAAAAGGACTGACGCCGTGGGAAAAGGTAAAAGCCGCAAGGAAAGTAGACAGACCTTCTGCCACTGATTATATGGAAAATATTTTTGATGAATTTATGGAGTTCCATGGTGACAGATACTTTCGGGATGATCCGGCAATCGTAGGTGGAGTCGCATATCTCGACGGCCAGCCTGTTACCGTGATCGGAATCCAGAAAGGAAAAGATTTTAAGGACTGCATGAAACACAATTATGGAATGCCGTCGCCGGAAGGATACCGGAAAGCGATACGTCTGATGAAACAGGCAGAAAAATTTGGACGCCCGGTGATCACATTTGTAAACACAGCGGGAGCATATTGCGGAATGGAGGCAGAAGAGCGTGGGCAGGGGGAAGCGATCGCCCGGAATCTCTATGAGATGTCTGCATTAAAAGTGCCGGTTCTCTGCATCATGATCGGGGAAGGCGGAAGCGGCGGAGCGCTTGCCTTAGCAGTCGGAAATGAAGTATGGATGATGGAAAATGCAACCTATTGTGTGCTTTCGCCGGAAGGATTTGCATCCATTTTGTGGAAAGACGGAAAACGTGCAAAAGAGGCAAGTGAGATTATGAAAATCACGGCCATGGATTTAAAATCGCTGGGTGTCATTGAACAGATCATCCCGGAATATGGCGTGGCAGACGCAAAAGCCTGTGAATCAATCTCACGCTATCTGAAAGGAAATATAAAAAAGTTTCTTGAGAAACAAAATGGCAGGACAGGAGAACAGTTTGCGTCCGAGCGTTATGCGAGATTCCGAAAATTTTAGCAAAATCACAGAGGCTATGTGCACAGAGAGTACGAATCGTTTTGTGACCGGACAGAGAAGAGAGGAATATTATGAAGGTAAAAATAACAGGAACGGGAAGCTGCCTTCCGAAGCTTCGCGTGACAAATGATGATCTTGGTCAGATCATGGAAACATCGGACGAATGGATCCGGTCGAGAACCGGGATTATTGCCAGACATATTGCGGTAGAGGAGACAACCACCGGCATGTCCACAGAAGCAGCAGGCAAGGCGTTGAAAAATGCAGAAATTTCGGCGGAAGATGTGGATATCATCATTGCGGCAACTGTTTCTGCAGATAAACATCTTCCGGGACTTGCCTGTGAGGTGCAGAAAAATATCGGTGCAGAAAATGCAGTTGCGTTCGACATCAATGCAGCGTGTTCCGGTTTTCTTTTCGCACTGGATACTGCGGCGCTGTATTTAGAACATGGCGGATATCAGCATGCGCTTGTGATTGGAGCGGAAACGCTGTCGAAAATGATGGACTGGACGGACCGGAGCACCTGCGTGCTTTTTGGGGACGGCGCAGGGGCAGCAGTTCTTTCAGCAAGTAAAGAAGATGGCATTTTATCCATGGTGCAGGGCTCGGATGGTTTCAGGGGCGATGTCTTAAACTGCATGGCGAGAAAAGTGAACAACCCTTATAAAAAAAGTGACACGGCACTTTCCTATGTTTCCATGAATGGGCAGGAGGTGTACAGGTTTGCAGTGAAGACTGTGCCAAAGGCGGTCACAGACGCAGTGGAACAGGCAGGCTTACATCTGGAAGAGATTGATTTATTCCTGCTGCATCAGGCAAATTACAGGATCATTGAAGCAGTTTCGAAAAGACTTGGTCAGCCTATGGAGAAATTTCCGACCAATCTGGAGGAATGTGGGAATATTTCTGCGGCGAGTGTGCCGATTTTGCTTGATAATGTCAATAATCATGGTATGATGAGGAAAGGAATGAAAATCGTGTTGGCAGGATTTGGAGCAGGCCTCACCTGGGGAGCAACGGTAATAAACTGGTAAAATCAGGCGCTGACCGCAGAAATAGGAGTAGATCGGATGACAACAGATGAAACATTAAACGAATTATTGGTCAGATTGTTTAAAGACATCATGGAGATCGAGGGAAAATGCCTCGTGACAGAAGAATTCAAAGATCTCAGTTACAATGATTTCCACGTGATCGAGGCAATCGGAGTCAATGAACCAAAAACTATGACGACAGTGGCAAAGCTGATGAATGTCACAACCGGAACGTTGACAAAGGCAATGGATGGACTGACCAGAAAAGGGTATGTTATCCGTGAGCGCAGTACGCAGGATAAACGTGTGGTATGGGTTTATCTGACAGACACCGGGAAAGCTGCTTACAAACATCATGAAGAGTTTCATCACGAGATGATCGCTCAGATCAAAAGCCAGCTTACCGAGCAGGAGACGCCGATCCTGATTTATGCGCTGGCGAAACTTGCCGATTATTTTCACCTTGTATACAAGGGTGAGAAAGAATAAAGAACAGAGGTCATTGCATCGAAAAACTATTTTTTATGCGATGACCTGTTTTGTTATAAGTTGAAATGATAATAATTATAACCTGAAAATATAAAAAGTAAAATTCATTGATTTTTTTTATGCAAAATGAATAATTTGAAGTCGAATCCTGCAAAAAAATAGACTAATCATTAGAAAACTTCACTAAATTAAAGGAATAAAGAAAAAAATATTGCGTCCGCCGTCATTTTATAATAAAATGTACGTGTTGATGAGAAATCTGCAGCCGGAATCAATGCCGGAGCATTTAAAAAATGCCGGATATCTGATTTCACATGGTTGTAAATATATTTTTAAAGGAGAAAAAAAATGGGATACGTTGATGAAGTACTCGCAAAAGTAAAAGAAAAAAATGCTTCAGAACCTGAATTTTTACAGGCTGTTGAAGAGGTATTAGAGTCTTTAAGACCTGTTATTGATGCAAATGAGGAATTGTACAGAAAAAATGCAATTCTTGAGAGAATCACAGAACCAGACCGTCAGATCATGTTCCGTGTACCTTGGGTAGACGATAACGGACAGGTTCAGGTAAACAGAGGTTATCGTGTACAGTTCAACAATGCCATTGGACCATACAAGGGAGGATTAAGACTTCATCCTTCTGTAAACCTTGGAATTATCAAATTCTTAGGATTTGAACAGATTTTCAAGAATTCCCTTACAACACTTCCAATCGGTGGTGGTAAAGGTGGTTCTGACTTTGATCCAAAGGGTAAATCTGACAGAGAGATCATGGCATTCTGCCAGAGCTTTATGACAGAACTTTCCAAATACATCGGAGCAGATGTGGACGTACCAGCAGGTGATATCGGAACTGGTGCAAGAGAGATCGGATTTATGTTTGGCCAGTTCAAGAGAATCCGTGGTTCTTTCGAAGGTGTTCTTACCGGTAAAGGACTTACATACGGTGGATCTCTTGCCCGTACACAGGCTACAGGATATGGTTTATTATACCTGACTAATGCATTATGGAAAGATCATGGCATGAGCCTTGAAGGCAAGACTGCTGCGGTTTCCGGTTCCGGTAACGTTGCGATCTACGCAATTGAGAAAGCACAGCAGTTAGGTGTAAAAGTTGTGACATGTTCTGATTCTACAGGATGGATTTATGATCCGGAAGGAATCGATGTTGCATTATTAAAAGAAGTAAAAGAAGTAAAACGTGCACGTTTAACAGAGTACGCTGCTGCAAAACCATCTGCAGAATATCATGCAAAACAGAATGGTGAGCACGGTGTATGGCAGTACAAAGTAGATTTAGC
>OODH01001928.1_pt1 | contig 11006 bp, 10 predicted proteins | sample 1671391 | NCBI WGS metagenome assembly OODH01 (sample SAMN06348152, study PRJEB24527) | human gut metagenome | biome: human gut; feature: ankylosing spondylitis patient; material: feces | host: Homo sapiens | place: China | collected 2015-10 | reverse complement strand
GAAAGCCCGTGACCCCATGCGCTGGGTGGGGCTGATGAACACGCTGAAAGCGCAGGCGGAGGAAATCGTTTTTCAGGAATTGATCTACGGATAAGTATAGTATAAAAGAGGCCGGAATTTGCCGCCACAGGGCGATAAATCCCGGCCTTTATATCATGCTATGTAATTAAAGCTGCCATCCAGCGGATGCGAGTTTGAGGTTTAGGAAATTTCTATAAATTCCCTCTTGTGAAATCAAAGACTGGTGAGTTCCCTGTTGAGCAATTCTACCCTGATCTATTACAATGATTTGATCTGCGTTTTCCACTGTACTCAAACGATGGGCAATCGAAATTAAGGTTTTATTTTTCGTCAGTTCTGAAATCGCAGATAAAAGTGCCTGCTCATTTTCCGGATCAACGCTGGAAGTGGCCTCATCCAAAATAATAATAGGTGCATCTTTAAGAATCGCTCTGGCAATAGAAATTCGTTGCTTCTCTCCGCCGGAAAGTGTAGAGCCTCCCTCGCCGATGATTGTATTGTACCCATCTGGCAACGCTGAAATAAAATCATGGCAGCAAGCACGTTTTGCGGCAGCTTCTACTTCCTCGTGGGTAGCATCAGGCTTTCCAAATTTGATGTTGTTTTCAATAGAATCGTGGAAAAGATATACATTCTGAAAGACCATGCTGATATGCTCCAAAATACTATCCGCAGTATAGTTTTTTACATCCTTTCCGCCAATTCGTACAGCGCCATCCTGCACATCCCAAAACCGGGCAATTAAATTACACAAAGTTGTTTTTCCACTTCCAGATGGGCCAACAATAGCACAGGTAGTATGTTCTGGAATGTTCAGAGAGATGTCATGGATGACCTGCCGCTTGTCATAGCCAAATGATACATGATCCAGTGTTATATCGTAGTGGGAAGTTTCTAATTTGTCTGTGCTGGTGTCCATTTGAGGTATATTGGTGACTTCTTCTAACCGATCCAGTTCTGTGTTGATTTTCTTGCTCAAAAAGGCGCTGTTTCCCATTGTTTCTAAGTCAGAGTACACAGTAAATGCGCAAAACAGGAAAGTCAAGCAGTAGGGCAAACTTATTTTTCCAGCCATAAAAAGCAAACCCGCCGCAGCAATCAGTACACAGCTCATGAGCTTATAGACCAGAATATAAAAACGGAGAACCCCGGCCGTAGCCTTTTCCTGCCCATAATCTGCATCCCACTTTTTTTGAAATGCGCTGCGTACTTCTCGTTGTCCTTCCTCACCTTTGGAGAAAGACCGTAGAACAGAAATCCCTCGGATATATTCCATTGTTTTGCTCACCAGGTTTTCCTGTGCTTCTTGATAAATAGGAGCATATTGCGCGGCTCTACTGCGGACCCAACGAAGAACAAGTAAACCTAATAATAGTCCAATCAAACTTAAAATGGCAATGATAGGGTTGAAAAAGAACATCATAATTGACATGAGAGCTGCCATAGCAACACCGCTTGTCATCTGCTCGATTGCAAGCATGGAGTAACCCTCTAAATCAGCAATCGTCGTAGTAAGTATTGTCTGAATAGTTCCTAAATTTTGCTCTGAAAAGTAGCCCATAGGAGCCTGTTTCAATTTTTCTCCTATTTCCAGACGATAATCACGGAAAATATCATATCCCGTTCCACTCATGGTACGGTCATACATCCATTGGAAGAAAAAGCGTCCGATAACACTTCCTAATACAACACCAAAGGCTTGTAGAATAATAGTAGGTGTAAGATTTTCTAAATGTAATAAAATCCAAAAAACACCGAACATCATAAAACCATTGAAAAAGGATTTGAGAATATTAAATGTGATGCCAACGATGATTTTCTGTCGGCTTCTACCCGCAATCTTAAAAATCCGGCGTATCATTTCAAGCATGGTTTTCCACTCCTCCTTTCAAGTCTGCTTCTTCTATGGTTCCGGCATAATCTTGCCACATCTTTTGATAGATGGGGCATTCCCGGAGAAGTTCTTCTTGTGTCCCACGGCCTGCAATATTTCCGTTTGCCACAACCAGAATTTGATCGGCATTGCGAATCGTATTCAAACGGTGCGCTACAACAATCAATGTCTTTCCGGCCACTAATTTGCTGATTGCCTGTTGAATTAGCGCCTCATTTTCTGGATCAGCATAAGCAGTGGCCTCGTCTAAAATGACTACGGATGACGGTTTTAGCATGGCCCTCGCAATCGTAATACGTTGGCGCTCCCCGCCAGAAAGTCGGTCTCCGGCATCACCGGCCAGTGTGTCATATCCCTGCTCTAACTGCATAATAAAGTCATGACAGTTAGCAGCTTTTGCGGCATCTTCTACTTCTTCATCTGTTGCTGCCGGATTACCCATGCGGATATTTTCCCGAATGGATTTGTCGAATAGGAAATTGTCTTGTGCCACATAACTGATTTCACCCATCAACTGCTCAAAAGGGATTTGACGAATATCCTGGCCGCCGAAACGCACAGAGCCAGAAGTCACATCCCAAAAACCAGCCATCAGTTTTGCAATCGTGGATTTACCAGAACCGGAAGGCCCAACAATAGCCGTCATAGTGCCGGGTCTGGTTTGAAAAGAAATACCGTGGAGAACTTCGGTTTCTTTATAGCCGAAATGTACGTCCTCAAATTGGTAAGTACGTTCTCCCAAAGATACAGGTTCAGAGGGTCGGACAAGTTCCGGGGTTTTTAGGAAAGCGGTTACTTGCTCCAAATTACCTTTTATCATGCTGACTTGCTCCATCGCCTCGGACACTTTCATCAATGGAGCAACGAACCCCAGCGGAACTACTAAAGATATTAAAAATACGGGAAGTGAAAGCGTTCCTTCCATGTAAAGCCATGCGCCTACTGGCAATGTACCCAAAAGAGTAGAAGGCAGGACGGCTCGTGCCGCTGCATTCCAAAACCAGCATTGACTCCACCACTCCATTGTAGAATCGTGAAAATAGTTGACAGACTTTGAGTATTTTCCATAAGAGGATGCAGAACGGTTAAACGCTTTAATGACTTGAATGCCGCTGACATATTCTACTAAGGAGCTGTTCATATCATTGGCAGAGCGCATATAGTTTTCCATTCGAGGGCCATAACCGCGCATCATAGCAGCGAAAAAGAGAATACCCAGTGGAATTGTGATTAGGGATGCAAGCCCCATGCGCCAGTCCAGAATGAAAATCAGGAGGATGCTGCACAACGGTGCCGCAATATTTGATGGAAGTTCCGGCATAAAATGTGCTATAGAATCCTCTAACTTTGCAACATTATCTACAATTAGGTTTTTGAAAGTTCCTGTGGGCGTTTCCAGCATAACACCCATTGGGACTTTTGCCATCCGATCTGTGATCGCTTCACGGACATTTTTCAAAATCGTAAAAGAGATTTTGTGGGACATAAGAGAGGAACGCCATGTAAGAAGCATTTTTATAATCTGACATATGGCAGCAATTCCGCTGAAAAACAAAACGCTCTGCGGAGTAGCTGTACCGTGATAGAGTTCATCTGCCAACAGTGCCACCATTAGGAATGGTACGATACCAAATATCTCTCCCAACACAGCAAGAAGAATGGAAATACGCATTTTGCTGTTTCTCTCGCCCACAAAAGCAAAGAGTTGGCGGATTGCACCCGGTTCTTTATTTGGCATAAGAAAGCCTCCTTTCGAGCAACTGAAAATACAAGGAGGGTATTGCATTTTCGATGGCATCGTGATATAATCTGAATTACGGTGTAATATTACAGTGTAATTCAAGTATAGGATGGAGGGATGGAAATGTCAAGGGATTTTCAGCAGACCCATGAAAATCTTTTGGCCTGTGCAAAAAAGCATTTTCTGGAAAATGGTTTTGAACGTGCCAGTATTCGTGAAATCTGTAAGGCCGCCCATGTGACAAACGGGGCATTTTACAATCATTTCGAGGACAAAGAGGCTTTGTTCGGCGCACTTGTCGAACCAGTGGTTCAGGCGGTATCTGAGATGTATTCCGATTCTGTCATCAAGCATTTTGAATTAGCTCGGACGGATGAATTAAAGCAACTCTGGAAACTGTCGGAGGACACGATCCGCCAGATTATCGAATACATTTATGAACATTTTGATGTATTCAAACTGCTGCTGATGCAGTCTGCGGGGACAAAATATGCTTCTTTTCTGGATGATGTGGTGCGTTCCGATGTTCGGGAGACACAAAAGCTAATTGCGGAACTGAAGGAACGCGGAGTTCCCGTACATGATTTGGAGGATGACGAGTGGCATATGCTTGTTCATTCTTACTATTCATCTATCGCAGAAATTGTCTTGCACAATTATCCGAAAGATGCCGCGATAAAATATGCTCATACATTGGCCGCTTTTTTCAGTTCCGGGTGGCAAACTGTTTTGGGGATTTGATCCCCAAAATTTTTGATTGGCAGTTAGCGTAATCTAACTAACTGTGATAAAGGAAGGTGGTTTAATCTCTCATATTTAAAATGATTCTTGCTTCTTAATGTATCAATCGAAATTATATTGAAAGGACTTTTTGAAAATGGAAAACACAAATAAACTTACAGGCAAAGATCTTATCAATGTTGGTATTTATTCTGCAATGACTCTCGTCATTTTCTTTGTCGTTGGACTATTAACTGCGTTACCAGTAGTATATCCATTCCTTTTTGTGATTTGGCCGATTGTATGCGGTATCCCTATGATGCTGTATTACACAAAAATCAAGAAATTTGGAATGCTTACCATTACCGGCATCATTGGCGGTATCTTCTTCTATTTAATCGGCTATGGCTGGATCGGCCTGCTCGGCTGGGTGCTCGGCGGCATTCTAAGCGATGTTGTGCTCAAAATCGGCGGCTATCAGAAATTCAAAGTCACTGTTCTGAGCTATGCCTGCTTTTGCCTCGGTATCATGGGTTGCCCCGCCAATCTCTGGTTTGCCGGTGAAGCGTATTGGGAAAACATCCACACCTCCATGGGTGATCAGTACGCAAACACCTTGCAATCCCTGATGCCCTCCTGGATGATGTATGTGGGCTTTGCGCTGCTGTTTGTGGGCGGTATTCTGGGCGCGCTTCTGGGCCATAAAATGCTGAAAAAACACTTTGAGAGAGCGGGCATTGTGTAATGGAGCAGCTTCAAGCGGTTGTTGAAAACAGAACAGGCTTTTGCTTGGACCCACGAACCAAGCTGTTGCTGATGGCCGTTGTCGCTACCGCAGAATTTCTATATAGCCACACCGCGTTTATGATTGCGGTAGCCTTAATCCCATTTGTGTTGCTTTTAACGAACAGGCAATATAAAACGGCCATTGTCTTTTTCTGCTTATTTACAGCAGGACTGTTTGTGCAAGCAGTTCAAAACTCCATTCAATTTCCTATGGTTATCAACATGCTGGTGGTTCTGCTGGTGGGTTTAGTGCTGCGATTATTTCCTGCCTTTGTTATGGGCGCATATATCATCAAGTCTACTACGGCCAGCGAGTGCATTACTGCGCTGGGCCGAATGCACATTGGACGGCAGATCACAATACCGCTCTCTGTCCTGTTCCGTTTCATTCCAACTATGCAGGAAGAATCCGCCGCTATAAAGGATGCCATGCGGATGCGTGAGGTGCAATTTGGAACGAAAAAGTTTTGGCAGAATCCAGCCGCTCTCATTGAATACCGTTTTATCCCTTTGATGATTTCGGTAGTCAAGATTGGGGACGACCTCTCTGCGGCTGCCCTGACACGCGGATTGGATAATCCTGTCCGCCGAACCAACATTACCAAAGTCGGTTTTACCGGCTGGGACTTGATAACGGTGCTGATTGCCGGAACCGCGCTGATAATTACATACTTTTTTAGTCCGTGGTAAGGGGGTGCAAGAATGATAGAGTTAAAGGATGTTTCTTTCACTTATGAGAGTGGAGAAACGGAGAATAGCCTAAAACACATTGATCTCACAATCCATGACGGAGAAACAATTTTATTTTGTGGGGAATCGGGATGCGGCAAAACAACCTTGACCCGCTTGATTAACGGTCTGATTCCGCATTATTACACGGGCAAATTGGATGGGAAAGTGTTGCTGGACGGTAAGGAATTAAAAGACTACCCTCTGTACCAAATCGGACAGAGGGTGGGTTCGGTGTTTCAGAATCCGCGAACACAGTTTTACAACGTAGATACAACCAGCGAGATTGTGTTCGGGTGCGAGAATATGGGATTGCCGGTTCCTGAAATGACAAGGCGCCTTGAAGATACTACAAAGAGTTTGAAACTGGAAAAGCTGTTAAACCGAAGCCTGTTTGCATTGTCAGGTGGCGAAAAACAAAAAATTGCCTGTGCCTCGGCGGATGCGATCCATCCAGATATTTTCGTGTTGGATGAACCTTCCTCAAATTTGGACATTGCAACGATTGAAGATTTAATTCAAGTCATTCGCCATTGGCAATCCGAGCAAAAAACTATTTTGGTAGCGGAACATCGGCTTTATTATCTTGTTCCTTTAGCTGATCGCATTATCTACATGAAGCATGGAGAGATCAGCAAGGAATTTACAAGGCAGCAATTTCAATCATTGTCCCCCGAAACTTTACAGGGAATGGGGCTACGTGCCCTTGATCCATTCAACCTTCCACCGGAGGCCAAACCAAAAGCGAAACCGCCGACTTTACATATCAAGGAATTTCGGTTTTCTTATGATAAACACGGCCCTCTTATTGTGGACATTCCTGATTTGACGCTACCACAAGGAGAAATCATTGGAATTATTGGGAATAACGGCGCGGGAAAATCCACATTTGCTCGTTGCCTGTGTGGATTGGACAAACGGGCTTTGGGTGAGTTAGAACTTAATGGACATTCTTATCGTGCAAAGCAGCGGTGCCACATATCTTACATGGTTATGCAAGATGTAAACCACCAACTGTTTACCGAGGATGTGTTGGATGAATTGCTTCTTAGTATGGACGGTGAGGACGAAAAAGAAAATACAGAATGGGCAAACCAGATTTTATCCAGCCTTGATTTAGCAGCCAAAATCAAACTGCATCCCATGTCTTTATCTGGCGGGGAAAAGCAACGGGTAGCGATTGGAAGTGCTATCGCCTCAAACAAGGAAATCCTTGTTTTTGACGAACCGACCAGTGGCTTAGACTATTTCCATATGGTAGAGGTGTCTGATAATTTGAACCGCTTAAAAGACATGGGAAAAAGCCTATTCCTGATTACCCATGATCCTGAATTGATTTATAAGTGTTGTACTTATCTTCTGTTTATTCAAGAGAATAAGGTGCTATGGCATCGGCCAATGGATGATGAAGCAATCAAACTCTTACGGGCATTTTTCTCACATGAAAAAGGAGCAAATATAATCAATGCGTCTTAGCAAAACGCTTCATGCGTCCGGGGAGGACTACATGGAAACCATCCTTGTTCTCCAAAAGAAACTCGGTATGGTGCGCTCCGTAGATGTGGCCCGGCACATGGAGGTGTCAAAGCCCAGCGTGTGCCATGCAGTGTCTACCTTGCGGGACGGCGGTTTTCTCACGATGGACGAGGATCACTTTCTCCAACTGACCGATGTGGGCCGCGAGGTGGCTGAAAAAATCTATGAACGCCACTGCTTCTTTACCGAGCAGCTTATCGCCGCAGGCGTTGACCCCAGGACTGTGGAGGCCGACGCCTGCCGGCTTGAACACATCATCAGCGATGAGAGCTTTTCGCGGCTGAAAGAGGCAGCCGCACAAGAGCAAGAATAAACCGAATAAGCCAAGCGATCCTGCCCCGCAAGACGGGGAAAGAAAAAAACCGTTGCAGGGCAGGCAGCTTCGTGCGCCCATAATGGATTTTCAAGGACTGCGGCGGTTTTGAGTACATCAAGGCCGCCGTTCCTTATGCCCTCAACAAAGGAGTGACGACTACACGCTGACACGGCGGCTTTAGGAGGGAACCGCCATGAAGCACATTGACCGCCGACAAATTCAGACGATATTTCACTACCGTCAAAAAAAGCCCAGTCAACGAACAGGCCCCGTCTGGTAGTCGGTGCGAAAATTGTCATTCTGTAAGTGAATATTGGAGTTTTTGCGCTCGAATAGCTTTCTGCTATCCGGGCGCTTTTTTATATTTCCGAGTTTACTTCGGGTCATGTTGGACCGAGTTCATACCCCGGTGTCGCTCACCACCGCCTCCGTTTCGGCTACCCGTCAACCCGAACACCCGAAACGGAGGTATTTATGAAAGTTATCAATCTGCGGGATATTTACCCTCATTATACACAGGATTGTTTTGTTGAAGTAACTGACGAAGTGGCCGATCTGTTTTCCGAGTTCGACCACAAAGAAGCGGCTTACCGTCTGCGTACATACCGGCACAAGGCATACTACTCCCTTGACCGGAACGACGGTATTGAGCATGAGGCTCTTTTCGTTGCACTTTCTCCGCATGAGCTGTATGAGCGCAAAGTGACTATGCAGGAACTTCATGCCGCCATTTCCCGGTTGCCGAACAAACAGGCGAAACGTATTTACGCCCATTTCATTCTCGGCATGACCAAAAAAGATATTGCCCGGGCAGAAGGTGTCCATGAGAAAGTCGTGCGGGTTGCCATTGAGCGCGGTCTGCGGAGCCTGGAAAAAATTTTGAAAAAAGTTCTGTAAGGCGTACCGATTTAGACCAAAAAATGAAATGGTATATGAGAGGCAGTCAAAGCCTCGGGCCACATTGGTCCGAAGTTCGGACAAGCCTTACGCAGCTTGAAAACTGAATAAAAAGATACCCGGATACGAAGGGTGCTTGTGTCCAGTGACAGGCCCGCCATGATCTCTATTGTCAGAGGATAGAGGGAGCGATAAGGCCCATGCCGCAGGCGGGCCTTGGCAGGTCAGCCGGATAAAACACAAAATCCCGGATACTTGCGATTAGTCACAATCCGAGCGTGCAGCGGTGTTGCGAACCGTGAGCCGTCGCAGGTAATGAGATCGCCTTGCCATCAGAATGGGGAGAGTTGAAATGCTATGGGGAGGAACGCCAGCCGCCCGTCCGGTCTATCTGAAAAGCACTTTTAACCCGTGGGGACCCCGCCGCTATTCTGTCTAATGATAGAGCGACCTTTCCGGCGGGGCCCCATACTTTTATGAACAGGAGAACCTTATGAAGAAAACTTATCCGTCCATTCCGGGATTGGAACCGGACGCGTGGAGCAATGACGCCTGCCGTGGTTATGTGATTATGGCAATGCATGACTGTGGCTTCTCCCATGAGGATATTCGCCGTGTGGTACGGCAGCTTCACGAAGCCTTTGACTTCCATACCATCAACGAGGCCGAGCAAAAATATTATCATGGGGACTATTGACCTCGGGCCATGTTGGCCCGAAGCTGGGGAAAGCTCAAAGAGCGGCACCTTCCGGGGTGCCGTTTTTTGATGTTTCCCCATTCGGACAAGAGGGAGACTGGTCGGCATTAACCTATACTGGAAAAGGGAGGTTTTCAATGGTTCAAGCTGTTACATACCAAAGCGATAAGCAATCTGTTTATTTTCAAGGCAAACTCATTGTGCTGGAAAACCTGACGCCGATACTCTCCCCGGAGGAAAAGAAGAAGCGAAAAAGAGAAATCGAAAATAACCTGTACGATATATTCAGCAAGTACGGGGACAGGTTTCGCTAATCAATCGCAACATTGTCGTCCGGGGCTGCTAATGGTATAATATAGTTGTAAGGTTGGTAGCTCCATTCCATACGGAAAGGAGCCCAATATGGACATTATCAGAGAAGATTGTATTTACGCAAGGCAGTCAGTAGACCGCAAGGACAGTATCAGCATTGAAAGTCAAATCGACTTTTGCAAGTATGAATTGAAAGGCGGGAGCTGCCGGGTATTCAAGGACAAAGGGTATTCCGGTAAGAATACGGACAGACCGGAGTTTCAAAAGCTGCTGGGCGAGATCCGCAAGGGAAAGGTTCGGCGGGTCATCGTGTACAAGCTGGACCGTATAAGCCGCTCTATTCTGGACTTTGCAACGATGATGGAGCTGTTTCAAGAGTATGATGTGGAGTTTGTATCATCCACAGAAAAGTTTGATACTTCGACCCCGATGGGCCGGGCCATGCTGAATATCTGCATTGTATTCGCCCAGCTTGAACGTGAGACAATTCAGAAGCGTGTCACAGACGCCTACTATTCCCGGTGTCTGAAAGGCTTCCACATGAGCGGACAGGCACCATACGGTTATCAGTTAGAGCCTACTGTGGTAGAGGGTATCCGCACAAAGAAAATGGTTGCCGACCCCATAGCCGCCGACCATGTTCGGCTGATGTTTGAAATGTACGCTGAACCGGAAACCTCCTTCGGAGATATTACCCGATACTTCGAGGAACATGACATAAAAATTTATGGCAAATCCATGTTCCGTACATTTCTTTCCCAGCTTTTAAGAAACCCCGTTTACGCACAGGCCGATTTGGAGCTGTACGAATTTTTCAAGAGCCAGGGCGCAGCGATTGTCAATGACGCTTCCGATTTTGCCGGAACCAATGGCTGTTATCTCTATCAGGGCCGTGATGTAAAGGAGGATAAGGACAGGTGCCTGAAGGACCAGATACTTGTGATTGCCCCACACGAAGCACTCATACCGTCTGATGTTTGGCTGAAATGCCGGAAGAAGCTAATGATGAATAAGACCTTTCAGCAAGGCCGCAAACCCAAAAATACATGGCTTGCCGGAAAAGTCAAATGCGGGCGTTGCGGATATGCTTTGAAAGCAACCCATGTTCCGAACAGTCCGGGATATTTCCGCTGTACAAAACGGGCAGAAAATAAGGGCTGTCCGGGATGTGGGAAAATCCGAAAGACTGAATTTGAAGAATTTATCTTCAATGCCATGCGGAAAAGATTTAAGAATTTTCAAGTCCGGCATGACAGGGAAGAAAAAGTAAATCCGAAACTGACCGCCCATCAGATCGAGCTTGCACAGGTCGAGGCTGAAATTGAAAAACTGCTTGATACACTGACCGGAGCCAATG
>OODH01001926.1_pt1 | contig 11020 bp, 8 predicted proteins | sample 1671391 | NCBI WGS metagenome assembly OODH01 (sample SAMN06348152, study PRJEB24527) | human gut metagenome | biome: human gut; feature: ankylosing spondylitis patient; material: feces | host: Homo sapiens | place: China | collected 2015-10 | reverse complement strand
CGCACATCCCGATGCAAACATCATCTGGGGTACTGCGTTCGACGAGAACCTCTCGCGCAGCTGGCCCTCATAGCCAGAGCAGCGGCAGAGGTTGCCGGAGAGATATTCCTTCACTTCTTCCTCACTGGGGTACGGATTCTCGCGGAAGAGGGCCAGCGCGTTCATGATAAAGCCCGGGTTGCAGAAGCCACACTGCTCTGCACCCTGATCCGCGATAAAGCCGCCGAACTCCGCGGCTTCTTCCTGCAGGCCTTCCAGTGTGGTAATGCTGTGGCCGCTGGCACGCGCTGCCAGTACCGAACAGGACAGCACCGGTTTCTCGTCCAGAAACACCGTGCACAGACCGCAGTTGGAGGTCTCACAGCCGCGCTTAACGCTTTTGCAGCCGTGGGCACGTACAAAATCGATCAGCAGCATATCTGCAGCCACATCCTCTGTGACCTTGATGCCGTTCAATGTAAGAGTGATCTGCATTTAATTTTCCTCCTGTGCCGTGCGTGCTTCCAGTTCCAGAACAGCACGCTTTGTCAGAACGCCTGCCAGATGGCGGCGGTACTCGGCATTGCCGCGCATATTGGAGCCAGTGACAATTTTTTGCTTTACTTCATCGGCAAAGTTCTGCGCCAGTTCCTGCGCAGAAACACCCGCCTTTGCCGGCAGCTCAAACAGCACAGCCTTGAGCGGCCGCGCACCGATTGCAATGCGATAGCTGCCGTTTTCCAGACGGGCGGCAGCGCAGGTAAGCACCGGGATATCAGTCTGGCTGTTGCGCACGGACTGATAGAAAAATTCTGCTTCTTCCTTTTTAACGATCAGCCGCACAAGGATGTCCCGGTCATAGGGACGCTCGGCGTACTCCCGCAGAGACACGATGCCGCCCTTGTACAGCTCTACCGAACAGTCCATGGCCATAAACAGCGTGAGCACATCGGAAAAGCCGAACCGGCTGTAGATGCTGCCACCCACAGTTGCCAGATTGCGCAGCTGCACGCCCACGATATGCCGCAGCGCTTCCTTTACCGCGCCATGGGTATACGCAGCAAGACCGGCGTGCTCTTCCAGCTGGCGCAGTGTAACCATGGCACCAATGGAAAAGCTGCCCTCGGTCTCCTCTATGGTGTCCAGTCCCAGACCGGACAGGTCGATGGCTGTACCGACATTGATGTTCTCCATTTTGAGCCAGATCATGCCGCCCAGCACACGGTTGGCCTTTTTCTGGTTCAGCTGCCACGCTTCTTCCAGACTTTCGGCCTGCTTATATTCTCGGATCGTCATCATAGATGCAGGTTCCTCTCTCTTTTTTTCTCTGTTCTTTTATTTTAACACAGATTTCGATATAATACTATTGTGAATTCGTTTCAGAAAGAGTGGTACTATATGAAAGAACTTCTTCCGGTGGGCTGTGTCATCATGGCATCCGGTCTGAGCCAGCGCTTCGGCTCCAACAAACTCCTTGCGCCGTTCTGCGGGGAACCGATGCTATGCCGCGCATTTGCGGCGACCGATACTCCAAAGCTTTCGGCCCGCATCGTGGTGACACGTTCGGACGAAGTTGCGCAGCTTTGCCGCTCCCGCAATGTTCCGGTGCTGCTGCATGATCTGCCCGGTCGAAACGATACGGTGCGGCTGGGTCTTTCTGCGCTGCTGGAACAGGTTCCGGAGCTTTTTGGCTGCATGTTCCTGCCGGGAGACCAGCCGCTTTTGTGCCGCGAGACAGTGGAAGCCATGGCAGGCATCTCCGGATGGGATCAAAGAACTCGGCTGGAACGGCAAAAAGAAACAGAACGGGAGATCTTCCGTCTGGGATTCCGGGCCCGTAACGACCCGTCTCCCCTTACTGGAAGTCCCGTTCTGTTTGAAAAAGGACTTTTTCAGGAACTGCTCACCTTGCCGCAGGGCATGGGCGGAAGTGTTCTGCTTCGGAAATATCCCGCGCATGTTCACACCGTTTACATTGCGGATCGGAATGAATTGGCCGACGCCGACACGCCCGAAGCACTGGCGCAATTGGAAGCACTGGCCCGGCAGAAGCTTTGAGCTTTATACTGCCTTGTCATCCTTCGGCAGCAGCACATTCAGCAGGATCGCCACGAACGCAGCCGGAACGATGCCGGACTCGCCGCAGATCAGCTGTAAAGCGTGCGGAGCCTGTGCCAGAATGCCGCTGTTGGCACCCATGCCGTAGCCAACACCCAGAGCCACCGAGACGATGGTAAGCTGACGCGGGGTCATCTTTTCCTTGGTGATGAGCTGGATGCCGCTGACCACGATGGAAGAGAACATCATAACGGCAGCACCGCCCAGAACGGCCTGCGGCATAATGGAGATCAGTGCGCCGAGCTTGGGGATCAGGCCGCACAGGATCAGGAAGATGGCACCGGAGGCCAGAGCCATGCGGTTGACCACTTTGGTCATGGCCACCAGACCCACGTTCTGGCTGAAGGAAGTGTTGGGCAGTACACCGAACAGAGCCGCAAAGGAGGAGCCCAGACCGTCACAGATCACACCGCCGGACAGCTCTTTATCGGTGGGTTCACGATTCATGCCGCCCTCCATGACACCGGAGATATCACCCACGGTCTCAACAGCGGTAACAACGAACATGATCATCACCGGCATAATAGCGCGCATATCAAACACGATCTTGACCGGCATCAGCTTGGGAATGGCAAACCAAGAGGCCTGTGCCACCTTATTCCAGTTGAGCACCCATGCCTTGGTAAACTCTACACCATCGGCAGTGACACCGGTGGTGGGCAGCACCAGACCCATGACAAAGGCCGCAACGTAACCGGCCAGAATGCCGATCAGAATCGCGGAAGAGCTGAGGAAGCCCGTGGTCCAGTGCTTGAAGATCAGAATGACCACCAATACGAACAGGGCAAGCAGAAGATTTTCCATGGAGCCAAAGTCTTTTGCGCTGTTGCCGCCGCCAAAGGAATTGATGCCCACCGAGATCAGCGAAAGACCGATGGAAAGTACAACCGTACCGGTGACGACCGGCGGGAAAAACTTGCGCAGAGGCTTGAGGAAGAAGCCCAGCACGCTTTCAAAGATGCCGCCGATGATGGATGCACCCATAATGGCACCATAGGCCAGCACACCGCCGCCCATGCTGCCGACAACACTGTTGAACACGCCGATAAAACCGGAACTGGTGCCCATGATGATGGGCACGCTACCGCCCACGGGGCCGATGGTGAACAGCTGTACCAGCGTGACTACGCCGGCCACAAACATGGCGCTCTGCAGCAGCGTGACCTGCAGATCTGCAAATTCGCCGCCCGCAATGCCGCAGGCGCTGGTGATGATCAGCAGCGGGGTCAGGTTGCCCACGAACATGGCGCAGACATGCTGCAGACCCAGCGGGATGGCCTGTTTCAGGGACATTTTTGCGTCGAACTGATACGCCGACTCTTCGAGCTTGACTTCCTTCAAATGTTCCACTCTCCTCAAATCTTGACAAAAATCATTCTTTTCGACTGCTTTACCAAAAAAGCGGATTTATTATAGCAAAACTGCGTATCCTTGTAAATTAAGTATGACTTTTTCGTGAACGGCTGTTTCCCGCTGAGAAACACAAAAAGCAGGGTGCTTTGTGCGTTTTTTCCGCTTTGGTCGGAAGAATTTCGCGCAGAACTCCTGCTTTTTTGTTTTGTTTTATTTGATTTTTGTGCGATATGGAAATTTTACAGCGTTCTCAGCCCGTAATCTTTTAAACAGCGCTGGATGCCCTGATGAGTGGTGTCGAACCGGATGCCGAAGCGTTCCAGTTTTGTGGTGTCCATCACAAGGTTCCGGCCCCAGCTTTCTTCCTCGATCTGCACAGCGATTCCCAGCGTTTCGGCAAACTGCCGGGCTGTGCATACCATGTTTTCGGCATTGCCGCTGCCAAAATTGTATACTCCGCCTGGCAGCGCCATGGCGGGCTCCAGATTTTCGATCACCTGCCGCACATAGGTCACGCCGCGGTGGTCGTTCCGGGAGAAGCGCAGAGCCTTTCCCTTCAGCGCGGCACGCAGAAGATTCAGCGGAAGATTGCCCCGGATGGGCAGCCCATAGCCGGGCAGGTCATACATCCAACTGGCACGCAGATGGACCGAGTCCGGGCAGAGCTCCAGCACACGCTGCTCTGCTTCCAGCTTGTATTGGCCGTAAATGTTTGCGGGATGCAGGGCCAGTGTTTCCGGCAGCGGCCCCTGCTGCTGCACACCAGCATAGACCTGATCCGAGCTGAATGCCACCAGCTTTGCCTTCGTCTGCTGCGCAGCCCGTGCCAGCCAGACTGGCAGCTCCACATTGGCACGGTAAGCTTCTGCCGGATGCTGCGCACAGTAACTGGTATCGGAAAGAGCGGCGGTGTGCAGGATCACATCCGGATGCAAAGCTTCCACCTGTGCACGGGTGAGAGCTTCATCGGCTGTACAGAAAAAGCCTTTTGGAAGGGCGCAAAGCTCGTACTTTCCCTGCCACTGCTGCAAAATGCGGGAGCCGACAAAGCCGCCTGCACCGGTGATAAGAATTTTTTTCATGATAATTTCCTCCTGTAGGGCAATGAAAAAGTGCCCAGCAGCATGACAGCCTGCCGGGCACAAAAATTTTAAAGGAACAGTTCCAGCACGAACACGACGGCACAGCAGGCCACAGATACCTGAAACAGGCTTGCGCCGAACCAAGCAGCTGCAATGCCTACCACCAGCGCCATGGCACCGGCAGCCGGGCTCTGGGTCGCGTTGACAATGGCCGGGAAGGTCATGACCGCCAGCGTCACATAGGGCACATAATACAGAAACGACTGAATGAAGCGATTTTTGATGGGCTTGCGGATCAGTGTGAGCGGAAGGATGCGGATGGCATAGGATACCAGCGCCATCACTGCAATGTAAATGTAATGATTATGCGTCATGCTCTGCCTCCTGCTCGCCTGGATTTACCGGAAAAAGAACTGCTGCAGCGCTGGAAATGAGCACTGTGAGCAAAATGGTGCGCGTGCCCTCCGAAAGAGCGGAGATACCCGGCAGGTAATTGCACACAAAGCTCAGTGCAAAGCTGATGGCAACAAGTGCAGCTACCACCCTGCTCTTACGCGCCGGAGGAATGATGATGGCAAGGAACATGCCGTAAAGGGCAACGCTCAGCGCACTGACAGTCCGCAGCGGCAGCAGATTGCCCGCAATGATGCCCAACGCTGTACCGATGGCCCAAGCCGGTGCCGCCAGCAGAATGGCACCGTAGGTATAATATGGGTTCAGGCTGCCGGGCCGTGCAATGGTGATGCCAAAAAGCTCGTCTGTCACATCATAACCGATGAGCAGCCTGTGCCAGAAGGGTGTGCCCGGCGCAAAGCGCTGGGCCAGTGCGCAGCTCATGAGCAGATAGCGCGCATTGGCAATCAGTGTGATGATGGCCACTTCCAGATAGGTCGCATTGGCCATGATGATGGCAAATGCAGCGTACTCGCCTGCCGAAGCGTTGTTCAGCAGGCTGACCAGAAAGCCCTGAAACGGGGTAAAGCCTGCCCGGCGGGCCGCAATGCCCAGCGAGAAGGAAACAGCAAAATAGCCCAGCGCAATGGGAACGCCATCCCGCATGCCCTCACAGAAAATTTTTTTGCTGAAAGCCCAAACCGGCCTTTCTGCATTGACAATCTCCGGGGCAAGGAGCTTACTTTTGGAATTCATCTTTGTTTTTTTACTCCTTTCCTATTTCAAACACCGCTTTTTATTATACTCTCCCGCACACAGAGAAGAAAGGGCTTTTTCACTTTCTTTTCGGCACAAAAGGAAAACGCCGCCTGAAAAGGCAGCGTTCTTCGTCGATTTATGCGCCCGGCACCAGAAAATGCATCGCCTGCGGCAGGACCTGCGTACCGGCTTCCAGCCCATTTGCCGTCAGGATCTGTGCCGGTGACACATGGAACCGTCTGGCAATGCCGAACAACTCCTCCCCTGCCTGTGCATAGTAGATGCGCAGTGCGATCTCCGGGTCCGGAGTCGTCAGCGGTTCGCCCAGCTCAATGCTGCCGATGCCCGAATGTGTGCTCCGGCAGAGGATGGCTCCTTCGGCACGGGCGGTGACCGTCACTTCCAATGTGCCGCCAGTGCAGCTACACTGGATGTTCTCGGTGCTCAGCCAGCATTCCGGGCTGAACTGTGCACCCGGCGGGGCTTCTACTGCAAGCGGAAAGACAAGCTCCAGTGTTTTTTCGTAGCTTTCCAGCTCGGCAAGACTGTTCTCGGCAAAGGCGGTGGCAACGGCACGCACCGTAAAGGCCCAGCCGTCGCGGTAAGGTGTTACCTGCGCCGGTCCATAAGACACAAAGCAGGCGCGCAGCTGAGCATCCGCATCTGGCAGCGGCCCGGAGACCGTGGAAGATGCTGTCTCGTTCAGCATACAGGCAAGATCTTCGGCTGCCAATTCCTGCGGCGTGACGGCGGTTTCAAACTGCGTAGAAAAGGCATCCGCTACGTATTGCAGCTGGCAGGGCCGCCATGCGTGCAAATGCATCATCACGCTGGCTGTCAGTTGGCCGCTGGCTTCCTGTTCGCCCTCCGCAAGGGCAAAGCCCACCGGCTCCAGCACGCACATGCATCTGCAGTCCTCTGCTACGCCTTCCAGATCCACCACCTGATTGAACGGCAGGGATGCCGCCTGACTTTGCAGGCTGCTTCCGCCTTCCGCACGCCAGGCGCATTGGGCACGTACCTCGCCCTTGACCACTGCTTTGCCCGCCAGCAGCTTTACCTCCCGCACGGCGGCGCTGCCGGTAATATCCAGAATGGCTGCGGGCGGCTTTGCAAACACAAGCTCCCCTTCCACAGTGACCAGCTTTTCCAGCACCGCGGTGCTGCGCACGCCGTTCAGCGTCTGCAATTTCTGTTCAATGCCGCCATCGGCCAGCGCCGTGATCAGTTCCTGTTTATCCTGTGTATGGATAGTAACCACAAGACCATAGGCTCCGCGCACCTCGATGCGGTGCGGGTTTACCGCCCGGCAGTTGAGGTATTCGGTCTGCCCTTCTACCATGGCCATCCAGCTGGTGAAGGAGAATTCCGGCACCTCCAGCTGCTTTGTAAACGGCAGCTTCTGCTCGGTCTGGCAAAGCCCGGCCCCGTCCTCGCCCTGATAAAACACAGTGCAGCGCAGATAGCCTTCCAATGTAAGCCGCCCGGGCTGCAGCTGCTTTTGCAGCACCACCGGTTTTGCAAAGCATTTGACCAGCTTGAACACCGGCGGAAGATAATCTGAAATCAGGATCTCGGTTTCCAGCGGAAGTTCTGCCTTGACGGTGCAGCTCGTGCCTGCCTGCGGCAGCGTATCCCGAAAGATCTTCAGTTCCATGCAGTGTGCTCCTTTCCCTGTCCGTCTCTACTGGAAAGGTATGCACATGCTTTGCAGGATATGCGCGCAAAAAAGGCACCGTGCAAAACGCACGATGCCTTTGGGCCTTTTGAAACAATCAGATCGTTTTGCGCAGGACAGCCGCCTGCATTACATGGTATTTCTGCATCAGCCGGACGGCAGCCGATGTAATCTTCTCGCCGCTGACCACAATGGGGATCGCAGGCGGGCAGGAAACCGTCGGCATAGCGCAGATACGCCCCACCGCCTGCTCTGTGGGCACCTGCTCCTGCGGGGCAAACACGGCCTGCCGGATGCTGCAGCAGGTGTGCAATTCGTGTTCCAGCTCCAAAAGCTCACGATCGTTTTTTTCCGGGAGCGGGAACGGTCCTGTAAGGTTTTCCACAATGTGGAGAACGGCAGAAGTCAGCCGTTCAAAGTCCTGCGGCGGATTTGCCGGGGTGAACATCAGCACAACATAGCGCGGGTCGGCATATTCGCACTCGACCTTTGCGCAGCGCAGCGCTTCTGCAAGCTCAGTGCCGGTCATGCCCAGTGTAGCAGCATCCAGCGTGACCTTGAGAGGTTCGCTTTCCAGTGCCAGCGGCCCCGGGCAGTGTTTTGCCGCAGCGGCTTCGTTCAGCTCCCGGCGCAGGCGGGTCAAATATCCGCAGCACTGCAAAAGCCGCAGCGGATAGCCTTCCGACAGAACCTGATTGCATTTGTCCAGCGACTGCAAGATCAGGTAAGACGGACTGGTGGAACCAAACAATGCCAGTGCATTGCGCACAGCGGCTTCGTCCTGAATGGGGGCATTTTTGCCCAGATGCAGGTATGCGCCGCCAGTGACAACGGGCAGCGTTTTATGGCCGGAGTCGCAGCACATGGCCGCGCCCAGCGCAATAGGATGCTGACCGCCCTGCGGCAGAAAACGCAGGTAAGCACCGTGGGCATTATCCACCAGAAGCGGAACGCCAAAATCCTTGCACACTTCGGCCAGCGCTGCAATATCCTGCACGCCGCCCAGATAATCCGGACTGGTGATGTAGACGCCAAAGGGCCTTTTGCCCTGCTGTGCCAAACCCTGCAGAGCACCTGTCAGCTTTGCAGCCGACACCGGGCAGCTGCAAAGTGCACCGGCATCCTGCGGCGCAGGCCAGAGCCACTGGATATCAAAATCCAGCAGCGCCGCCGCATACAACAGCGCTTTGTGAGCGTTGCGCGCTGCCAGCAGGACCGGGCGCTGTCCGGCTGCGGGCGCAGCCTGCAGTGCAAGGCACAGCATTGCACGGATGCACTGGGACGAGCCCTCTGTGCTGTAATAGGTATGCACCGTGCCGAACAGCCGGGTAGCGTTGGCTTCGCTCTGGGCAATGATACCGTCAGCCCCATACAGTTCATCCGCACCCTTTATTTCGGTAATGTCCCACGGCTCAAAGCCCAAAAGGCTCTGGCCCTTGTGGCCGGGCATATGCAGCCGCGAGGTGCCGGACTGTGCGTAACGGCGCACAAAATCCACAATAGGCGTGGTCGTGCTCATTCGCAGGCTTCGCCGTCGGCGCAGGCGTTGCAGGTAGAGCCCAGCTCAATAGGCACCTCGATGCCCTTGGCGGCAAGTTCCTGATTCTCGGCTACTTTGATCATGATGGCGCACTCCATACGCTTTTTGAACAGCTCGCAGCCGTACTCGTACACGCCGGTAATGCTGCCGGTGGCATGGTAGGAGTTGGCAGCGCAGCCGCCGGAGCAATACAGCTTTGCCCAGCAGTCCTGACACTCCTTGCGGGCGTAGGCGTTGCAATGCTTGAACTCATCGCGCACGGCAGTGTTCGTAACGCCCTTCCAGATATCGCCCATCAGGTACTTGGGGTCGCCCACAAACTGGTGGCAGGGGTACAGATCGCCCCAAGGAGTAACAGCCATGTACTCCGTGCCGGAGCCACAGCCGGAAATGCGCTTGTAGATGCAGGGGCCGCCGGTGAGGTCGATCATGTAGTGGTAGAAGGTAAAGCCGCGGCCCTCGCGGTTGCGCTTGATCATTTCCTTGGCAAGGATCTCGTACTGTTCCTTCAGGATGGGCAGATCTTCCTCGGTCAGGGCACTGGGGTCGCCAGGCTTAGACACCACAGGCTCCATGCTCAGCTCAGTAAAGCCGAGGTCGGCCATGTGTTCTACGTCTTTGGTGAAATCGAGGTTGTATTTTGTATACGTCCCGCGGACGTAATATTCTTCACCGTTGCGGTGTTTCGCCGCATAGACCTGATTGTCAGCACAGGTCTTGTACGAGCCGTGACCGCCGGCATCGGGACGCATGCGGTCGTGGACTTCCGGACGGCCGTCGAGACTCAGGATGAGGCTGATGTGATTATCCGTCAAATACTTGACCTTGGCCGGGTCGAGGAGCATGCCGTTCGTCGTCAGGGACAGCTTGAAGACTTTATCGTGGATCTTTTCCTGTTCCCGGATGTATTCGATGGTCTGCTTGACGACGCCGAAGTTCATCAGCGGTTCGCCGCCAAAGAAGTCGATTTCGCAGTGCTGGCGTTTGCCTTCGGTGCTCTTGATGAGCAGGTCGACAGCGTGTTTGGCTACGTCGAAGCTCATGAGTTCCCGCTTGTGCGTATCGTAATCGCCCTGGGAGGCAAAGCAGTATTGACAGCGCAGGTTGCAATCGTGGGCAATGTTCAGGCAGAGCGATTTGATGACCGGTTCTTCTTCGGCGACGACCTTGAAGTTTTCCGTCATCGGTGCAAAGAGCATTTCCTTTTCGATGAGCTCATCCAGTTCGCCCAGGGTTTCGTCCAAATCCTTTTTATCATACGTCCCGGCAAAGGCCTGATAGACAGCGTCTTTATTGGTACCGTCATAGACGTCGAGGACATCGTAGGTCATCTTGTCGATGACGTTGATGATGCCGCTGTTGACGTCGAGGAGCATGTACGTCCCGTTCTGACAGTATTTATGAATCATTGGTTTAATTTCAGCCATGAATAATGTTTCCTCCATACAAAAAGAAGGGGGTGCCGCGTGAGCGACGCCCCTTTTCCTTCACGTAACTTATTTTGTGCAGATCTGATTGCCAACAGTGCAAGAAGTTTTGCAAGCGGACTGGCAGGACGTCTGGCATTCGCTGCAGCCAGCGTGCTGTGCCGTCTTCTGGATCGATTCTGTGTTGATCGTAATGATGTGTTTTGCCATGATATTCACCTCGCTATCAATGATTATTCCTTATTTTACCACATTCTCGGTGATTCTACAATATGACAGGATTACAAGAGTTTGAAGCCTTCAAAGAAGAAATTCTTGCCCATGCTGATGACGATGGACCGTTCATCGAATACGTCATTGGTATCGAAGAATACGTCGAAGCCTTTCTTATAAGTAGCATAAATCGAAGTGATGCGACTTAAATAACTGCGGATTTCCTCGGCTGTCACTTCCGGTTCGCCGTCAGAGCGCCATTTCTTGTTCTTGAAATTCGCAATCAGCGGCGCATGAGCGATGACACGGGAGCGGTGCGCCAAAACCCAGTTCCAAACTTCTTCACCGTACTGCTGTGCTTCCTCTTCATGACCTTCTTCGAGGCCATCGAGGGTAAACAGGACAGGCCGGCCTTCGTACATGATTTCATCCATGTAACTGCCTTTGACATATTTTAAATTCACAGAAGCACCCCCTG
>OODH01001915.1_pt1 | contig 11070 bp, 12 predicted proteins | sample 1671391 | NCBI WGS metagenome assembly OODH01 (sample SAMN06348152, study PRJEB24527) | human gut metagenome | biome: human gut; feature: ankylosing spondylitis patient; material: feces | host: Homo sapiens | place: China | collected 2015-10 | reverse complement strand
GGAGGGGTCAAGCCCCCTCCCTACAAGCCGATTTTTAAGGGGCTGTAGGGGCGGATTCCATATCCGCCCGTGCCCGCTCTCGGCAACGCAAAAATGCCCCGGTACGCAGAAACGCACACCGGGGCATTGGCTTTACGTAAGTATCAGTAGTTCATAATGTCCTTCACAATACCGGACATCGAGAAGAGCTTGGCGGACAGATGGTCGAGGTAGACGATGCCGAGCTTGTTGCCCGTCTCCTCATTATACATGTCGGCCAGCTGGGGCATGACCTGGAACGCGGCGGCCTGGGCCTCGGGGCTGTTGTCAAAGTTCGCCGTGCCCTGCACGCGCAGCCACTCGCCACGGTCATTGGCGGCGCAGATCTCGAGGTTCGTGTTGTCCAAAAGCTGCTTGTAGGCGGCCTTGTGCTTGCCCAGGGCAATGCACAGGTGGCCGTTGTACCACATGGCAAAACCGATGGGACGCACGCGGGGCAGATAGCCATCGACGGTGGCAAGGTAGAAGGTGGGATTCTCTTTCAGAAATTCCATGATTTCTTCATTTGGTTTCATGGTGTAAACCCTCCCGCAATATTACAGTGTGGCCAGCGCCGCTTTGATGCGTGCGGCGGCCTCCTTGGTGCGCTCGGCATCGCCGAACGCCGTCAGACGGAAATACCCCTTGCCGCAGGGGCCGAAGCCCTCGCCGGGGGTGCCCACAACGTGGGCGTGCTCGAGCAGCCAGTCAAAAAACTCCCAGCTGCCCATCTCGTTGGGGCAGCGCAGCCAGATGTAGGGGCTGTTCTTGCCGCCGCAGTACCAGACACCGGCCTCGTCCAGCGCCGCCGCGATGACAGCGGCGTTGGCGCGGTAGTAGTCGAGGTTCTGCTGGATCTCCTTCATGCCCTCGTCGGTAAAGACGGCCTCGGCACCGCGCTGCACAACATAGGCGACGCCGTTGAACTTCGTAGTCTGGCGGCGCAGCCACATCTTGTTCAGCTTGCCGCCGGCCAGCGCCTGCGGCACGACGGTGTAGCCGCAGCGGGTGCCGGTGAAGCCTGCGATCTTGGAGAAGCTGCACACCTCGATGGCAACCTCCTTCGCGCCCTCGACCTCAAAGATGCTGCGGGCGAGACCCGGCTCGGAGACGAAGCACTCGTATGCGGCGTCAAACAGGATGACCGCGCCATTGGCCTTCGCCCAGGCGACCCAGGCCTTGAGCTGCTCGACGGAGTAGGTCGCGCCGGTGGGGTTGTTGGGGCTGCAGATGTAGACGATGTCCGCGTGGGGGGCCTCGTCCGGCATCGGCAGGAAGCCGTTCTCCGCCGTGGCGGGCAGGTAGAGAATCTTGCGGCCCGCCATCACGTTGTCATCGACGTAGACCGGGTAGACCGGGTCGGGAACAAGGATCGTGTTGTCCTGACTGAACAGGTCCAGCAGGTTGCCCAGGTCGCTCTTGGCACCGTCGGAGATGAAAATTTCGGACATGTCCAGCTCGACACCGTGGCCCGCGTAATACCTGCGGATAGCGTCGCGAAGGAACTCATAGCCCTGCTCGCTGGGAATATAGCCGTGGAACGTACCCTTGTGGCCCTGCTCCTCAACGGCCTTGTGCATGGCCTCCGTCACGGATGCCGCCAGCGGCAGGGTGACGTCGCCGATGCCCAGACGGATGACGTCTGCCTCGGGATGGGCCTTCTGGTAGTCGGCTACCTTGTGGGCAATGGTGCTGAACAGATAGCTCTCGTTCAGCTCGGCGTAATGCGGATTCAGCTGCATTATGGTTCCCCCTCGTTTATACCTATATAAATTTACTTTACCACAATTCGCGGCGGTGTGCAATAGAATTTGCAAAGGGAATTTTTATGGGTGATTTGTAGGGGAGGGTCTTGACCCTCCCGTGAGGGATAAATCCCTCCCCTACTGTAGGGGGCTGCGTCCTCGACGCCCCGCGGAGGGGTCAAGACCCCTCCCTACAATCCTCCCCGTACAAGCTCTCGCACTTCTCGTCGATCTCCCTTGCGGGCAGCGACACGGCCATGGCCACCGCGGCACTGTAGCATTCCTCGGGGGTGAAGCCTTCGCCCGCCAGCGGGAAATGCTGCAAAATCTTCTCGACCAGCTCGTCGTAATAGCGCGCGTAGAGCACGCCGCGGTCCGTGATGTAAATTTTGCCGTACCGCCGCCGCACAATGACCCCCTGCTTCATCAGGCTGGTCAGGATGCTGGTGACGCTGGGCTTGGTCACGCCCATGGCCTGCGCCAGTGCCAGCGGCGAGACCTCGGTGCTTTGCAGCGCCAGATGGTGGATGGCCAGCAGATAACGCAGGTTGGAATCGGTCAGGGTCAAGGTACATCTCTCCTTATACCAAACTAAAAGGGGGCGCGGGCCACGAACGGACCCGCGCCCCCTTCAGGCACTTATGCTTTACTTACTGTGGCAGGCACCGCCGCAGGTCTTACAATTACCTGTGCAGCCGCCGTGACTGCCGCAGCCGCCGCCCCCGCAGGAGCCGTCACAGCAGCCGAGGCCGCCGGTCTTGTGTTCATGGTACATAAGCCAGCCGGTACCGCCGAAGACGATAATCGAAACGATGATCGTAGGCAGGTTGAAATTAGCAGCTAAAAATTCCATCATAAAAAGTCCGCTCCTTTCCGGAAGAATACGGTATTATTATACATTCAAGATTACTTGGAAGCGACAGCCTTCTTGGAATCGAACTGAACCTCGTTGACACCCGCGTACTTGTTGGGGCGGAACAGCAGGTAGATCGTGAAGGCGATGATGGCGATTGCCACAATGGTGAAGAAGTTGAAGCCGACCTCACCGGTGATCAGGCCGCCGATCTGATAGACGACCAGAGAAGCGCAGTAGGCAAACAGGCACATATAGCCGATGGCGATGGCAGTCCACTTGCCGTTGTTCATCTCGCGCTTGATGGCGCCCATAGCAGCGAAGCAGGGAGCGCACAGCAGGTTGAAAATCATGAAGCTGTAAGCGGAGATCGCGGTGAAGCTGGCAGCAACCTCAGGCCAGATCTCATCGCCGTTGTCAGACAGCTCGTCAGCATAGTGATACAGAACACCGAAGGTACCGACAACATTCTCCTTGGCGATCAGGCCGGAGATGGACGCGACAGTTGCACGCCAGTTGCCGAAGCCCTGCGGGATGAAGATCCAGGAAATTGCGCTTGCAACGATAGCCAGGATGGAGTTGTCCTGATCCTCGACCATTGTGAACGCGCCGTTCTCGAAGCCGAAGCCCTGCAGGAACCACAGGATGATGGTGGCAGCCAGAATGACGGTGCCGGCACGCTTGATGAAGGACCAGCCGCGCTCCCAAGTAGCGCGCAGGACGTTGCCCCATGCGGGCACATGGTAAGCGGGCAGCTCCATAACGAACGGAGCAGGATCACCAGCGAACAACTTCGTCTTTTTCAGGATGATGCCGGAGATGATGATGGCTGCAAAGCCGATGAAGTAAGCAGAGGTGGCGACCCAGCTGCTGCCGCCGAACAGAGCACCTGCAATCAGGCCGATGATGGGCATCTTGGCACCGCAGGGGATGAAGCAGGTGGTCATGATCGTCATACGGCGGTCACGCTCGTTCTCGATGGTACGGGAAGCCATAACACCGGGAACGCCGCAGCCGGTACCAACCAGAATGGGGATGAAGCTCTTGCCGGACAGACCGAAGCGGCGGAAGATACGGTCCATGATGAAGGCGACACGGGCCATGTAGCCGACGTCCTCCAGGATAGACAGCAGGAAGAACAGAACGAGCATCTGGGGAACGAAGCCCAGAACCGCGCCGACACCGGCGACGATGCCGTCCATGATAAGGCCGTACAGCCAGCCAGCAACACCGATGCTCTCCAGGAAGCCGCCCAGGGCGTTCGGGACGATCTCACCGAACAGAACATCGTTCGTCCAGTCGGTGGCAAAGGTGCCGATGCCGATGCCGCCGTCCGCAACGGAGGTGCCCATCGCGATGGCGTACATCAGCCACATGATGAGCGCGAAGATCGGCAGAGCCAGGATACGGTTCGTGACGAACTGGTCGACCTTATCGGAGGCGGTCAGGTTCTCGGTGCGGGGCTTCTTCTTGACGGCCTTGTCAACAACGCCGTTGATGTAAGCGTAGCGCTGGTTGGTGATGATGCTCTCGGCGTCATCGTCCATTTCCTTCTCGCAGTCGGTGATGTGGGCATCGATGTGGTCTAGCAGCTCTTTGTTCAGGTTCAGCTCAGCCTGGACCTTGTCGTCGCGCTCAAACAGCTTGACAGCGTACCAGCGCAGGAAGCGGCCATCGACCTTGCCCTGAATGGACTCCTCAATGTGGGCGATGGCATGCTCAACACTGCCGGTAAAGACGTGAGGCAGCTCGCCTGCCTTGCCCTTCTTGGCAGCGGCGACGGCCAGCTCGGCAGCCTTCTCGCTGCCCTCGTTCTTCAGGGCGGAGATTTCGACGGCCTCGCAGCCCAGCTCGTTGGACAGCTTCTTCAGGTCGATCTTGTCGCCGTTCTTGCGGACGAGGTCGATCATGTTGACGGCCATGACAACGGGGATGCCGAGCTCGATCAGCTGGGTGGTCAGGTAGAGGTTACGCTCGATGTTGGTGCCGTCGATGATGTTCAGGATGGCGTCGGGCTTCTCATTGACGAGGTAGCCGCGGGCAACGACCTCCTCCAGCGTGTAGGGAGACAGAGAGTAGATACCGGGCAGGTCCTGGATCACGACGTCGTCGTGCCCCTTGAGCTTGCCCTCCTTCTTCTCAACGGTAACGCCGGGCCAGTTGCCGACATACTGGTTAGAACCGGTCAGGCTGTTGAACAGGGTGGTTTTACCGCAGTTCGGGTTGCCTGCCAGAGCAATTTTAATTGCCATTTGGTTAAACCCCTTTCTTTACTTTTTCAGAACTCACTCAACTTCGATCATTTCGGCGTCAGCCTTGCGGACGCTGAGCTCGTAGTTGCGGACGGTCAGCTCCATCGGGTCGCCCAGAGGTGCGACCTTGCGGACGTAAACCTTGGTGCCCTTGGTCAGGCCCATGTCCATGATGCGGCGCTTGACAGGGCCCTCGCCGTGCAGCTTGGCAACGGTGACGGTCTCGCCGACCTGTGCATCTTTCAGAGTCTTCATACTTCGTTCCTCCTCTTGGTACAATCGATCAAACAGCCGAGGGGCTGTGATTCCAAATTTTTTACGCAACGATAATGCGCATGGCCAGGGTCTTATCCAGCGCGATGCGCGCTTCCTTGACCTGAAGGATGAGGTTGCCGCTGATCTCATTGACCACGGTAACGGTCTCCCCCACGACAAAGCCAAGCTCGGCCAGATGCTGGCGGACCTCATCCTTGCCGGTGATCTTTCGGATGGTAACGGTATCGCCTGCTTTAGTCATCGTTAAAGGCATTCCACACACTCCCCTTTTGCAATTCTGCAATATATTAGCCTATGCTAACGCATGGAGCAAAAGCATGCGGTTAGAACGCTCTAACCGCTTACAATGGTAGTTTACCACCACTAACTCCCGATGTCAATACGGAAGTTAGGCTAACCAAACAGGTTTGTGAAAAGTAGATAGTTATTACTAACTTAAATTGTGCAGCTTTGAACAAATTGTGAAAGCATCACGGCAGAAGCCGGGCAGTGATGCGCGCTTACGGAAACCACCCGGTAGGGGCGGGGCATGCCCCGCCCGCAGCCTACCTGTAACGCCGCACTTGCGGGAAGGCCGAGGGCCGGGCGTGCCCGGCCCCTACCGACAGCAAAAAAGCCGGAGGGACCTCTCTCCTCTTCCGGCATATTCAATATCTTATTGCCCCTTTTTCTGCTTCCGCGTCTCTGCCAGATGCCGCACCGCCAAAACGGGATGGTGGAACAGCATCCGCGGACCGCTCCAGCGCATGACCTGGCGGATGCGCTCCCGCATCTCGGGCTTGTAGCAGTGCGTTTGGCAGACGCTGCAGAACGTTTTGGTCGCTATATGCGGGCAGTGGTCCACCCGCGCGTCGGCGTAGTCCCGCAGGACCGCGCAGTCGGGGCAGAGCCGGCCATTGGGCGTACCGTGATGGCCGCGGCAGTATAGCTCAATCATCAGGCCGACAGTGGCCTTTTCCTGTTGGCGCTTCTTCTCCGGGGCGTCGGGGACGCCGCCCCCTACAGTGTTCGTAACAGCCATCAGCTCATCCTCCCGTTTTCCACAGAGTACGTCATGTCAGCAATTCGCATCGTCGAGGCGCGGTGGGATACAAGCACCACGGTCTTGCTGGCCCGCTCCTCGGCCAGACTGCGCAAGATGACGGCCTCGTTCAGGCTGTCGAGGTTGCTCGTCGGTTCGTCCAGCAGAATGAACGGTGCATCGTGCAGAAATGCCCGTGCCACACCGAGCCGCTGCCGCTCGCCGCCCGAGAGGGTATCGCCCAGCTCCCCGACGGGCGTGTCGTAGCCCTGCGGCAACGTCATGATAAAGTCGTGGATGGACGCCTTCCTGCAGGCTGCCATGACCTGCTCATGGGTCGCGTTCCGGTTGGCAATTTTGACATTCTCTTCAATACTGTCATGGAACAGCACGGTGTCCTGCTCGACGAAGCTCTCCGCTGCGCGCAGCGACGCCGTGTTGATGCCCTTGATGTTCTCGCCGGAGATCTCGACCCGGCCTAAATCCGTGTCCCAGAACCGCATGAGCAGCTTGAGCAGCGTGGATTTGCCGCTGCCGCTGCGGCCCGTGATGCCCACGATGCCGTGCTCCGGGATGTGCAGGCTGACCTCCTTCAAAATCTCGCTGTCGCGGTAGCCGAAGGTCACGCGGCGGGCGTCGGCACCGCGGAACACAATGTCCCTGCCGTCGGTGACCTCGCGCACAGCGGGCTGCTCATCGAGAATATCCAGAACGCGGTTGCCCGCGGCGAAGGTGCTTTGCAGCCCAGTGCCGAGATTCGCCAGCGCGATGACCGGGCCGAAGCTGCTCATGAGTGCCACAACGCTGACGAGCGCACCGTCAAACCCGATGGCACCCGCCATGAACAGGCTGCCAGCCAGCGCCAGCATACCGGCGTCCAACAGCTGGATGATGGCCCCGGTCACGGCCTGTGCCGTGCCGCCGGCCTCCTTCAGGCGGCGCTCCTGCCTGGCCAGCGCGTCGGTGCGCTGGTTGATTTGCGCCAGCCGATGCGCGCCGTCGTTGTATTGCAGGCTCTCCCGCACGCCACGCAGGCTGTCCAGTACAAAGCCGTTCAGCGCGCCGAACTCCGTGCGGAAGCTCTCGCCCGATTTGCGCGCACCTCTGGCGGCTGCCACGGGTATGCCGATGCCGATGACCGCATAGGCCAGCGCCGCGTACAGCCCCAGCGCGGGTGCATAGCTTCCCATAAAGCACGCCATAACGACGCTTACGATGACGGCAATGCAGATGGGCGAGATCGTGTGCGCGTAAAAAACCTCCAGCAGCTCAATGTCCGCAGTCAGCACGGCAATCAGGTCGCCCTTGTCGCGGCCCTCCAGCTTGGCGGGGGCCAGCTGGCGCAGCACGCCAAAGACCTTGTCCCGGATGAACGCCAGCAGCTTGAACGCAATAAAATGGTTGCAGCCCTGCTCCGCGTAGTGCAGCACGCCGCGGGCCACGGCCAGAATCGGCAGCAAAATACAGGCGGTTTTGAGCACAACGGGCACAGAAAAGTGCAGGCTGTCCAGCAGCGCATACACACCCAGAACCGGGATGAAGATGGCGCAGAGAAAGCCCGCTACGCCCAGCAGAACGGCGCAGACCATGACCGGGGCGAGAGGGCGTACCAGCCCTACAAGACGGTACATGACGTTGAAATTGCCGCGAGTACGTTTGTTTTCCATCACTGTGCCTCCTTCCCGTAGTTTTCCAGTGCCTGCTGGCGGTTCCACAGGTCGGCGTACAGCCCGCCCTGCGCCAGCAGTGCCTCGTGCGTGCCCTGCCCCGCCGGATGGCCGTGATCCAGCACGTAAATATTGTCCGCCTTTGTCACGTTGGCAAGGCGGTGGGAAATCAGGATGACCGTCTTGCGCCCGGCCAGCCGGTGGATGCCCGCCATGATGTCGTTCTCGCTCTCCACGTCGATGTTGGACGTTGCCTCGTCAAAAATGTAGACGGGACTGTCATGCAGCAGTGCGCGGGCCAATGCCAGCCGCTGCCGCTGGCCGCCGGACAGGTTGCCGCCGCCCTCGGTCAGCGGGGTGTCCAGTCCGTCCATCGAGCGCAGGAAGTCCGCCAGATTCACCTGCTCCAGCGCGCCCCACAGCGCACCGTCGTCTGCGCCGGGCGCGGCCATCCGCAGGTTGTCGGCCACCGTACCTTTAAAGAGGTGGCTGCCCAGGCTGACGAGCGTTACATTTTTGAGCAGGCTGGCCTCGCTGACGGCGGAAAGCTCCTGCCCGCCGATGGTCACATGCCCCGTGTAGCCGGACACGCGTCCGGTCAGCACGGCGGCAATCGTGGACTTGCCGCAGCCGCTCTCGCCCACCAGCGCGGTGAAGCTGCCCTGCGGGAAGTCAAGATTTAAGCCATGCAGCGTCTCTTTTTCGGCCGTGTAGCCAAAGTGCAGGTCACGGCAGGCAATCGCGCAGTCCGCGCCGAGCTGGGCGGTCCTGGCGCTGCCCTCAGGCAGGTCCAACAGCTTGAAAATTTTGTCGCTGGCGGCCATGCCGTTCATGGCAACGTGGAAGTACGACCCCAGCGCGCGCATCGGCAGGAAGAAATCCGCCGACAGCAGAATGATGCAGAGCGCGCCCGACAGCGCCACACGGCCCGCGGCGAACTCCTTCGCGGCCACGATGATGCCCAGCGCCGCGCCGCCGTAGGCGATGACGTCCATGACGATGATCGAGTTGAGCTGCATCGTCAGCACCTTCATCGTCACCTTGCGGAAGTGCTCGGCCTCACGGTTCATGGCCGCGTGGCGGGCTCCGTCGGCCTGATAAATCTTGAGCGTGGTCAACCCTTGCAGGTTCTCCAAAAAGCTGTCGCCCAGCGCAGCGTACCGGCCCCAGTACTTGCCCAGCAGCTTTTTAGCGAATTTCTGCACAGCCACGATGGAAACCGGGATGAGCGGCACGCAGATCATCAGGATGACCGCCGCGTGCAGACTGACTGGGACCAGCGCAATAAACAGCGTGACCGGTGAGACCATGGCGTAGAAAAACTGCGGCAGATACGCGCCGAAGTAGGTCTCGAGCTGCTCGACGCCCTCGCCTGCCAGCTGCAAAACCTCCGCGGTGGGCACGGCCTGGGTGTAGCTGCCGCCCAGGCGGAGCAGTTTTTCATAAATGGCGGCGCGCAGCGTTTTTTTGACGGTGCAGCTGGCGTTGTAGCTGGCCGACGCCGCGCCGCGCGTGCAGAAAAAGCGCACGATCAGCGCACCGAGAATGTACAGAAGTGCGGTGGGCAGGTCCGGCGTGCCGTCCAGCAGCCCCGCCAGTAAGCGGGACACGGCGAAGATCATCACGATGTTGGCCAGCAGCGCAAGGAATTGCAGCACAACATTCCACGCAATGTACCGTTTGGAGTCGCCCATCATCGAAATCAGACGTTTGTTGATCATCATAAGCGGTTGTTCCTTTTTTACATAGTGCGGTAGAGGCCGGGACATACCCGAAAAATCACACCTTTTCCTTCGTGCGCAGCGGCAGGTAGCCTGCGTCGCGGATGGCCTTGCGGATGACCTCCTCGTCGGCGTCGGCCTTCGTCCAGACCGTCACGTTCCGGGCGCTCAGGTTCACTTCGGCCAGCGTGTCGGGCAGGGTGTTCAATGCGTTTTCCACATGGCGCTGGCAGTTCTGGCAGGTCATGCCGTCCACGCCCATGACGAGGCGGTGCGGATAGTGGCTCTTGTTGGTGTCCGCCGCCCTGACCTTTTTAGCGGGGGCGTCATGCTCACCGCAGCAGCCGCCGCCGTGGCGCAGATGGTGGATAAAGCTGTAGATGCCGTAGCCGACGGCAGCCACCAGAATCAGAACAATAATGACGTTTTCCATAAAAAACCTCCCGGTTAGTGTTTTCTAATTTGACTTAGAATATACTAACTTCTGCTTTGCTTTTTGTCAAGAGGTATCTTTTTTGATACTGCCCGGCAGGGACTGCACATACCCGGCTCCTGCCGCGCAAACAAAGAAGGAGGGGCATCGCTGCCCCTCCCGGTATGGATGGATATGGAGAAAATCAGGCATTGGCCAGAGCGGCGCCAAGGGCTGCACAGGCAGTCTCGGCATCGCCGTCGGGGGAGCCGTTGGCCATGACAGGCTCAACGACCAGACGGGCACCGGCGGCCTCGGCGTCCTCGGCCCAGGTGCGGATCCACTCGCCGTCACCCCAGCCGTAGGAGCCGAACAGGCCAACGAGTTTGCCGCTCAGAGAGCCGCGCAGATCCTGGTACATCGGCTCGAACTCGCTCTCCTCCAGCTGCTCGGCGCCCATGGCGGGGCAGCCCAGCGCAAAGCCGGTGTAGTCGCCGGCGGAGGAAACGTTGAACTCGGAGGCGGTGAACTTGTCAACAGAAGCGCCGGCGGCGGCAGCTGCGTTGGCGACCAAATCGGCCATGGCCTCGGTGTTGCCGGTGCCGCTCCAATAGATAACTGCGATCTTGCTCATAAATAACTACTCCTTTTATAATTTTTATGGTGCATCGTCAGGCGGCCACTGTCAGCCGCCTGATCGGGGTGCCGTTGTAATAGCAGCGGGCGTAGATGCGCTCGCACTTTTTATAGCGGTCAAACTCTGCCTGTGCAGCGGTGGGATCGGTGTAGACCTTCCAATAGCCGCACGCGGTAAAGTTTTTGCCGCGGTTTTGGATGAACCCGATGACATCCGCCAGCGGGTATCCCAGAAAAACGCCGATTTCATGCGGGAAATCTCCCTCACAGCAGAGCCTTTCGGCCAGTTGGTCCAGCAGTTCGTCTGCGGTGCCGGGGGTGTAGCCTTCCCCCGCCAGAAAGTCCAGCATGTGCGGCGCTGCCAACAGCCTGGCCACACGGGCCGGGCGGTATACATAGACCAGCACAGCCCCGGTGCGCGGGCACTGCCTAAGCACCCGCACCGTGACCCCGCGGGGCGACAACGCGG
>OODH01001913.1_pt1 | contig 11085 bp, 9 predicted proteins | sample 1671391 | NCBI WGS metagenome assembly OODH01 (sample SAMN06348152, study PRJEB24527) | human gut metagenome | biome: human gut; feature: ankylosing spondylitis patient; material: feces | host: Homo sapiens | place: China | collected 2015-10 | reverse complement strand
TCATCGTGGCGGTTCCGACGCCGATCGACGAGCACAGGAATCCGGACTTGTCCCCGGTGGAAGGGGCTTCCCGGACTGTGGGGCGGCATTTGTCCCGTGGCGCGGTCGTCGTGTACGAGTCCACGGTCTATCCGGGCGTGACCGAAGAGGTCTGCGTCCCGATCCTTGAGGCCGAATCCGGCCTGCGGTGCGGAGCCGACTTCACGGTGGGCTATTCTCCGGAGCGGATCAACCCCGGCGACAAGGTGCATACGCTTGAAACCATCAAGAAGATTGTTTCCGGAAGCGACGCGCCGACGCTGGATCTGCTGGCGGAGCTGTACGGGACGGTCGTGCGCGCGGGCATCCACCGTGCCCCCAGCATCAAGGTTGCGGAAGCCGCCAAGGTCATCGAGAACACGCAGCGCGACCTGAACATCGCGCTGATGAATGAGCTGTCCATCATTTTTGACCGGCTCGGCATTGATACGCTGGATGTGCTGGAAGCGGCCGGGACCAAGTGGAACTTCCTGCCGTTCCGTCCGGGGCTGGTCGGCGGGCACTGCATCGGCGTCGATCCGTACTACCTGACCTTCAAGGCCGAGGAACTCGGCTGCCATCCGCAGGTCATTCTGGCCGGGCGGCGCATCAACGACGGCATGGGTAAGCATGTGGCGGAAACCTGCGTCAAACTGCTGATCCGGCAGGGGCGGCTGGTCAATGCGGCTCGTGTGGGCATCCTTGGCTTCACGTTCAAGGAAAACGTGCCGGACTTGCGGAACACCCGGGTTATCGACGTGATCCGCGAATTGCAGGAATACGGCGTCGATGTGCTGGTACACGATCCGCTGGCTGACGCCGGGGAAGTGCGCCATGAATATGGCCTCTCTTTCGCGGCGCTGGATGAGCTCGCCAATCTGGACGCGCTGATTCTGGCCGTGCCGCACAAGGTCTACGCCGAAAACGGCGTTCTGGAACCGGCAGCCCTGCACGCACGGTTTGCCGTGCCCGATAAGGCCCTCCTGCTGGATGTGAAGGGCTGTCTCTCGCCCAGTGCCGTGCAAGCCGAAGGCATGGCCTACTGGAGGCTTTAGGCGAGGCAAAGGGAACGTTGCCTGTCCCCGCCTCGTTGCCTTTGAATCGGGGCTGTACACATCTTCTCCCGATATGTCCCGTCCGCGTATCCTTCGGGGGCAGAGGCGGTTCGTTTTGGGGGAGTGTTCTGTATCCTGAAAAGAAGTCAAGAGCCGGATGTGGTGCATCGTCGGGGGAAAATTCCTCCGTCCTCCCGGCAATGAGGCCGTTGCGGGCATTTGATGTATTTCCCAAACGTGTCTGGAAGGTATCCGAATGAAGACAGTTCTTGTAACCGGAGGCGCGGGGTTTATCGGTTCCTGCTATGTGCTGTCCCGGCGCACTGCGGGGGAGCGGGTCGTCAACCTCGACAAGCTCACCTATTCCGGCAACATCGGTAATTTGGCGTCTCTTGATGGGGATGCCGAGCATATTTTTGTCAGGGGCGATATTGGGGATGCGCTGCTCGTCCGCCAGTTGCTGCACCATTACCAGCCCGATGCGGTCATCAATTTTGCCGCTGAGAGCCATGTGGATCGCTCCATCCATGACCCGGATGCGTTTGTCCGCACCAATGTCCTCGGAACCTGCACCCTCCTGCGCGGCGTATTGGAATGGTGGAAAGAGCTGTCCGAAGAAAGGCGGAACGCTTTCCGTTTCCTGCACGTTTCCACGGATGAGGTATACGGAACGCTCCGCCCCGGCGAGCCCGCCTTCACGGAGACCACCCCGTATGCGCCGAACAGCCCCTATTCGGCATCCAAGGCGTCCAGCGATCATTTCGTGAGGGCCTATCACGAAACCTATGGGCTCCCCACGCTCATCACGAACTGCTCCAATAATTACGGCCCGCGCCAGTTTCCGGAGAAACTCATTCCCTTGGTCATCCTGAACGCGCTGTCCGGAAAGCCGCTGCCCATTTACGGCACCGGGGAGAACATCCGCGACTGGCTGCATGTGGAAGACCACTGCGAGGCCATCGTTGCCGTCTTGGAAAAAGGGGCGCCGGGAGAGTGCTACAATATCGGCGGGCACTCCGAGCGGGCCAATATCGATGTCGTCCGGAGCATTTGCCGCACTCTTGACAAGCTCCGTCCCACAGCGGTCCCCTATGAAAAGCAGATAACCTTTGTGGCGGACAGGCCGGGCCATGATTTGCGCTACGCCATTGACGCCGCGAAGATCGAACAGGAGATCGGCTGGGTTCCGCGCCGTCGTTTTGAGGAAGGGCTTCGGGAAACGGTGGGCTGGTATCTTGAGAATGCCGCGTGGGTGGAGAACATCCAGAGCGGGGAATATCGCCAATGGCTCGAAACGAATTATAGCGGGCGGTAGGCTGTACGAAGCTGCGGGCGGCTCACGTAAGCCGGCGCGCAAGATGGGCGGTTTCAAAAAGTGTGGGAACTGAGAGCGGGGAATGCATCGAGGAGCGCCAGCCTCCAAGAGCATTCCCCGTTCGCGCGCAACGGCGGCTGAAAGTGCCGGGATAGTGAAACACGGATGTTTTCGCGTCTTTTTCGGGAAAAAGGCAAAATGGCCATGAGTTGGGAAACTACGGCGTTGCAGTCCGCGGGACGTGAATTGTCATACCTTGTTTTCAAGGACGTCCGCGATGAACGCAATCATCTTCTTCCGAAAGATCTCCTCGGAAAAGCTTTCCGCCTGCATTTTCAGCTTATCGTGTACCCACGTTTGTTCTGTGGAGGCTTCATAGGCGTCGAGCGCCTCGGTTAAGGCGTCAGCCGTCTGCCGTTCAAAAAAGATCCCGGTCTCTCCGTCCGCCACACTGTCCAAGACCCCGCCCCTGCCGTATGCGATAACGGGGCGTCCGGCGGCCATAGCCTCAAGAGGCGTGATCCCAAAATCCTCTTCGCCGGGGAACAGGAAAGCCTTACAGCCCGCATAGAGGGCGGGGAGCGCCGCATTGTCCACGCGGCCCACAAAACTGACGGTCGGCCCGGCAATGCTTTCCAGGCGCTTCCGCTCCGGGCCATCCCCCGCAACGACAAGCCTCCGCCCGGTACGGGTACACGCCTCCACCGCCAGCTCCACACGCTTGTAGCTCACCAGTTCGCTGAGGCAGAGATAGTAGCTGCCGGGCTCTGGGGTGCCGGGGACATTTTGAAGGCCCGCCATGTGGGGGCTGGAGAAACGTGAGATGTCAACGGGGGGATGGATGACGGCGGCCTCCTTTCCCCACCAGCGCTTGACCCGGCGCGCCACGGTGCGCGAGTTTGCGATAACGTGATCGACGCGTTGCGCCGAGGCATAATCCCACAGCCGCAGCCGATGGAACAGCGGGCGCATGAGCAGACGCGTCACCGCTCCGGCGGATTCCAGATAGTCTTGATAAAAATCCCAGAGATAGCGCATGGGAGAATGGCAATAGCAGATGTGCGGCGTGTCGGCCCGGGTGATGACCCCTTTGGCGGGCCCGGACTCGCTGGAAATGACGAGATCATAGCCGCGCAGATCCAGCTGCTCCAACGCAAGCGGCATCAGGGGAAGGTATTTCTGGTAATGCCGCACGCTTCCCGGAAGCTTTTGGATAAATGTTGTATGGATCGGGTGGGACGTAATGGTTTCGGAGAGCGCCTCGGGGCGTACGACATGCGTGTAGATATCCGCCTGTGGAAAAATCCTGCACAAGGCTTCGACGACTTTTTCTCCGCCGCGCATACCCGTAAGCCAGTAATGGATAACGGCTACGCGCAGATGCGGCAATGTTCTTTCATCCATGCGATATTTCCTCGGCGTTTTCTCTGGGAGCCTTTTGTGAAGCGGGAGCAATCGGCGGACACGCCGAATCCATACCCGGCGGGGTGCAGCCGAGGTACGCACCTTGTGAAGGGGTGCGCCTCCCCCATCCCTCAGGCCGTACTGGGCTGCGGGGTTATTTCCATGACTCGGCGACGCGTTCGGGCAGGGTCATGAGGTAGTCCCCATAACCGGATTTTTGCAGCGGGGCCGCCAGCTTCATGAGCTGCTCCGTCGAGATGTAGCCCTTACGCCAAGCGATTTCCTCAATGCAGGAAACTTTGAGGCCCTGCCGGGTTTCGATAGCCTGCACAAACGTGCCCGCCGCCATGAGCGAATCGTGGGTGCCGGTGTCCAACCACGCGATGCCGCGCCCCATCAGCCCCACATGCAGTTTTCCCGCGTCGAGATAGGCCTTGTTGACGTCCGTGATTTCCAGTTCGCCCCGGGGGGAGGGCTTGATTTCACGTGTAATGTCCACGACGTCCTGATCATAAAAATAAAGCCCGGCCACGGCGTAGCTGGATTTGGGATGTTGGGGTTTCTCCTCGAGGGAGCGGACTTTCATATCCTGATCGAACTCGACCACGCCGTAACGCTCGGGATCGCTGACGTGATACCCGAAGACGGTCGCGCCCTCTTCCTGCTCCCGGGCGCTGATGAGGAGATCTTCTAGGCCGTTGCCGAAGAAAATATTGTCCCCAAGGATCAGGCAGGAGTGGCTTCCCTGGATGAAATCAGCGGCAAGGAGGAACGCTTGAGCGATACCTTCCGGCTTCGGCTGTGTGATGTACTCAAAGGAGCATCCCCATTGGCTGCCGTCCCCGAGAAGTTTGCGGAACTGCCAGCCGTCGTCTGGCGTGGTGATGATGGCAACCTCACGGATGCCCGCCAGAAGGAGAACCGACAACGGATAATAGATCATCGGCTTATTGTAGACCGGCAACAGCTGCTTGCTGACGCTGAGCGTGAGGGGGTGAAGCCGCGTACCGGAACCGCCCGCCAGCAGGATACCTTTCCGTGATGCCATATGCAAAACCTTCCCTTAAAATTGAAACAGGCAAATACCATTCGCAAGGAGGACAGGGCAAGTGGCGCTCTTTGAGGGGGAAATCCGCGTGATGAGCCAGCCGCCTGCAATGCCTATCGGCCCGGCCTTTCTTTCCTTACGAGCTTCAGTGCGCCTGTGGGGCAGACGGTGACGCAGGCGGTATCCAGCCCGGCATCGAGGCGGTCTTTGCATTGATCGCATTTGACGGATTTCCTTTTGCGGGGATCAACCCAGATCAGGTGATGCGGGCAGGCTTTCTGGCACGCCCCGCAGCCGACGCACGCTTCTTCCCGTATGAAGACGATCCCGTCGCTCTCCCGGCGGATAAGCGCCTCTTTGGGGCAGACTTCCACACAGCGCGGCTGAGGGCACTGTACGCAGGCCCGGTAGCGGGTATGAAGCACAACCCGGGGCTCTCCGTCCGCCGCAAGCGGTGCGGGCGCTTCCGGCCGTGCATGTTTGACGATGATCGGCGTTGCTTCTTCCGCGGCGTCTTCAAAGCGGGGGCCATCGACAAGCAGCGTTCCGAGGGAAATGCCCGGTGCGCTGTCATGGGCCGCCTTGCAGCTGGCTTCACAGGCATGGCAGGCGATGCAGCGATCTTGATCAACGACAAGGCGATATATGCTCATAGTGCCTCACTCGGATGCCTTGCATCCGGCGATTGTTTGCTGATGCGGCGTCCCCCGCAGCGGGTACAGGAAAACGTCCATTCTTGAGGGCCGGTTCAGTTCGTTTCTTCGGCTTTTCGGATCGTTACGAAGTGCTTTTGAAGGGCCAGCCCCCCGCCGAGCGGATCTTCATGCTCCAGCCCGCTGACCATGCAGGCTTCGTCGGCCACGCCCTTGCCGAAGGCCCGCGTTTCTTGAGGCGTTTTCCTGCCAAAGCCGTGCAGCATGAAGACGGCCTCGGGGTGGATGCCCGTGGTTACCTTAGCGCGTAAACGGCCAACGGGGCCTGTGGCTGTACACACTTCAACCCAGTCGTCATCGGCAATGCCAAGGGCCTGGGCCCGTTCCGTGTGGATCCATAACGTATTGGTGGGCGCGAGTTCGGACAGCAGGGGGTTGTTCGTCGTGCTGGCCTGCGTATGCAATGCCGCCCGGCCGGGAATGACGCGGAACTGGTCGGGCGCGGCAGGTCGCTCCGGTGCCGTGTAGGGCGGCAGGGTGTCGTGCCCGGATGCGGCCCATAAGCGGCTGCGGGCCTCTATCTTGCCGGAAGGCGTGGGCAACGTGGTTTCCGCAAGGGTTTTCCAGCGCGGAGCGGGCGCGAGCGGCACAAAGCCGGTTGCGTCGAACGCCTCTATGCCGAGCCCCGTACCTTCAAGCTGGTAGTTCCATATATCCTCAATGCGTGAGAAGGCGAGCTTGTCAAGCCCGAGGCGCGAGGCGAGGCCGCACAGGATCTCCCAGTCGGCGCGCGTGTCGAAACGCGGCTGCACGGCGCGCTGGCGGCGGAAGAACTGCGGCTTCAGCCCCAGTTTGGAGGCCAGAATGCTTTCCCGGGACAAGGCCGGGGAGAGCGGCAGCACGATGTCGGCATAGTCCGCCGTGGGCGACCACGTGGTGGTGATGGCGACGATAAGGTCGAGCTTGTCCAGCTTGCTGCGCAGCGTATCCGGATCGGGCAGCGAAGACAGAATGTTGTGGCGCATCGAGATATAGGCGCGGACCGGATACGGATCGCCGGTCACGGCGGCGTCGAAGGCCCGGTGGAGCAGGCCGGGCTGCTGCCAGTCGGCCTTGTCCGCCATCGGCTTGGTGATATTGGGGTAGAGCGCCGAGAGGGGCCGCAGCCGTTTCCCCGTTTCCTTGGGGGAAAGGCTGATGGGCATACCGCCGCGCGCGCCGATGGAGCCGAGCAGGGCGTTGATGAGGTAGGCGCTGCGCACGGTGACGAAACTGTCAGCATACCGGGCCGTGAACCAGCCCGGGTACCAGAGGACACGGGGGGCGGCCTCAGCCAATTCACGCGCCAGCCTGACGATGCGGTCGGCCTTGATCCCGGTTTCGGTTTCCGCCCACTCCGGCGTACAGGGGCGGACGCGCTCCTCCAGTTCCCCGAAGCCGTCGATATACGGCAGCATATGGGGATCATAAAGCTTTTCCGAAATCAGCACGTGCAGCACCGCAAGGTTCATGGCGTAATCGGTGCCGGGGCGGACGAAGAAAAAGGTGTCCGCTTTGGCGGCGCTGACGGTGGCGCGGACGTCCATGACCGTCACCTTGCAGCCGTTGGCCCGCGCTGCGGTGATGCCCGCGACTTCCGCAAGGTTCAGGGCCTCCAGTGCGTTGCGGCTCTGGAGCACGATGTGTTTCGACTCCCGGTAGTCAATGACGAGGCGTCCGCGATCCAGCCCCAAAACGGATGCGCAGGCCTGATCCACGTTGCGGGTGCAGGTGACGCTGTGGCTGTAGATATTAGGCGTACCGAGGCCGCGTGCGAAGGCCTTGTAGAGATCCGTAAACGGGCCGCCACGGTGCGAGAACATGACGCTTTCGGGGCCGTATTGATCCCGTATGGCGCGGAGCTTGCCGGCTACGGCATCGAGCGCTTCTTCCCAGCGGACGGCGCGCCACTTGTGCCCTCCGCGGGCCCCCACGCGCATCAGGGGCGACTGCGGGCGCTCGGAATCCTTTTCCAGCGCGAGCGCCGCGATGCCGCGAGGACACAATGTCGAACCCGTGGCCGAGTGGGGATTGCCCTGAATCCAGACCGCTTCGCCGTTTTCGACTCCGACGGCAACCGGGCACCGTGTCCCGCACATGCCGCATACGCTATAGACTGTCTTCATGATGCGTTCCTGAATGGAAAGAGGGAATAATGGAGAAAATGCGTTGGTTCCATTGCTCTGTCCCAAAAATGTTGAGCGGCGGAGGCTGGCCAACGGAGATTTTCCCGTATCCGTTTTCCTCCACGCCGCCTTGATAGGCTCTTTCGAGATTCCCCAGTGTACCCCGTCGGGTTATTCCGATCAATGGAGTCAATCCGGGCATACCTCCGACTGAAACAGAGGATCCCATAAAGTCAAAAACCGTTGAAGCGGGATGAGTGGAGGGTGGTGAGGGAAGGGGAACCTTTCTCCAGAACGTTTCCTCTTCCCCCCGCCAGTAAGATCTCAATAAAAAACGCCCCGGCCTTTCGAGCGTGCGGGGCGTATCCTGACAGGGAAACGGGCATGGAGGGCTTAATAGGAAGCTATGTAGTCATCCATGTTCGCCGCCGAGCAATTGCGGCTTACCCAGAAGGCCGAAGCCCAAACCATAAGGGCCGTGGCTTCGGTGTCGTCCAGGCGTTTCAGCTTGGCTTCAAGGCTGGTGCGGCTCGCGCCGTAACGGGAATGGAAGTCGGTTTGCTCGCACAGATCGGCAACGCGCAGGAGAAGATAGGAGAGGCGGGGATGCGCGGGGAGCAGACGCTGATCACGGTGAGCTTCAAGAATGGTTTTGAGTTCCGGTCCGGTAAATGTGCCTTTGATGGTCGTGATCGCGCGGAAAAACGTGTCTACCGCCCACGGCAGAATGAATTCGGCCCCCGCACTCTTTGTGCGGAAGTAGTCCTTCAACCAGCGTTCCTGCTGCTCGTTGATGCGTGCTGCGACCTGAGGCATACGCGGCTCCTTGTGAAGAATATTGACTAGACGCTATCGTAGAATCTCTTAATATTCAAGCGCCTTCGTGCCCGGAAGCAGCAAGTGGGAACATGTCGTCATACCATACTTTTTTCATAGTCAGACCGCAGGCCGGAGCCGTGAGGGGAGCTATCCGGCGATCGCAGGCGTCGAGGATGCCGGGAATGTCCGCCGGTTCCAGCTTGCCCCGCCCGACAGCGACGAGCAGCCCCATGGTATTGCGGACCATCTGTTTGAGAAAGCCGTCCGCTTCAAAGCGCCAGGTCAGTTCGAGGCAGTCTTCGGGGAGCGGGCCCTCGGGGGTGCGGGTGATGGACAGGATGGTACGCACCGTTGTGCGGAGATCCGTCCCGGCGTTTTTCAGGCTGGCGAAGTCCCGCTTGCCAAGGAGGTAGCGGCTCCCCTCGTCCATACGCTCCACATCCACAGGGCCGCAGGCCCAGACGAAAGGATAGAGCTGCGGCGGCGTGTAGCGCTTGGAGAGCCAGAGGCGGTATTCGTAGGTCTTGCGGACGGCACTGTGCTGTGCGTGAAACGTGTCGGGCACAAGAACGGCGTCCGCAATGCGTATGTCGCGCGGCAGGAGCGTATTGAGGGCCAGCTGCCAGTCCATACGGGCACGCGATTCGGGGACATCGAGGTGAGCGACCTGCGCTTCGGCGTGAACGCCCGCGTCGGTCCGTCCTGCACCGTGCACATGGACGCGCTCGCCGAGCACGTGAGCCACGGCGTCCTCAATGATGTTCTGAATGGTGGGCAGGGGGGAGGCGTTTTTGCGGGCCTGCGTCTGCCAGCCGTGATACTGGGTGCCTACGTAGGCTATCGTCAGCTTGAGGCGGGGCATGGAAGACCTTTGGGAAAGACGAAAAAACGACGAAAGCCCCGACCCCCGATCCGCGAAAACGGCGGGGCTGACAGTACAGTATCAGGGCCGGTTCGGAGCGGGGCGTTTGCCCCTCTCCGGGACTACTTGGAGCGGTGTTCGCTGCCGGTGATGCTGAAGGCAAGGGCGTAGAGATAGTGGAAGAAGTCCACATACTCCACGACGACCTTTTCAGGCACGTGGATCCGGGCCCCCGCGAAATTCAGGATACCGCATACGCCCGCTTCGACCAGATGGTCGGCCGCGCGCTGCGCGCGTTCCGGCGGCGTGGTGATGATCCCGATTTCAATGCCCTTGGCGTCCACGGCGGACTTCAGGTCGCTCGTACACGTGACTTCCAGCCCATAGACCTGCTCGCCGATCTTGAACGGATCGCAGTCGAAGGCCCCCACGATGTTGAAGCCGCGGGCCTTGAATTCGGCATGGTGCAGCAGCGCGCGGCCGAGGTTGCCCACCCCGATCAGCGCGGCGCGCCATTCGCGGTCAACGCCAAGGGAAGCTTTGATGGCGGCGATGAGGCTGGCTACGTTGTACCCTACGCCACGCACACCGAATTCGCCAAAATAGGCAAGGTCCTTGCGCACCTGAGATGCGTTCACGTCGCACGCTTCAGCGAGCGGGCCGGAGGAGATGACCTCCACACCGTTGCGCTGCATACTTTCGAGCACTTGAACGTACACGGCAAGGCGACGAATGGTGGCTCTGGGAATACGTTCGCTTTTCAATGAGAGCATAGTGGTATCGCATTGCTAAAGATGAAAAAAACAGGGGGGAGAGAACGGCGTTGCCGGTCCCTCCCCGGAAACCCCGGCGGGCCGAGGACCCGCCGGGGATAAGCCGCTTGCTTATTTAGATGAAGGGGTTGGCGAACAGGATGATCAGGTTCACCACGAGGGAGTAAATGGCCAGGGATTCCACGAAGGCGAGGCCGAGGATAAGGCTGACCTGAATCTTGCCGGCGGCGTCAGGGTTGCGGGCGATGCCTTCGCAGGCGCTCTTCAGACCGAGGCCCTGACCGATACCGCAACCGGCGGCGGCGACGGCCATGCCGATGGCGCAGCCGAAGATGGCGAGGCCGAGAGAGGCGGAATCCAGTTTCACGGGGGCGCCGTCGGCGGCGAAAGCGAGGCTGGCGATGCCCATCATGGCCACGGTGCTGAGCAGGGTCACAAGAATCTTGCGCATGTATGTTGCTCCTTGAGCGGTTGTATTGTGTTGGTCAAAAAGACCATTTCCCCCGAGAGGTGTGGCCCCTTAGTGGGCCGGTTCCATAGCGCCCTTGAGGTAGATGAGGGCCAGCATGTAGAAGATGAAGGCCTGCAATACCTTGGCGAGCAGGAACAGGAAGTAGATGGGCAGCGTGCTCACGAGCGGCGCCATGAGGAAGAAGAGCAGGAGCACGATTTCTTCGCCGCGGATGTTGCCGAAAAGACGGAGCGTCAGCGACAGCGGGCGGGCGAGGTGCGAAATGAATTCAAGGATCATCATGAACGGCGCCAGCGGGAGCATGGGGCCCATGAAGTGGTGGATGTAGTGGCCGTGCCAGCGCTTGATGCCCTGATAGTTGTAGTACAGGAACACGAACAGGGCCATGCCGATGTTGGTGTTGATGTTGGCGGTCGGGGCGTCACAGGCGGGGATGAGGCCGAGTATGTTCTGTACGGCGATGAAGAGGAACAGGCCGCCGAGCACGGGGAAAACCTTGCG
>OODH01001911.1_pt1 | contig 11095 bp, 8 predicted proteins | sample 1671391 | NCBI WGS metagenome assembly OODH01 (sample SAMN06348152, study PRJEB24527) | human gut metagenome | biome: human gut; feature: ankylosing spondylitis patient; material: feces | host: Homo sapiens | place: China | collected 2015-10 | reverse complement strand
CACAGATGATAAGATGCTTACAAAAATCACTTTAAATAGCGCGGAGAATCTATAAAAGAAGTGGCGGAAATACCAGCAATGATATTTCCGCCGTTTTTACAACTCTGAATATCCTATCCAGAGCTACTTTGTGTTCATAGTATATGTTTTACAATCAAGTTTTATGAAATGTAAAAAGGAACTCGTCCAGAGCCCCTTTCCTTTGAATAAGTAATAATATCTTTCTCACTCCGGAAAAAGACTTCTTTGTACTTATATAATACTGGTTCAATTACTCCTTGTCAATATCTATTTTTATCTTTGTAATGTGTTCTGTCAAAGAAAGTTACTGTTCACATGATAGTATATTTATTGTTTACAAGTTGGTAGGTTCCGGTTATTATAAATCTAAGATTATTTGAGGTGGTAAATTTCGTTGCAACCACGCACCCTATGGGTTAAAAGAGATGCAGGAGCCGCGACGCCTGCCAAATAATTTCTTTCATCTATAAATGCTCTGTTCCGAATGGATAGAGCTTTTTATTTTGCAATAAACATAATCAGAATCAATACTTTGCTAATAGTTTTTTCCAGGGTTTATAGCCTTTCATATAAGCAAAGTCTTCTTCATTTTGGAAGCCTGCAATCAGTTCTTTTTTCATTTCTTCAGCATATGGATTTTCTGCGTCTTGAAATTTTATATGTTTATATAATCTTGATTTCTGAAAATCACAGATTGTATCGACATTTTCCAGCTTTTCATATGCTTCTTCTGTTTTTTCCTGTTCCATGTATAATTGTCCAAGTTTTAGTTTTTTCATGGGATCATAGTCGGAAAAATAATTCAGATATTTTTCTGCCATTTCATAATTCCCTTTTCGCAAGTAGAATCCGAACAGAGAATCTGCCGCATGGTGCTGGATTTTTTCATCCTTGTCATTTAGTGCTATTTCGTACCAGAAATTAATCTGTTCGTCGTACTTATCGGGGTGCTCACACTGACCTATGATTCTTCGCGAGTCAAGCATCACCGCCACCTGCCAGATTAGCATGTTGCAGTTAGGGTAATCTTTTATGATATTTACTGCCCATTGATAGGTTTTTTCGTAACCTTCTACCGAAAACATTTTGTCCATTTCTTGAATAAGTTCTGTAATTTCAACGTCTGTCAGATTTTCATGAAAAGACAATAGGGTATCAAGGGAAATATGTAGCAGCCTTGCAATAGGTGCTAACAGTTCAATATCTGGATTGGAGTTCCCGCTTTCCCCATTTATTCACCGCTGGGGTAGTTACTCCTAAGCGGTTTGCCATTTCCTCCTGGGTGAAACCAGACACTTTTCTATATTTTTTTATCACACTTCCAATATTCATCCTAATTCTCTCCTGATTGAAATTTCAAAAGCTTTTGTGATTAAATCATAGCATGATTGGAAATTGGACACAATTGAATTGTTATTAAATAAAATTCATATTTTTTAACTAATGGGAAAGTTGATCGTGATTAGCAGTTGATTTTGGGGGCATATCCTAACAAAAGGAATCATGGAGGCTGTGTTTTGCGATACTTTGTATGTCCCCCCTGGTCACCAATTAATTAATTATGCATACTCTAACAGAAGAAGTCGGTAAAGGAGTGTCTGCATGAAAAATAAAAAATGGATTTCACTGGCGACAGCAGTCGTTCTGGCGGTGACTGCACTGCCGCTGGGAGTGTTTGCTGCAAAGAAAGATGAGGCGAAGCTTGCAAAAGTTACCTTAAATGAAGTAGCCCATTCCATCTTTTATGCACCGCAGTATGTGGCAATCGAAGAGGGATATTTTAAAGATGAGGGGCTTGATATGACGCTTATAACTGGCTTTGGAGCAGATAAAACTATGACTGCCGTCATATCCGGCGAGGCGGATATCGGATTTATGGGAGCAGAAGCATCTATCTATGCCTATCAGGAAGGTGCTACTGATCCTGTTGTAAATTTCGCGCAGCTTACCCAGCGGGCAGGAAATTTCCTTGTGGCAAGAGAAGAAATGTCGGATTTTAAATGGGAAGATCTGAAAGGTAAGAAAGTTCTGGGCGGCCGAAAAGGTGGCATGCCGGAAATGGTATTTGAATATATTCTGAAGCAGAATGGCCTTGACCCTCAGAAAGACCTTTCTATTGATCAGAGCATCGACTTCGGTGCTACTGCTGCTGCTTTTACAGGGGATAATTCGGCGGATTTTACAGTGGAGTTTGAACCGTCCGCCACTGCACTTGAAAAGCAGGGAGCCGGTTATGTTGTTGCCTCCCTTGGTGTGGATTCCGGTTATGTACCGTATACTTCCTACAGTGCGAAAACCAGTTATATGGAAAAGAATCCGGATATCATGCAGAAATTTACCAATGCCCTGCAAAAAGGCATGGATTACGTCCAGAAGCATACTCCGGAGGAAATCGCCAGAGTGATCGAGCCACAGTTCCCGGAGACGGATCTGGATACCATCACGGCCATCGTAAAGCGTTATTATGATCAGGATACCTGGAAAAAGAATCTGGTCTTCGGGCAGGAGGGATTTGAGCTGCTTCAGGACATTCTGGAGGACGCAGGAGAACTGAAGGAACGCACTCCATATGAAGAACTGGTCAATACAGAATTTGCACAAAATGCTTCCTGATATCTGACACAAATCCAGAAAAACGCAGACAGAATTTCGTCATTTTGTCCTGCGTTTTTCTCATGTCTTTTGACAGTTTGACGGAATCCCCGGATACTGATTCCGGCTTTTCGTCAGAATGTCAAAAAACCCAAAAAATCTTTGTATGATTCTTCCCTAGCCATCCCCCCTCCTTTTCGCTATACTATCTACAGATGAAAAAAACGAGTAATCAATCAGCAAAAACAATATGAATCTATTTTGGAGGAATAATCATGGCAAGCTTATCATTACAGCACATTAACAAAACTTACCCAAATGGTTTCCAGGCAGTTAAAGATTTCAATCTGGAAATCGAAGATAAAGAATTCATCATTTTCGTAGGACCTTCAGGATGTGGTAAATCTACTACACTTCGTATGGTTGCCGGTCTGGAAGAAATTTCCGGCGGTACATTAAAGATTGGTGACAAAGTTATGAACGATGTAGAGCCTAAAGACCGTGATATCGCAATGGTATTCCAGAACTACGCTCTGTATCCTCATATGACAGTATATGATAACATGGCATTCGGACTTAAACTTCGTAAAGTTCCGAAAGATCAGATTGATAAAGCAGTTCGTGAAGCTGCAAGAATTCTTGACCTTGAGAAACTTCTTGATCGTAAACCGAAGGCTCTTTCCGGTGGTCAGAGACAGCGTGTTGCTATGGGACGTGCTATCGTTCGTAATCCTAAGGTATTCCTTATGGACGAACCTCTTTCAAACCTGGATGCAAAATTACGTGTACAGATGCGTTCTGAGATCGCTTCCTTACATAACAGATTGAAAGCTACTATCATCTATGTAACACATGATCAGACAGAGGCTATGACATTAGGTACCAGAATCGTTGTATTAAAAGATGGTGTTATCATGCAGGTTGATTCTCCACAGAAATTATACAATGAGCCGAACAACTTATTCGTTGCAGGATTCATCGGATCTCCACAGATGAACTTCATCGATGCTGTATGTAAAGTAGAAGGCGAGAGAGTAACTCTTAACTTTGAGAAGACATCTGTTGTCCTTCCACCGGCAAAAGCTAAGAAACTGATCGATGGCGGATACAACGGAAAGACAGTTGTTATGGGTATCAGACCAGAGGATATCGGAGATTCCGAGATTGAGATCGAAGCACACCAAGATTGCGCATTCGAGGCTGATGTAACAGGATACGAGTTATTAGGTTCTGAAGTATTATTATACTTCAACGTAGCTGGAACAGCCATGACAGCAAAAGTTGATTCCAGAACAACAGCTCGTATGGGTGATCATATCACATTAGCAATCGATCCAGAGAAGATTCACTGCTTCGATAAAGAAACTGAATTGACAATTACCAACTAATTCGGTAAAATTAAATAAACTCAGTAGAACCGGGTGCATCATTTGTACCCGGTTTTTTCTGCAAAAAATAATTGCAAAACAAACATGTGTTCTATATAATAAATAACGAAAGGAATGGGGCGTATGATATCAAACCATAAGATACAGACTGCTTTAGACGAGATCAAGGAGATTTCCAAGATTGATCTGGCATTATATTCAGAGAAAGGAAAACAGGTTGCGGCTACTTTTGAACCGGAAGGAGATATGGAAGAAGCGGTAACTTCATTTGCAACATCGATGGCAGAGAGCCAGATGTTGTCCGGTTGTCATTTCTTTAAAGTAATGGTAGAGGGTGAAGTGGAATATATTCTTTTGACAAAGTCATCCGCAGAAGATGCTTATATGGTAGGACGGTTGGCAGTCTGCCAGATAAGGAATCTTGCAGCCGCTTATATGGAGCAGTTTGACCGTAACAATTTTATGCAGAATATCCTCCTTGGGAATATGCTCGTGGTGGACATGTACAATAAGGCCCAGAAGCTGCATATTGAACAGGCAGAACGTGTTGTTTTCGTGATTGAGATTGACGGCAAGAAAGATGCAACCGCGATGGAGACAGTCAAGAATCTGTTCGTGACCAAGACCAGAGACTATGTGACAGAAGTGGACGAGCAGAGCATTGTCCTGATCAAAGATACCAGAGACATGAAAGAAGATGAAGAACTGCAGACATTGGCAAGTATGATCGTGGATAATATGCACACTGAGGCGATGGTGAAAGTGCGCGTGGGCTATGGAAACCGTGTGCATAATCTGCAAGATATTGCCAAATCCTATCAGGAAGCCAAGATGGCGTTAGAAGTCGGAAGAATTTTTTATGCAGAGCGTGAGACGATTGCATACAGCTTGCTTGGAATTGGGCGTCTGATCTATCAGCTTCCGATGAGCTTATGCGAGATGTTTATTCATGAAGTGTTCGGGGATGAAGTGCCGGATATATTTAATGAAGAGATCAATACAACCATCCAGAAGTTTTTTGAAAATAATCTGAATATCTCAGAGACCGCCAGACAGTTATATGTGCACCGGAATACATTAGTATATCGTCTGGAACGTTTAGAAAAGGCAATCGGATTAGATATCCGTAAGTTTGATGATGCAATGACCTTTAAGATTGCGATGATGGTCATTGCACATATGAACCAGCAGAAGGTAGAAGAGTAGGGCAGATTTGAAAGAATATTATGAAATGAATCTGCAAGTTTGTGACAGAGCGCAGGAAAATGAATGAAGTGAGGTAAGAAATGGCAGGTTATGATGAGCACAGCATATCGGTTTTAGAAGGGTTAGAGGCTGTTCGGAAAAGACCGGGAATGTATATCGGAAGTGTTTCCAGAAAGGGATTGAACCACCTGATCTATGAGATCGTAGACAACTCTGTGGATGAGCATCTGGCAGGGGCATGTGATACGATCCATGTCACATTGGAGAAGAATGGTTCCTGTACGGTAGAAGATAATGGACGAGGCGTTCCGGTCGGAATGCACGCCAAAGGTGTTTCGGCAGCACGTCTTGTATACACAACCTTACACGCCGGCGGTAAGTTTGATGATTCCGCATATAAGACGAGTGGAGGGCTTCACGGAGTAGGTTCTTCCGTTGTCAATGCATTGTCTGTTTATATGGATGTGGAGATCAGCAGAGAGGGGTATATTCATCACGACCGCTATGAGAGAGGCGTTCCGGTTGTGGAATTGGAGAATGGATTGCTTCCTAAGATTGGCAAGACAAAAAAGACCGGAACCAAAGTAAACTTTCTTCCAGATCCGGAAATTTTTGAAAAGACGAGATTCAAAGAGGATGAGATCAAAAGCCGTATGCATGAGACGGCATATCTGAATCCGAAACTTACGATCATTTATGAGGACCGCCGTGGCGAGGAAGTCGAACATATCGTATATCATGAGGAAGATGGAATCCGTGGTTTTGTAAAGGATTTGAATAAAAATACGGAAGTGCTTCATGATGTCGTCTACTTTAAAGGGGAATCTGAAGGCATTACCGTGGAAGCTGCATTCCAGTACACGAATGAATTTCATGAGAATATCCTGGGATTCTGTAATAATATTTTTAATGCCGAGGGTGGTACACATATCACGGGATTTAAAACCGTATTTACAACCGTCATTAATTCTTATGCGAGAGAACTTGGTATTTTAAAAGAAAAAGATGTGAACTTCACCGGAGCGGATGTCCGAAACGGAATGACGGCAGTTGTTTCCATCAAACATCCTGATCCGAGATTTGAGGGACAGACAAAGACGAAATTAGATAATCAGGATGCGGCGAAAGCCACTGCAAAAGTGACCGGCGACGAGATTCAGTTATTTTTTGATAAAAACTTAGAGACATTGAAAACGGTCATCTCCTGCGCGGAAAAAGCGGCAAAGATCCGTAAGACCGAGGAGCGCGCCAAGACCAATCTGCTCACCAAGCAGAAGTTTTCGTTTGATTCCAATGGAAAGCTTGCAAATTGTGAGAGCAGGGACGCTTCCATCTGTGAAATCTTCATCGTCGAGGGAGATTCCGCCGGAGGTTCCGCAAAGACAGCGAGAGACAGAAATTATCAGGCAATCCTGCCAATCAGGGGTAAAATCTTAAATGTGGAAAAAGCAAGTATTGACAAGGTGTTAGCCAATGCAGAGATCAAGACCATGATCAATGCGTTTGGATGTGGTTTTTCCGAGGGATATGGAAACGATTTTGATATCACAAAACTTCGTTATGACAAGATCATCATCATGGCGGATGCCGATGTGGACGGAGCACATATCTCAACACTGCTTCTGACATTGTTTTACCGTTTTATGCCGGAACTTATCTATGAAGGACATGTCTATGTGGCAATGCCGCCGCTTTACAAAGTCATTCCGGGCAAGGGCGAGGAAGAGTATCTTTACGATGATGCGGCTCTGGAAAAATACAGAAAAGCACATAAGGGAAGTAACTTTACCTTACAGCGTTACAAAGGTCTTGGTGAGATGGATGCCGAGCAGTTGTGGGAGACTACATTGAATCCGGCTACCAGAATATTAAAGCGGATTGAAATCGAGGACGGCCGCATGGCTTCTGATATCACAGAGCTTCTGATGGGAAATGATGTTCCACCGAGAAAGACATTTATTTATGAACATGCGCATGACGCAGAACTCGACGTATAGTGCAGACGGTAAAAATGGCAGTAGATCATTGAAAAATCGTAAAGCAGATGACAAACATTTTGCAATGGTCTGTAGAATAACAGATAGAGAGGTTATATGATGCAGCAGGAAGAACAGATTATCCGTACCGAGTATTCGGAACTGATGCAGAAATCTTATATAGATTATGCGATGAGTGTTATTATCGCAAGAGCTTTGCCGGATGTCCGCGATGGCTTAAAACCGGTGCAGCGAAGAACTTTATATGATATGTACGAACTGGGAATCCGGTATGACAAGCCGTACCGTAAATGTGCGCGTATTGTCGGCGATACCATGGGTAAATATCATCCACATGGTGACAGTTCTATTTATGACGCACTTGTTGTCATGGCACAGGAATTTAAGAAAGGGCTGCCGCTTGTAGATGGACATGGTAACTTTGGTTCCATCGAGGGCGATGGCGCGGCTGCGATGCGTTACACGGAGGCACGGCTGCAGAAAATCACACAGGAGGCATTTTTATCGGATCTGGATAAGGATGTCGTGGATTTTGTGCCAAACTTTGATGAGACAGAGAAAGAGCCGGAAGTTTTGCCGGTCAAGATCCCGAATCTCTTGGTGAACGGTTCCGATGGTATTGCGGTCGGTATGGTGACAAGCACACCACCGCACAATCTGGGCGAAGTGATCGACGGTGTGATCGCATACATTAAAAATCCGGATATCAACACGGAACAGATGATGGAATACATTCCGGGACCGGATTTCCCGACAGGAGGAATTATTGCCAATAAGGACGATCTGATCCAGATCTATTCCACCGGTATGGGTAAGATCAAAATCCGTGGAAAAGTGGAAGTGGAGCAGGTCAAAGGTGGAAAAGAGCGCATTGTTATCACTGAGATCCCATATACGATGATCGGTGCGAACATCGGAAAATTTTTGAATGATGTATACAGTCTCGTGGAGACCAAGAAAACAAATGATATCGTGGATATCACAAACCAGTCCTCCAAAGAGGGAATCCGTATTGTGTTAGAGCTTCGAAAAGGAGCCGATACGCAGAATCTCATCAATCTGCTGTATAAAAAGACAAAGTTAGAGGACACATTTGGTGTGAATATGCTGGCAGTTGCGGAGGGACGGCCTGAGACGCTGGGACTTGTACCAATCATCCGTCATCATGTGAAGTTCCAGTATGAGCTTGCCACAAGAAAATATCAAACATTACTGAAAAAAGAATTAGACAAAAAAGAAATACAGGAAGGATTGATCAAGGCGTGTGATGTCATTGACCTTATTATTGAAATCCTTCGCGGAAGTAAGAATGTAAAAGATGCAAGAGCATGTCTGACCGATGGTGTGACGGACAATATCACCTTTAAATCGGCACAGTCAGAAAAAATGGCATCAGAGCTCCGTTTTACAGAGCGTCAGACCACGGCAATCCTGGAGATGCGTTTACAGAAGCTGATCGGTTTAGAAATCGAGGCATTGATGAAAGACCATGAGGATACGTTAAAGCATATCGCCGAGTATGAGGACATTTTGGAAAACCGTGCCACCATGGCGAAAGTGCTGATCAAAGAACTTCAGTCTTATAAGAAACAGTATGCGGTTCCAAGAAAAACTGTGATCGACAATCTTGAGGAAGCGGTTGTGGAAGAGAAGAAGATTGAGGAGATGGATGTGGTGTTCCTCATGGACCGCTTTGGCTATGCCAAGACGGTGGATGTCAGTGTCTATGAGAGAAATAAAGAGGCAGCGGATACGGAAAACCGTTACATCTTAACCTGTAAGAACACGGATAAAATCTGTATTTTTACAAACAAAGGACAGATGCATCTGTTGAAAGTGCTTGATCTTCCATATGGAAAGTTCCGAGATAAGGGAATTCCAATCGACAATCTAAGTAACTACGATAGTAGTGAGGAAAACTTTATATACATTATCAACCTCGGTGCGATCATTCACTCCAGATTATTATTTGGAACCAGAACAGCTATGCTTAAGATGGTTGACGGAAGCGAGTTTGATGTGGCAAAGAGAACGACAGCCTCAACGAAGTTAAATGAGGATGATGAACTTCTGATCGTGCACGCAATGACAGGTGAGGAGACGGTTGTCATGCAGTCTGAGAAAGAAATGTTTTTGCGTATTGAGGCTTCCACAATCCCGGAAAAGAAAAAGGGAGCAGTCGGCGTGCGTGGCATGAAACTGAATGCAGGAGATGCATTGAGTAACATTTATGTGTTAGACGGCGAGAACGAGCAGACCGTTGAAGTAAAGGGAAAAGAGGTTGTCTTAAACAGACTTCGTGTTGGAAATCGTGACACCAAGGGAACGAAGCGTTAAATAAAACCAAAAGAAGTAAGGTGGGAAAATGAATTACGAGCAGGCAAGAGCGTATGCCGTAAATGTCAGCAGATCGGGAAGCATATTAGGACTTGATAGTATTGAAAATTTAATGCACGAGCTTGGGGATATACAGGAGCGGCTTAAGATCATCCACATTGCGGGAACGAATGGAAAAGGTTCTACCGGGGCTTATTTAGAGCGGGTACTCATAGAAGCCGGATACCGGGTAGGCAGATATAGTTCCCCGGCGGTGTTTGATCCGATGGAAGTGTGGCGGATCAATCTTCAGTCCATGAGCCACGAGGAGTATGCGGATATCATGGAACAGGTGAAGTGTGCCTGTGACCGCATGGTGGAAAAAGGTATGGAACATCCGACGATTTTTGAAGTGGAAACAGCGATGGCATTTTTGTATTTTTATCAGAAAAAATGTGATTATGTACTGTTGGAAGTTGGAATGGGCGGCAGAACAGACGCGACGAATCTGATCAAAAAGCCAGTGTGCTCCGTTATTACATCAGTCAGTATGGATCATATGCAATTTCTTGGAAATACACTGACCGAGATTGCACAGGCAAAAGCCGGCATTATCAAAAAAGATTGTCCGGTCGTGACCATCCTGCAAAAAGCGGAGGCAATGGTGGCGATAGAATCAGAGGCGGAAAAACAGCACGCAAGGCTTTATACAGCCGATGTTTCCAAGGTAACGGTGGAAACCGAAACGTTAAAAGAGATCAGATTCGATCATCCGGGACTTGGAACGGTGACAACCCGGCTTACAGGGACATATCAGGTGGAAAACTGCTGTCTGGCGGTCACAGTGTTAAAGGAGATTCTTGGAATTGCAGACCGGATCATTATAGACGGGATCAAAAATACCGTGTGGCCGGGCAGGTTTGAGGTCATAGGAGAACAGCCGCTGTTTATCATAGACGGTGCGCACAATGAGGATGCGGCACTTCAATTAAGTGCGTCTGTGGAAAAATATTTTACAAACATTCCAATAACTTATATAATAGGCGTACTTGCAGATAAGGAACACAAAAAAGTGCTGGAGGCAATGCTGCCTTATGCGGGAGCCGCCTTTACAGTGACGCCGGATAATCCGAGGGCGATGAAAGCGGAAGAACTTGCGTCCGAGGCAGAAGCGATCGTGGCTCGTCTGTGGAAAGAGAGAGCCGGAAAGCCGGAAAAAGTACAGGGCACAGAAAATAGTCCACAGGGAGCAGGAGGTATGGAACCGCTTCCGAAGGTCAGTGCATGCAGTTCCATGAAGGAAGCAGTGCAGCTGGCACTGGAACACACGAAAAAAGACGGCGTGATCCTTGCATTTGGCTCCTTATCTTATCTCAAAGAGATCAGGCAGATCATGCAGTCGGATTGATCGATAAAAGCGTACATAGGAATGCAGTATCGAACGTGGACCATATCATTTCAGTATCGGTAAAGGAGGAAAAAAGATGGATAAAAAGAAAATACAAGAGGGCGTAAAATTAATATTGGAAGGAATCGGGGAAAACCCGGACAGAGAAGGGCTTCTCGATACCCCTG
>OODH01001910.1_pt1 | contig 11098 bp, 4 predicted proteins | sample 1671391 | NCBI WGS metagenome assembly OODH01 (sample SAMN06348152, study PRJEB24527) | human gut metagenome | biome: human gut; feature: ankylosing spondylitis patient; material: feces | host: Homo sapiens | place: China | collected 2015-10 | reverse complement strand
GTATCCGGGCCGCGCCCGGTTTTGAAAGGAACGAGCGCCATGCCTATCACCGATCTGCTGGAGCGCAACAGCAAGCTCTACGGCGACGAGGTCGCCCTGGTAGAGATCAACCCCGAGGTTCAGGAGACCCAGCGGGTCACCTGGAAGGAGTATGCGCTCATTCAGCCCACCTCCACCGCACCCTACCGCCGGGAGATCACTTGGTCCGTCTTTGATGAGAAGGCCAACCGGGTGGCGAACCTGCTGCTGGGCCGAGGGCTGAAAAAGGGCCAGAAGGTGGCCATTTTGCTGATGAACTGCCTGGAGTGGCTGCCCATCTATTTCGGTATTTTAAAGGCCGGGGCCGTCGCCGTGCCTCTGAACTTCCGCTACACCGCCCAGGAGATCGAGTACTGTGTGAAGCTGGCCGACGCCGATGTGCTGTTCTTCGGCCCGGAGTTTATCGGCCGTGTGGAGGACATTGTCCCCTCTATCGGACGGGAGCGTCTCCTCTTCTTTGTGGGCGAGACCTGCCCCTCCTTTGCCGAGGACTACCACACCGCCACCGCCAACTGCTCCAGTGAGCCCCCTAAGGTGCTCATCCAGGATGAGGATGACGCGGCCATCTACTACTCCTCCGGCACCACCGGCTTCCCCAAGGCCATTTTGCTCAAGCACCGGGCCCTGCTCCAGTCCGCCCGCATGGAGGCCATCCACCACGCCACCACCCACGACGACGTGTTCCTGTGCATCCCGCCCCTGTACCACACGGGCGCCAAGATGCACTGGTTCGGCTCGCTGTTCACCGGCAGCAAGGCCGTGCTGCTCAAGGGCAACAGCCCCAAGGCCATCCTCCAGGCCGTGTCTCAGGAGCACTGCACCATCGTGTGGCTTCTGGTGCCCTGGGCCCAGGACATTCTGGCCGCTCTGGACCGGGGCGAGCTGAAACTGGAGGACTATCAGCTGTCCCAGTGGCGGCTGATGCACATCGGCGCCCAGCCCGTGCCTCCCTCCCTCATCAAGCACTGGATGCGCTATTTCCCCCACCACAAATATGACACCAACTATGGCCTGTCCGAGTCCACCGGCCCGGGCTGCGTCCACCTGGGCACCGACAACATCCACAAGGTGGGTGCCATCGGCGTCCCCGGCTACGGCTGGAAGGTGAAGATCGTGGACGAACAGAACCAGCCCGTGAAGCAGGGCGACGTGGGCGAGCTGTGCGTAAAGGGCCCCGGCGTAATGGAGTGCTATTACCACGACCCCAAGGCCACCGCCGAGGTGCTCATCGACGGCTGGCTCCACACCGGCGACATGGCCCGTCAGGACGAGGACGGCTTCTATTTCCTGGTGGACCGGAAGAAGGACGTCATCATCTCCGGCGGCGAGAACCTGTACCCGGTGCAGATCGAGGACTTCCTGGCCGCCTACCCCAAGGTCCATGACGTGGCCGTCATCGGCCTGCCTGACCCCCGCCTGGGCGAGATCGCCGCCGCCATCATTCAGGTGAAGGAGGGCGAGACCTGCACCGAGGAGGAGATCAACCAGTTCTGTATGGACCTGCCCCGGTATAAGCGCCCCCGGAAGATCATCTTCGCCGATGTCCCCCGCAACCCCACCGGCAAGATCGAAAAGCCCAAGCTGCGGGAGAAGTACTGCGGCGTGCGACTGGTGGAGGCCCAGAACCAAGCCTAATATGCCAACAGCCCGTCCCTTTTGTGGGACGGGCTGTTTTTACGCTTAAATGACCTGGAAGAGGAAGAACTTCAGGTAGTTGGTCTCCTCCACGTTCCAGAGGATGGGGTGGTCGGGGGCCTGCTGGCGCACTTCGATCTGGCGCAGCTGGCGGTGAGCGTCCTTTGCGGCGGAGCGCAGCATCCTGATGAACAGCTCCTCGGTGGCAAAGTGAGAGCAGCTTGCCGTGGCGAGGTAGCCGCCCCGGGGCAGGAGCTTCATGGCCCGGTAGTTGATCTCCTTGTAGCCCCGCATAGCGTTTTCCACCGTGCGGCGGGCTTTGGTGAAGGCCGGCGGGTCGAGGATGATGAAATCGTAGGGGTGGCCTTCTTTTTCGAGGCGGGGCAGCAGCTCGAAGGTGTCCTCGCAGAGGAAGTCCATGTTGGTCAGGCCGTTGCGCTCCGCGTTCCGCTGGGCCATGGCGATGGCGTCGGCGCTGATGTCCGCTGCCGTGACCCGGGCTGCGCCGCCGCTGGCTGCGTTGAGGGCAAAGCTGCCGGTGTGGGTGAAGCAGTCCAGCACGGTGTGACCGGCGGCGAGGCGGGCGACCGCCCGGCGGTTGTACTTCTGGTCGAGGAAGAAGCCGGTCTTCTGGCCGTTCTCGAAATCGACGTGATAGTAGACGCCGTTCTCGCAGATCTCGGTCTGGGTGGAGGCGGGGTGGCTTTCACCCGGCAGCTCGAACCAGCCCTTGCTCTGCTCGAGGCCCTCTTTGGCCCGCAGGGCCTCGTCATTCCGCTCGTAGATGCCGTCGATGGTCTGGCCGTCGGCCCGCAGCACTTCGGCGAGGAGGGGGAAGAGGACGGGCTTCAGCTTCTCCATGCCGACGCTGAGGGTCTGGGTGACGAGGATGTTGTTGAAGCGGTCCACGGTCAGGCCGGGGAACTGGTCGGCCTCGCCGAAGATGACCCGGCAGGCCGACAGGTCGGCGGGCTCGAGGACGGTCTTGCGGTAGGCCCAGGCGTACTCGACGCGGCGGCGCCAGAAGCTGGCGTTGAAGGTGTCGTTGGCGTTGCGGGAGATGAGGCGGGCGCGGATCTTGCTCTTGAGAGAGACGAAGCCGGTGCCGAGGTAAGCGCCCTTCGGGCTCACCACGTCGGCGAGGGTTCCGTTCTCAGGCTCTGTCTCCGGGAACTCGAGGATGTCGTTCTCGTATACCCACGGATGCCCGCCCACGAGGCTGGCCTCGGCTTTTTTGTTTACTTTATAAATAGGATAGCTGCGTTCTGATTTCATACTGTGAACTCCTTCTGTTAAAGGCTCTCCCTTTGGGAGAGCTGGCGCGGAGCGCCTGAGAGGGCAAGCGTGTGACAAAAGAGACGGAATACAGCGATAGTCAAAAGCCTTTATCAGAGCGATGCTATCGCTGTGTTCAGACATCTCCGTCAGCGTCCTTGCCCTCTCCGTCACCTTCGGTGACACCTCTCCCAAGGGGAGAGGCTTTTGTGACATGCTAACTCACCATTTATAATACCATAAAAATATGTTAGAATAAATACAAAAACCACCGAAAGGAAGGAAAACGTCATGGAGATCGAGCGCAAGTGGATGGTAAACGGCTGGCCGGAGGGGCTGGCGCTGAAAGAGGAGTTTGCCATGCGGCAGGGCTACATCAGCGTGCGGCCCACCGTCCGCATCCGGGAAGAGGCCCTGACGGGAGGCAAGACCCACTACGTCCTCTGTTTCAAGTCGGGCGGCGGGCTGGCGAGGGAAGAGATCGAGCGGGACATCGACCCTGCGCTTTTCAATGACCTCGAGACCAAGATCATCGGCAGGCCCCTTATCCCGAAGCTCCGCCGCAGCTATCTGCTGCCGGACGGTGCGGTGCTGGAAGTGAATCATGTGGACGAGGGCCAGCCGACGGAGTTCTGGTACGCCGAGGTGGAGTACCCCACGGTAGAGGCAGCCCGCAGCTGGCAGCCCGCCGCCGTGGGCCTCGCGGACTACCTCGGCGACGAAGTCACCGACCAGCCCGGCCAGAGCATGGGGGCCTATTGGGAGCAGACCCGGGGCTGAACCGACGAACGTAGTGGAAAAAACTTGAAGATTATGATATGATGGTCGTATCGCTCATACTGCGGCCCCGGACGGGCCGGGAAAGAAGGAAACAACTACGAAACGACCCAAATTCACGCTGTCTGTGCAGTACAATTCGCCGGTCATCCTGACATTTTTCCTCCTCTCACTGGGGGTGCTGTTCCTGGGCCAGTACACCGGCGGCTGGACGACCACCCATCTGTTCAGCGTCTACCGTTCCTCGCTGAAAGACCCGCTGTTTTACATCCGGCTCTTCGGCCATGTGCTGGGCCACGGCAGCTGGGACCATTTCCTGAATAATATGCTGCTTCTCCTCGTCGTCGGCCCGCCGATGGAAGAAAAGTACGGCAGCCTGCCCCTGCTCAAAGGCATCCTGCTCACGGCCCTCATCTCGGGCATTCTGCAGTGTGCGTTGTTCCCCCGCACGGCGCTGCTGGGCGCGTCGGGCATCGTCTTCATGCTCATCATGCTGGCATCCCTGTCCGGCTTCTCGGGCGGCATCCCCGTCACCATGCTGCTGGTGGCGGCGCTCTATCTGGGCCAGCAGATCTATGACATCATCTTTGTGCGGGACAACGTGGCCAACTTCATGCACATCGTCGGCGGCGTCTGCGGCACAGTGTTCGGCTACGTCAATGCGGGGCCGCGCAGGAAACGGAAACACTAGCCCTCTCAGGCGCGATGACTGAGAGGGCAGCTAAGAACATGCAAATTTTATCATTTGCGCGGTTTTGCCGCTTGCTTTTTGATGGGCAGCGCTCTATTATATCATTTGTACAAATATTTCCCTTCGAATTTTCACAAAATCACCAAATGTAGTTTATCGGACGGAGGTTGTTTATGAGACGACTGTGCAGCCCATCCCCGGGGATGAAACTGCAAAAAAATCACGACAAAGGAGGACGGACGCTTTGAACGAACACGAAAAACCACAGATAGACTTCATGCACAAGCTTGCGCGCCAGATCGTGGAACGCCGCAACCTTGTGTTCCTGTTTGTCATTCTGGCTGCCATCTTCACGGTGTTCTCGGTGCGGTGGGTCAAGGTCGAGACCGACATGACCACCTACCTGCCCAAGACCTCGGAGACCCGCATGGGCCTCGACATCATGGACGAGCAGTTCACGACCTACGGCTCTGCCGATGTCATGGTGGCCAACATCACGCCCGCTGAGGCCGATGAGCTTTCCGACCGGCTCGCCGAGCTCAAGGGCGTCCAGATGCTGGACTACGACGACACGACCGACCATTATAATAAGGACGCGGTGTCGGCCCTTTACTCCATCACCTTCGACTACCCCGAGGACGATGACCAGTGCCTCGAGGCCCTTGATCGGGTGAAGGAATACCTCGCCGACTACGACATCTATGTCTCCACCTCGCTGGGCAACACCCAGCAGGAGACCATTGATGCCGAGGTGCGGGTCATCATGGTGTACGTTGCCGTCATCATCGTCATCGTCCTGCTCCTGACGTCCCAGACCTACGCCGAGGTGCCTGTCCTCATCCTCACCTTCGTGGTGGGCATGATCCTGAACATGGGTACAAACTTCATGCTCGGCACCATCTCCTTCGTGTCCAACTCGGTCACGAACATCCTGCAGCTGGCGCTGTCGCTGGACTACGCTATCATCTTCTGCAACCACTTCAAGGAAGAACACCAGACCATGCCTCTGAAGGAGGCCGTCATCGAGTCCCTGAGCAAGAGCATCCCCGAGATCAGCTCCAGCTCCCTGACCACCGTCGGCGGCCTTGTGGCGATGCTGTTCATGCAGTTCCGCATCGGCTCCGATATGGCCGTCTGCCTCATCAAGTCCATCCTCTTTGCGATGCTCTCGGTGTTCGTGGTCATGCCCGGCCTGCTGATGCTCTTCGGACCCTACATGGATAAGACCAAGCACAGGAACTTCGTGCCGGAGATCCCCTTCGTGGGCCGCTTTGCATGGCGCACCCGCAAGGTCATCCCTGTCATCTTTCTGGTGGTCATCCTCATCGGTTACCACTTCTCGAACCTTTGTCCCTACGCCTACGGCTACGATGTCATCAAGGTGCCGAAGATGAACGAATCCCTCATCGCGGACCAGATGATCGAAGAGAACTTCACCAAGTCGAACCTCGTGGCCCTCGTCTACCCCAAGAGCGACGATTACAGCATCGAGAAAAAGATGCTGGAGGAGCTGGAACGCTATGATGAAATAGACTCCACCAAGGGTCTGTCCAACATCGAGGCCCAGGACGGCTATATGCTGGAAGACAAGCTCACTGCCCGCCAGTTCTCCGAGATGGCCGACCTGGACTACGAGGCCGCCCAGATGATCTACACCGCCTACGCCATCGAGAACGAGGAGTACGGCCAGATCATCGGCAACTTCGCCTCCTATAAAGTGCCGCTGGTGGATATGTTCCTCTACGTCTGCGACGAGGCCGACACCGGCATCGTCTCCCTCTCTCAGGAAGACCTGGACGACCTCCACGACGCCCGCGACCAGATGGAGAGCGCACTGGCCCAGCTGCAGGGCGACGACTACAACCGCGTCCTCATCTACCTGAGCCCCTCTCTGGAACCCGGCCAGACTACTTATGAGTTCACCGACACCATCCGCTCCATCGCCCGGAAGTATTACCCGGACGGCGAGCTCTACATGGCCGGTGACGCCACCAACGAGTACGATTTCCAGAAGTCCTTCGCCATCGATAATGTCGTCGTCAACGTCGTGTCCATCTTCATCGTCCTGCTGGTGCTGCTGTTCACCTTCCAGTCCGTCGGTATGCCCATCCTGCTCATCGTGGTCATTCAGGGCGCTATCTGGATCAACTTCTCGTTCCCGTATTTCATGGGGACCAACCTCTACTTCATGGGCTACCTCATCGTCAGCTCCATCCAGATGGGCGCGAACATCGACTACGCCATCGTCATCGCTACCCGTTTCAACGAGCTGAAGGATAAGATGGAGCACAAGCAGGCCATGATCGAGACCATCAACTTCGCGTTCCCGACCATCCTGACTTCCGGCACCATCATGACCGTGTCCGGCATCCTCATCGGCCAGATGACTTCCGACGCCTGCATCGTGGGCATCGGCCAGTGTCTGGGCCGAGGCACCATCATCTCCATCCTCCTCGTCCTCTTCGTTCTGCCCCAGATCCTGCTCATCGGCACCCGCATCGTGGACCGTACCTCCTTTGCCGTGCCGAAGCTGGTGGCCCGCAGCAGCGGCAATGGCCGTATGCGGGTCAACGGCATCGTGCAGGGCGAGATCCACGGCTCTGTGGCCGGTACGATGAACGCCATCGTGGACGGCGACGTCCAGCTGACCGTCATCTCGGGCAATGTCTCTCAGGAACTGGACGACAACGAAAAACAGGAGGTGCAGAATGAAGACCAGTAACCATCTGCTGCGCCGCCTGACGGCTGCGCTTCTGGCCGCTGTGCTGGCGCTGAGCATCGCACTGCCGGTGTTCGCGTCCGACGACGGCGATACCATTTACATCAACAGCGTCTCGGACCTGCTCTCGCTGGCCAGGAACTGTGCCTACGACCAGTGGTCGGTGGGAAAGACGGTTATTTTACAGAAAGACCTCTCCCTCGAGGGGATGCTGTGGGAGCCCATCCCGTCCTTCAGCGGACAGTTCAAGGGCAATGGCCACACCATCTCGGACCTGACCATTACGGGCCAGTATTCCCCGGCGGGCCTCTTCGGCATCGTGGAGGAACAGGGCTCCATCGAGTCCCTGAGCGTCCGCGGTGTCGTGTCTGTCTCTGACTCTGCCGACACCACCACCGGCGGCATCGTAGGCATCAACCACGGCACCCTCATCAGCTGCCAGTTCACCGGCGTTGTCACCGGCGACAGCGAGGTGGGCGGCATCGTGGGCCGCAACGAGTCCGAAGGCACCATCGACCACAGCACGGCCCGCGCCATCGTCACCGGCAAATCTTCCACCGGCGGCATCGCAGGCTACAACCTCGGGGCCATCACCGGCTGCACCAATGTGGGCAGCATCAACACCGAATATCCGGAAGCCTCTCTCGACACCGACGGCTTCACGGCCAAGATGGTGGACTACATCAACAACAAGATGGCCGCCGCTGCTGACGACGCCACCAATTCCGTCACCAACGTCGCCACCGACACCGGCGGCATCGCAGGCCGCTCCTCCGGCATGATCCTGACCAGCGTCAACACCGGCACCATCGGCTACGAGCATGTTGGCTACAATGTGGGCGGCATCGTGGGCCGCACCGACGGCCTCGTATCCGGCTGTGTCAACCAGGGCTGTGTTCTGGGCCGCAAGGACGTGGGCGGCATCGCCGGTCAGGCGGAACCCTATCGCGAACTCGACCTCTCCAAGGACACCATCAAGCGTCTCCGTTCGGAGCTGGAGGTCCTGCGCGGCCTTGTCGATGACACCACCGGCGTCGTCGAGAACTCCACCACCAGCATCTCCAACTCCTTCAGCGCCATGACCAGCCAGATGGACACCGCCATTGCAGCGGCACGCCAGCTGGACGATCAGGCCAGCGACTACGGCGACGAGGTGGCCGACGAGATCGACCGCGCCTCCACTCTGCTGGCCGATACCCTCACCAAACTCGAACCCGTCATGGACACCGGCGAAGATGCCATGACCAAGCTGACCGACGCCACCGGAAACCTCAAGTGGGCCATGCGCGAGATGGCCGCTGAGATGCTGATGGCATCCAGCGCCCTCAGCAAGACCAGCAAGGGTCTGGACAAGGTGAGCGACGCGGCCGAGGATGGCCGTGATGGTATGTCGGCTATCTCTGAGGGTATCAAACAGCTGTTGGAGTCTGTCGATACCGGCGATGACAGCGCTGCCTCGCAGGCGATCTCCACCATCCTGACCGGCTACGACTCCCTGTCCTCGGACAAGAAGTCCGACAAGAACCTCAAGACTGGCATTGAGCTGCTGAAGGTGGCCAACTCCGTGGCCAGCGTCTTCACGCTGGGCAGCGGCATGGCCCCGGCAATGAAGGCCGTCACCGCAGGCATGGGCCTGCTGCGCACGGCGTCCCTCCTGTCCAACGACAGTGACATTGCCCGTGCTACTTCCCAAATCGCAAGTGCCATCGGCACCATCTCTACCATTGCCACCCAGATGGGCGGCATCGTGGGCAGCGCTGCCAAGTCCGTCTCGGCCTCCGACCACCCCGAGCTGGCTGCGGCTCTGACCAAAGCCTCTGACGCTCTGGACGGCATGGGCGGCATCACCGACGGCATCATGGACAACATCAAGGACTGGGTCGGCAATAACGGCGGCGGCAGCATCAAGGATGGTCTCGATCAGCTGAGCGATGCTTCCGACAAGCTGAGCGACGCCATGGATGACCTGAGCGACTCCCTCGACCTGCTCAAGACCGACGCCGCCCTCACCAGTGCAACGCTGGCGCATACCTCTGTGGCTCTGGGTCAGATGCAGGACGGCCTCGGCGGCCTGACCGATATGATGGGCCAGACCCGCGACATCCTCCACTGGCTCAACCAGCAGGACCCCATCAAGGTGCCTCGTCCCTCGGCAGAGCTGACCAACACCAAGGACTCCCTCTTTGATGCTGTCAGCGCCATCAACGACAAGATGGACGACATCAACAGCACCATGCGCACCGCCAGCAACCAGCTGACCGACAAGATGCGCGCCGTGACTGCACAGGTCAGCGTCGTGTCCAACCTGATGCTGGATGCTGTGGAAGAGATCAGCGACCCGGGCAGCAAGACCATCTACGAAGATGAGTCGGAAGACCTCATCGCTTCCCAGTCCGACGGCAAAATTGAGAACAGCATCAACCGCGGCACCATCGACGCCGACATGAATGTGGGCGGCATCGCCGGTACCATGGGCGTCGAGAACCTGCTGGACCCCGAGGAGGACAACAAGGACGAGGGTACCTCGCTGCTGCGCACCTCCTATACCGTCAGCGCCGTCCTCATCGGCAACATCAACGAGGGCAGCATCACCGCCAAGAAGGACATGGTCGGCGGCATCGTCGGCCAGGAGGAGCTGGGCCTTGTGACGGCCTGCGAGTCCTACGGCGACGTCACCGGCGTCAATCAGGTGGGCGGCATTGCCGGTGCGGCCAGCGCCAAGCTCCGCAGCAACTGGGCAAAATGCGCCCTCAGCGGTGAAAAGTACATCGGCGGCATCGTCGGTCAGGGTATCGACAGCGACCTCACGGATGGCAGCCTCATCGCCATCAACAACCGCGCCATCGTCTCTGTGCTGGAAGGCCAGCAGTACGTGGGTGCTGTCTCCGGCGGACAGGACGGCGACTTCTATGGAAACCTCTTCGTCTCCGACGATCTGCAGGGCATCGACCGCCTGAGCCGCGTCGGTCAGGCAGAGCCGGTCACTTATGAGACCCTGCTGGCTCAGGAGAATGTGCCGGACTCTTTCCGCAAGCTGACCCTGACCTTCAAGGCCGACGGCCATATCATCAAGAAGATCAGCTTTGACTACGGTGCGTCTTTTACTCTGGACGACTACCCCGAGATCCCCCAGAAGAATGGATACTACGCCGAGTGGAGCACACCCGTCCTCGACCAGCTCCACACCGACACTGTGGTCAATGTGGAGTACACGCCCTACATCCCGTCTCTGAGCAGCAGCGTCACCCGCGAGAACGGACGCCCCGTCTTCTTCGTGGACGGCTTCTTCGGCGGTTCCAACGCCGTGCAGGTCACCCAGCAGGACATCACAGCCGATGTCCACGGTGTGACAGAGCAGTGGCTGCTGGAGTTCACCGATGACGGCAATGAGACCCACCAGATCCGTTATCTGACCCCCGGCAAGGCCAAGGGCAAGGTCTACGTCAAGCAGGCCGACGGCAGCTGGCATAAGGTGGAGACGGGCAGCTTCGGCAGCTACACCACCTTCACCACCACCGGCACCGAGGTCGAAGTGGCTTTCGTCCCCGCAAAGCTCCCCGTCTGGGCCTTCTGCGCCGGCGGTGCAGCCCTGCTGGTGCTGCTCCTGCTGCTGGCAAAGCGCATCAAGTCGAAGCGCGGCCCCAAGGGCGAAAAGCCCCGCAGGGAGAAGAAGGGCAAACAGCCCGAGACGGCAAACGCCCCCGCCGATGAGCTGGATACCCCCATCTCTGAGACGGATATGCAGTAAGCAATAAGAAAAGCAGGAGCCCCATCCGAATGGATGGGGCTCCTGCTTTGTTTGTAGGTCAGGCTCGTCTTCGTACAACCTCTCAGTCTCGCTGCCGCTCGACAGCTCCCCTAGTAGGGGAGCCTCTGGCGAAGAGGCGAAGCTTTACGGAATGCCAAAGCCTCCCCTCGTTAGGAGCAACAACGACGACCGCCGCCAGTGGCGGAAACAGGGA
>OODH01001882.1_pt1 | contig 11252 bp, 9 predicted proteins | sample 1671391 | NCBI WGS metagenome assembly OODH01 (sample SAMN06348152, study PRJEB24527) | human gut metagenome | biome: human gut; feature: ankylosing spondylitis patient; material: feces | host: Homo sapiens | place: China | collected 2015-10 | reverse complement strand
TCTTCAGCCAGTACTGTATCATAATCAAATACCTGATAATTATTTGTCTGCATAATATGCTTCCTTTATTTTTAAAGCTTTCTCTATTTCATTAGTGGGAGTTTTTTGCGTCTTTTTCCGGAAACCATTGAACAGAATCTTCCTTTTTACCTGTCACCACCAAATATTATAGACAACGAATCCCCAAAAGCCTGAACTTCCGGGGATTGTTTTTTGTCTGCCTCCGGTCTTCACAGAAGGAAGGGCAGAAGAACTTTTTATAATTTCATTAACTTTAGTATTAATATTCACCGCTTGTTCCCCCTCGCGGGGTAATTGGACGCTCCCAGGCAATGGCTGCAAGGCCGGCTATCCGGGAAATACCGCACGGTGATATTTAGAATTATTTGATTATAAAATGTCATATGTCTGTAAAGGCGGTACGTGAACCGCCCTTACGATAGACAGTATTGTTTTTTAGTATCAACCGTTATTTAACGATAGCCTTTACAGCTTCTTCACCTTCAACAGCTACAACTATGATACCCTGCGGAGCAGCGATTGTAGCGTTGTCAGAAGAAACAACCGTGTTAGCCACTACCTGGCCCAAGATGTTGCTGATGACAACTTTCTTGCCCTGAGCACCGGCAATCGTCACGTTGCCTTCGCCAGCGATAACCTTAATTGCTGCTACTTCCACACCTTCGTTAGCAGTCGGAGCTTCCTGGAACTCAGCATATACTTTGATTGCATCTGCACGGTTACCAAGTGTAAGCAAGCCATTAGTGCTTGTCAGATACTTATTGTTTTCTTTGCAACGGATCACGTAAGCATCATCATCCCCTTCGTTTGCTTTGAAGATCTGGAACTTGAAGTTGTTCAAACCACCTAGTGTTCCGTCAGCATTCGGTTTCACAGAAACATTCACTGCTTTACCATTTACAGTCGTAGCCAATGTGTCAGAGTTTGTCAATGTACCGGCTTTGAAGATCATCTTGACAGAACCGTTATCGAATCTATAATGCGGGTTGTTGATGTAATAATCGGCAGAATCCTCTGCGAAATACATGAACATTCTTTCTTCTGCATCTTTCACGCCTTTAGAGATAAAGAATGAAGGCAGAGTTGCATCAATATCAGCAGTATCCAACCAGAAAGTCAGATCTTCGTCGGCAGCAGTCTTGATAGCGACCACACCCTCTGCATCTTCGTTCATTGACAGATAACCACCTGTTGTTGACTTGAATGCTACATGCTGTTCTTTAGCCTCAAGGCTTGCACCCAGCTGTTCGGCTGACAAATAAGACTTCACAGCATCAGCATCCTTGATTATATAAGGAACCGCATCGATGGCCACATCTCCGTTATCATCGCAAACAATAGCTTCGCCGTCATTAGCCAGTTTATCATCCTTAACGATATAAACAGAACCGTCTTTGTTTTCCTTGATAATGAACTGGTCTGCATTTTCCGGATCATCATTTAATGCTTCATCCAGACTCAAATCATCCTTCAAATAGTAAACCTTATCCAATTCCGGATTGATCCACTTGATAGCGTAAGTATAGTAAGCAACCGTATCTGCTTTTGTCTTGATTGTTGCAACATCGTCCTTTTCGTAAGCATAGTTGTTACGGATATAGACCGGTTTTTCGCTTTTTACCAGTTCGAACAGAGAGGCCAATTCTTCTTTGTCGGTTGCTTTTTTAACATCGTAATTAGGAACACCAGGAATACCGTTATCCAATACCATCATGAACAAGTTGTCGCCAGAAACGTTGTCCAAAGCAAACTTGATGAATGTATAACCGTCATTTTCGCTTCTGTTGGCAAAACCTGCGAACTTATCGACTGTAGCCTTCGTCAACTCGATTGTCGTTCCTTCCAGATTCATCGGACTTGAGGCATAATCAACAGAACCGTCTTTCGTCAAATTGGCAACTGTAAACTGAGTGTTGCCATCAGCTACCAAATACTGATTTTCTTTGTCAGTCGAGAACAATACGCAAGTAAAGTCTTCTCCTGTTTCACGGTTCGTGAAAGTGATTTCATTGTCTTCTGCATTTACATCAGAGATCACGAACTGGTACTGCGGATTGCCCAATTCAGCAATAGCAGAGCCTTGTGCAGAGAAAATATATGTACCGCTACTTTTAACCGTCACACCCAAATATTTACCCTTTTCAGAATCAGCCTTTTCACCGCTGACGAAACGGATGTTGTAGACAGAAGCAGCAGACTCGTTCAGCAAGTCGATCGGTTTTACGACAGGAGCGTCGCCCAAAGTAAATGCGAACTGTGCATCACCTGTAGCAGTAGCCACCACTTTTTCGTCATCGATAGTACTGATGCCTACGCGTACCGTTGCCGTGCCATGCTCATTCTTGTCGGCCTCTTTCTTATAGCGGAAGTTTTCAACCGTCAATGAATACTTGTCTTCATTGTCTTTGTTTGTTTCAACTTTGAAGATAGCGTTGTAAACAGATACCTGTGACCCCTGGGAGATCTTTTCTGCATAACCGGCAGCATCTTCATCATCTTCTGTGTAGAAGTTGAAATCATCTCCGTCAACCAGCTTCAGGCCGAAGTTCTTACCGGCTTTCTGGTCGGCTTTCTGTGCATCGTCCTTCTTTGTGTTCAGGTTGGTAACCGGATCCAAAGCGATGAATGTACATTGTCTGAACAGGTCAGCGTCGGAGATTGTAGTCACATTTGTCGGTGCCAGTTCTTTCGGATAAGAAGTGGCGAAATAGGTACCTGCAGGGATCGTGTAAGCTGCTCCGTCTACTGTAATGCCAGGTGCTGAAACCGTGAACGCCTTGATCGTCTGGTCTGCAAAGATGTTATCTTCTACGTCTTTCGCATTCAGGATAAAGCCGTTTTTCAGGGTTCCGTTCAAGTCGGAAGCAGCAACGTCTTCTGTGGAGACACCAAAGAATTGAAGTTTTGTACCGCCACCGCTTGCTGTAACGGTCAAAGAAGGAGTAACCGAAGCATCCAACTTCAACTCGTCCGTATTGGCATTTGCTCCTGTAATCGTGAAAGGAATAAAGAACATACCGGCATTAGCCTTAACTTCCGCTTTCTTTTTATCTGAACTGATAACAGAACTTGCTATACCGATCTGGCTAACATAAGTCTTCACAGCATCCTCATCATCGCTTGCTGCGATCAAATCCAAAGATGTTGCAGTCAAGCCGGTTCCATCCGTTAAACTCGTACCTCCTTTGAAAACAACATAAGTATTAAACTCTTTACTTTTCAGCTTGAAGTAATAAGTCGGAACCAAAGCACCGTCAGATACTTTTTCGATTTGGAAAAGATAAGCGTCAATTTCGTTCTGGTTAACAGTTGCCGTACCTTCAAGAGAAATAAAGGTCTTACCGTCATTTGCGCCTACTGTGTTTTCAACTTCGACAGCCTTCAGATAAGCTGTACTTTTCAGCCCTTCAGCAACTGGTAACCCAATGTAATAATAGTTACCTCCGGCATTATACAGGTCCACCGTTTTCGACACCTGTGCATCCGCCGTGCCAAACACCGCCCCTACCATCAGAAGGGTCGATGCGAACATCGTAGAAATCTTCTTGTTCATAATCTAAACTTTAATATTAATAATACAATAATTGAAATGTTCGTCCTATATATATGTACACGCGTTAATAATGTACACGTGTTAACTTTCGTATATTGATAGCAAAAACGATCGTTTTTTTTCGTCATTTTTTTCGCCTCTTTTTGGAGTTCGTGTTGAAAAGGTGGTTTTTTGTCCTTAAATTGCTATCTGATTGATAAGAAAGGATATAGAGATAAGATTTTTTTTCAGGAAAAGGGTTGTGGTTTTAAAAAGTATATGTATTTTTGTGCTGTAAAAATGACGGAAAGAAACGATCGTTTTTTTTCGTCATTTTTACATCCACCAAATAGCTCATCCACAGAGATTTATCCACAAAAATAGCATTCTAAAAATTCATTAATACCACTTTCGTTCAAAAATCGGTGCTTTTTAGGGAAAACCCCGATGCTTACTGCGTTTCAAAGGGGTGCTTGTCCGTCATTGACCCGATGCTTACCGGTCTGTTTTTTGAAGTTTTTCGGATTTTGCCTGAAAAACCTGCCAAAGTCCGCCAAGTCTGCCGGGGCCTTTTTAAATTTCGACGACCTGCTTTCCCCGTTCCGTCTTCCGGTAATAACCATTTCCTTCTGAGATGATTAGGTCATTTTTTTGCAGTTTCCGAAGGAATTTATCGACAGTCGATTCTGAAATTTCACGGACATTCGCTTCCTTGACCACGTCAATGCGTTTGAAAGAATCAAGGGAGACAAACAAGTTGCGCAAATGGTGTGGAAACCGGAAGTGTACTTCCGACGAAGCACTCTGCAACGATGTAGCCACGACATAGGCATGTTGCAGACAAACCTTGCCGAGATGGAAGGCGGTGGCGAAATCATCGTCGCTGATCGTCCAGACACGCTCCGAGCAACCACTCTCGCCCTTGCGCAACGCGGTCAGTTCCATTCCTATGCGAAAAATAGCCAGACGATAGCGCAGGACCGTCGACTCCATGTCTTCGTTACCGAAAGAACGGACATTGTAGTACTCGCGCTCGAAAAAACGATCGAGGCGTTTACGTTGGGCATCACTAAATTTGACCCAGGTCGGAGAGTTGTCGAGAAAAACTCCGATATCGAGCACACGCTGCCCCCAACTTTCAAAATATTCGGATGCTGCCGGGCTATCGTCGGCCGAAGTCAACGGACGATAGGTCCCGCTTCCCGGTATGCGGTACATCAGAATACGGCTGAAGAGACCGTTTTCGGTCGAAGGGATCAGGCGGGGAAGCATGGCAGGAGTACCGCTCAGCAGTAGTGCCAAGTTGGGCCGTTTGACCATGAACGATCCGCTGCTTTTCGTCGAGCTGCCTACAGGTTCATGATGATACGACTTGTTCAGCACATCGTTATACTTGTCAAAATCCTGCGAGAACATGCTCAAGACCGTCTCCATCTCTGTATCGACCATGCAGGATGTGTAAGGATAGTTGGCTTCGAGCAGTTCCACGAGCCGGGCCTGCGTGACGTTACCCGTCAGCGCAAGGTTTCTCTGTTTCACCACCTTCGGCTTTGACGGAGCCGGCCCGAGCGGCTGTTTGGAGGTCTGTTTCTGACGTTTATGCATCTTGTAGTTATCGTATGCTTCCTGCAACTCTTCATATTCTTCAACCTGGTGACGAGAATTGTCATAAATATACTGTTGCCAGGGTTCGAGCATCCGTTGCAGGGCAGCGATACGCCCTTTCCCACTTCCAGAACCGCCGGTTATGATCGAATAAAAGGCAGGTGTGTAATCGTGTTCGCCCAACGAACCTTTGACACCAGGAGACACGCTGCTCAGAAGCGTCAGCGAAGAAATCAGCAAAATGTCGCGATCCGTACGACTGTACGCACATTTCAATATGTCCGTGAGAAGAGGTGGCAAGTGACCGTAGATATTCTCGTCAAAGCAAGGAAGAAGGGTGTTATCCAGTTCTATATCATCGCATTCACCGTATTCTACATCCTTTTGTGCCATTTTGGGAAAGGGGGTGGCAGACTTGGCAGATTTGGCAGACTTCGGGACGGAACTGGTCCCGTCCGGACGGAACGCACAGCTCCCATGCGAGGCACTGTAGCGCCGGTAGATGTCGTTTACTGTTGTCTCGACCTCGGCAGCCGGAAAGTCGGCCGAACCGTAGCGGCGGACACACTCACTGACAGCGTCGTAGAGAGAAAAGCCGGCATTGTTCAAGACAGAGGACAGCTTCACAAGATAGGAATGACGGTTACCGGCAACAAAAGTATTGCTTTGTTCATACTTGTCAATGTAGTTCAAAAGCCGTGTGCCGGAGCACACGCTTCCAGAGGAATGTCCGGAAGCGGCCTGAGGCTCCGGGTCAGCAACGGGGATTTCGATCGCTTCAGATTCTTCCTTATAAAAAGCGTTCGGGTCATGGCCGGCGAAACAGCCACGGTTCGGATCTTTTCCACTGACGTCCACCTTCACGCCCGGAAGATCCACTTCGACACGGTGTTTGACGACTCCAAAGGCCAAGTTATGATTTTTCAAATCACTGTCGACCATTATGAAGAACTTGACGCCGATCCCGGAAGGGCTGACATGACCGGCTTTCACATACGGGAGCTCAACCGCCCGGCGGAGCAATTCAAGGACGGGTATAGGCGAATCGTCTATATCGATCACCATGCAAGCACTATAGCGCGCCATGTGTTCCAACTTACGACCTCCTTCCATCACGCCGCCGGCGACATAGAGGGGCAGTTTTTTCTTGTAAGCATCAGCTTCATCCTTCTTGCCGGCTTTGATAAGCCCACGCAGATAGGCGATCGGTCTCGCATACTCACCACTCTTCACCTTACCGATGTACTGATTCAAGGTCATCAAACTGGCGCTCCCTGTCTGGAACGCAGAGTCGAAGCAAGTACCTTCGACTTCTTTTTGTATTACCATACTATTGTGTATTAAATGAAAGGCTACAGTTCCCGCAGGAACGCTTCGTGCGGCTCTTTCGGTTGTTTATTCTTTCTAAGGTTCCCCCAAGTGCTCAACCAGGCAGGCGACCTGCTTCGGCGTATAAAGTTTCTGGAATTTCACCCATCCCGCAGCCAAAAGTTTTTCTTTCAGACCACGCGAAGTCCGTATCCATACCCACATCCTTTTATAGGCAGTCTCAGGGGGAGATTCCGGGAAATAAAGGAGCGCGAATTCGGTAACACCCATGGCTCCTTTTGCCGATATAAGCTCTATTTTTTTATCATTCATAATAATTTTGATTTAAACATTCTAATACATTATAAATGTACGATATTTTTTGGTATCATGCAAGGAATCCAACAATTATTTTACAAAAAAACAAGAAATACCGCCAAAACCTCAGCTAACCGTATATACCTTTCCCGCCAGACCTCAGGACACCGTATCTTTGTAATGTAGTAAATCACTAACCCTTAATCTATTAATCGTATGTCAGTAAAGTACAAACTTGTTTTAAAAAAAGACCTGACCAAAGGTGCGGCAGCCGATGCCAAGCGGTATTATGCCTCGGCCAATGTCACTGGTATGATGGATTTCGACACGATCTGCGATGTGGTGGCAGACCGTTCAACAGCCAGCGACGGTGACGTGGCTCTCGTCTTATTGGGACTGATCCGTTGCATGCAGGAAGCGTTGTTGCGTGGCGAAGTGGTCCAATTGGGTGCATTGGGCAACTTCCGGCTCTCACTCGGAAGCTCCGGAGTGGTAAATGCGGATGATTTTCACGCATCATTGATCAGGAAGCCGCGAATAATCTATTCTCCGGGAGTTAAGCTGCGCGAAATGATCGCCAAAGTGAGTATTGAACGTATTGGACAAGAGACAGATAAGTCCAATGCAGGTGGTGAAGATGACAGACCTGGAGAATTATGAAACCAGCGCAAATCAACTTCGTAAAAGAATGCCTACCGGCAGCTGTGTCGGCAGGAGCCGCCTTCAACCTGAATCCGCTGGTCATTCTGGCACAGGCGGCGTTTGAAAGCGGCTGGGGAACGAGCAATCTGGCAAAGGAGTGCCGAAACTATTTCGGACTGACCGCCTATGGATGCAGCAACGCTTATTGGCATGGCGGGAAAACTACCGTAAAGGCATCCTCCTATCCATTGAATTTCCGACGCTACGACACACGAGAGAATTCCTTCCTCGATTTCGCCCGCTTGATACGGAACAATTATCGCTCCGCTTGGCAGGTAAGCAACAACCCGCAGGCCTATGCAAAGGAGATCGCCTACAGTCCTTACATCAGCGAACTGAACGGCGATAATCGGGAAACGTACCGGCACAGTATCATCCAGATCACACAAACGATACAGGCGGTGATGGCGTTAATCGGAGAATAACGGTTCAACCGTATGCCATACCAAACAACCACCCCGTAGGGAGGGGTCAAAACGATCCTGTTCCCGCGCTTGACGCGGGATCGCATTAAAACCGACGCTACAAAAATCTGATTGATAAGGTCTGTCTTTTTGCGACCCCGCATCAAGTGCAATGTATTATAAACTCTAAACGACTATCCATCATGAAGAAGATCAGAAAGGTTCTTGAATTTATCTTGGCTTTGTTGAATTTTTTGTTCCACTTTAAACCTGTACCGGATGAAACACCTCCCATCAGCCCTGAAAGTTTTCCTCTCCCTGATTATCAAGATCTTGAGAAGAGGAATGAACCTCTATTTGAGACTGTCTGTTAGGGTCAGGCTCTGGTAAAACGCAAAAAGCCCGTCTGCGAAAGGCAGACAGGCTTTTTTTATTTGTTTGTTGAATAAGCCGGAATTTATTCAGCAGCTTTTTCTTCTGCAACCGGTGCTTCTGCAACAGGAGCTTCTGTTTCAGCAGCAGCTGTAGACTTTTTACGAGAACGTCTTGTCTTAGTCGCTTTCTTAGCTGTAGCTGTCTTCAACATGTTTTCGTTGTAATCAACCAGTTCAATGAAGCACATGGCTGCGTTATCACCCAGACGGTTACCAGTCTTCAGGATACGAGTGTAACCACCCGGACGGTCACCGATCTTCTGAGATACTTCCTTGAACAATTCTGTTACAGCATATTTGTCTTGCAAATTGCTGAATACCACACGTCTTGAGTGAGTTGTATCCTCTTTAGACTTAGTGATAAGCGGTTCTACGAACTTACGGAGCGCTTTAGCTTTAGCAACAGTCGTAAAGATTCTCTTATGCTTGATAAGAGAACATGCCATGTTTGAAAGCATTGCGTTACGGTGAGTGTTCGTACGACCTAAATGATTTATTTTCTTATTGTGTCTCATCGCTATACTTACTCTTTATCTAATTTATATTTAGTGATATCCATACCGAATGAAAGGTTCAGACTCTCAAGCAGTTCATCAAGTTCTGTAAGTGACTTCTTACCGAAGTTACGGAATTTCAACAGGTCATTCTTGTTGAATTTAACCAGTTCACCTAATGTTTCAACATCTGCGGCCTTCAAGCAATTCAATGCGCGAACGGAAAGATCCATATCCGAGAGCTTGCTCTTCAGCAACTGACGCATGTGAAGCACTTCTTCATCGAATTCCTCATTACCGTCAGTGTCAACTGTCTCGATAGCAATCTTTTCATCTGAGAACAACATGAAATGGTGAATCAGAATCTTAGCTGCTTCTTTTAACGCTTCCTTCGGATGAATAGAACCATCTGTGGCTATTTCAAGAACCAACTTTTCGTAGTCCGTCTTTTGCTCAACACGGAAGTTCTCGATCGAATACTTAACGTTGCGAATAGGTGTGTAAATAGAGTCGATTGCAATCACGTGCATGTCTGCATTCGGATCTCTGTTTTCATCAGCGGGAACATATCCGCGACCTTTGTTAATCGTCAGCTCGATCTGGAAACCTGCGTTCGGATCCAAACGACAAATAACCAACTCAGGATTCAATACCTCGAATCCGGTCAGCTGTTTACCAATATCACCGGCTTTGAACACTTCCGAACCCGAAACAGTAATACTTACTTTTTCATTCTCTATGTCGTCTACAATATGCTTGAACCGTACTTGTTTCAGATTCAAGATAATGTTTGTCACATCCTCGATAACACCGGGGATTGTACCAAATTCATGGTCAACCCCTTCGATTTTAATGGATGTAATAGCAAAACCTTCAAGTGACGACAGGAGAATACGGCGCAGAGCATTACCTATAGTAATACCATAGCCGGGTTCCAACGGACGAAATTCAAACTTTCCGAAGAAATTGTCCGCTTCCAACATTAATACTTTATCGGGTTTTTGAAATGCTAATATCGCCATGGAAATCAATTATTATTTAGAATACAATTCTACGATCAACTGCTCTTTAATGTTTTCAGGAATGTCAGCTCTTTCCGGCAGATGCAGTAATTTTCCGCTCATTGAGGACTGATCCCACTCAATCCAAGGATATTTGCTGTGATTGAAACCTGACAATGCGTCGGCAATAACCTCCATGGATTTAGATTTTTCTCTAACACCAATAACCTGACCGGGTTTTACAGAGTAAGAAGGAATGTTTACAACACTTCCGTCTACTGTAATGTGACGATGAGAAACCAACTGACGGGCAGCAGCACGCGTCGGGGCAATACCCAAACGGAATACTACGTTATCCAAACGGCTTTCCAGTAACTGCAACAGCACTTCACCGGTAATACCTTTTGAACGTGATGCCTTTTCAAACAGGTTTCTAAACTGTTTTTCCAATACACCGTAAGTGTATTTAGCTTTTTGCTTCTCACGAAGCTGGATTCCGTACTCGGAAGTTTTTCTCTTGCGGGCATTTCCGTGCTGTCCGGGAGGATAGTTCTTTTTTGAAAGAACTTTATCCGGTCCGAATATTGCCTCACCAAACTTACGGGCAATTCTTGTTTTAGGTCCAGTATATCTTGCCATTTTTTTATTTTTTTAAATGTTCTGTTTGAATCTGGAACCGTGCAGCCGCGATTACAGAGAGGATAAGGTCAATATGCAATCTATTCACAATTCCGGATTCAATGTTTAAGAAACTATAATTAATTATACTCTTCTCTTTTTCGGAGGACGACACCCGTTATGAGGAAGCGGTGTAACATCAACGATTTCTGTTACCTCGATACCTGCGCCATGGATCGTTCTGATAGCGGACTCACGACCGTTACCCGGACCCTTAACGAATACTTTCACCTTTCTTAAACCAAGATCATAAGCTGCCATCTGAGCTGCATAAGGAGTATTCTTCTTAGAGCTTCTGAATCCCATCTTACCAGCGGAAGACCAGCTGATTACTTGTCCTTCGCTATTCGCTAAAGACACAATAATGTTGTTAAAAGAAGAATGAATATGAGCTTGACCGTAAGCGTCAACTTTTACGTTTCTCTTCTTTGCTGCGACTGTTTTCTTTGCCATATCAATTCTTATTATTTAGTAGCTTTTTTCTTATTTGCAACAGTTTTCTTCTTACCCTTACGAGTACGAGCATTGTTCTTTGTGCTCTGGCCTCTCAAAGGCAAACCAATACGGTGACGAACACCCCTGTAACATCCGATATCCATCAGACGCTTGATGTTCAGCTGAACTTCTGAACGAAGGTCACCTTCCACCTTATATTCAGCGCCAATGACTTCACGTACTTTTGCAGCTTGATCGTCTGTCCAGTCTTTTACTTTGATATCACGATCGATCCCTGCTTTGTCTAAAATGGATTTTGA
>OODH01001880.1_pt1 | contig 11268 bp, 7 predicted proteins | sample 1671391 | NCBI WGS metagenome assembly OODH01 (sample SAMN06348152, study PRJEB24527) | human gut metagenome | biome: human gut; feature: ankylosing spondylitis patient; material: feces | host: Homo sapiens | place: China | collected 2015-10 | reverse complement strand
GTTATGTACAACCATTCTGCAGCATTTATGTCATTTTCCAATCAAAGTGGCGTAGAATATGCAATATCGTTTCTGTTTTCCATGGTATGCAAAGGTGCGGTGCCTTTGTTTTTCATGGTATCCGGAGCACTGTTGCTTGGAAAAAATGAAAGTGGGAAAGATCTGTTTCAAAAAAGAATTCTGCGCATGATTCTTGTAATTGTGATATTCTCGTTCCTGTATTATATGAAACTGGTTTTAAAAGGAGAACGTCCTTTTGCACCGTTTTCGTTTCTGCTGTCACTGCCGACGGATCTGGTATATCTGCCGTACTGGTTTTTATACAGTTATCTCGGTGTGCTTACGATTTTGCCGATCCTGCGCCCACTGGCACAGAATATGTCGAAAAATACCTTCTGGTATCTGATCATTTTACAGATATTGCTGGACTGCCTGAAACCGACAGCATGGGTATTATGGGGATACGGACTCTGCGGTTATTATAATTTTAGCGGACTGTTCCAGTATGTCATTTTTTATCCACTGATCGGATATGGACTGGATCAGTATTTCAGTGAAACGAAGTTTCTGACGCCGAAGAATATCGGCCGGAATCTTGCTGTGTTTGTGGCAGCGGTTCTTACACAGATGATGGTATATAAAGACTATCTTTCAGTGGGAAATTATCAGGAAGTATACCTTGGAACATGGCTGTCTGTCCCGGTCATAGTTATATTCTTAAATACGAAACTTCTCTTTCAGGAAGAACGGCTATCAGAGCGGACAAAAAAGATTCTCGTCAGTGTCGGAGGCTGCGTATTTGGCTGTTATCTTCTTGGTGGATTTATTGGAACCGGAGGAAGGCTGGATGTCATTGCTGGCACGTTAACCCCGGTAACCGGGATGCTGCCGGCATATATCATTGAGATTATAATTGCATTCTTAATTGAAGTAGCAGTTACGTTAGTTTTGAAGAAATTACCGGTATTCCGGAAATTGTTGTAGGGAAAATAGGGATTGGATGTTTGGAACAAAAGGTGTATCGGGGTTAGTGAAAGGCAAATTGCACAAAACAGCCCGGGGTTCCGCGAATCCGGCGCCGCCAAAGCACTCGGACACACCTTTTTTCGTCCCTCAGTCATCAACCGCAGCTATGCAAAAAAGCACGTTTTTCCACTAACCGGAAACCCGTGCTTTTCGTTACTTTTAATAAAAAATCAACCAATAAAATACGTGAGTAGTCTTCGGACAACACCTCTTACCGCATTCACACCCCACATCACCACGGCATTGACCACATTCACGAGCCAAGGCTCCAGTCGTCCAATCGTCGCTTTCCGCACCTCGTTCAACAGACACGCAATGATCATAATTGCAAGCGCATAACCGATCGCAAGGAATACTAAAAACCACGATCCGGCATACGGTTTAAAATCGATCCATTTTAACAGAAATGTCTGAACCGTTCCATCTAACACATAGACCGCGAGCACATTTCCGGCAGCACGGTTGATGAAACGGCTGTGAAAATTTAATTCACGAAACAGCAGTAAAACCATGACAGAACCAAATATAATGAAAATCGAACAGTCGCGGCAGAACGTTGTATAGAGCTTTCCACGGACAAAGGTCAGCGAACTGTCAGCGAGGAAAATAAAACCGATACTGAGGAAAAGTCCAAGGAACAGGCGTCCGGTGTTATGGCTGCGGTTATGATAAAGCGCAAGGTAGCGTCCGAGCAGATAGATCATAACCATGTGGACTAATCCTTTTCCACCGTCCTGCATAATTTCAAAGAATCCGAAGGTTGGGATTACGGAGAAAAGAAGCAGTAAGACGGCGAGCAGTTTTTCAAAGTTTTCCTTTGACAGCTTTTCCGGGATCTGGTTTAAAAATGGTGTTAAAAAGCAGAGGAAAAAGTAACAGCTGATAAACCAGTAATATCTTGAAATTACCGGAATACAGGATTTGATCAGTGCTTTTATACCCAGATTTCCAACTGCGATCGTACCAAATATTGTGAAAAAGATGATCATAAGGTCGAGCCGGATCAGTTTTTTGAAGTCAAAACGGATGCCGAAATAACCGGAGAGCAGGATAAAGCAGGTAACTCCCATATTAAAGACGGAGTTAACCAGTACATGGATCTCTGTGTTAAAAAATGATACGGAAGTGTCGATTCCGCCGAAAGTGTGCATCATCAGAATTCCGAAAATGCATAATAAACGTAATAATTCAAAATTAGAAGAACGATCTTTTGACATAACAAACCTCATTTTCCGTCAGATCAGACATTTTTACTGCGTTTGATCTTTAGTTTCTGCTGCCATTTTGTATTGCCATGTTTGATGTCTGCAAGTCTTCCGCGGCATTTCAACATGTATGTTACAAACTTCGCGTGTGCAGAATAGGACTGGTTTTCATAGACACCTTCCATAAAGATTTTTGTAATGTCGACAAAGTGAAGATTTAAAAACCAGGTTTTTTCATGACCGTCGATCGTATAGCAGTAAGGCCTGCCATCTTCCCAGTGCAGATTCTTTACGCTTAAGCGTTTGATATACTCATACTGGTGTTCTAAGTAACCGGAAGATTCACCCACGGAATTATCAAATACACCGTGGTCCGCATCGTCCTTTAACAGGTTTAAATATTCCCCTTCCGGAAGGGAAGAAACCCACAGATGTAATAGTGCCATCTCGCCGACACCGCCGTACATGCCGAATTTGCGGTGGACATCCCACTTTTTCATCAGGAAATCTTTGTGATTTGCATACATATCGATGCAGAAATCCGTAAATTCGCGAAGTCCCTGTGTGGTAAAATAGGAAAATCCTGCACAGGTTTTCCATTTCAGCCCGTTTCCTTTTTCAAGCATTGCAAAATCCTGTAAAAGGGGGGTTTCAGCAGCCACTTTGCAGTGACGGAACGGCTCATATTCACTGACATTTAAGTAAAGCAGAACGTCACTGTCGATAATGACACACTCCTCAAAGGAGTTGCGCTCTAAGTATTCCAGTATCAGGAAGAAGCGCTTAAAGATGCCCTCTGCCCATGCGGTCGGATATGTGGAAAGATTCTCAAAGACAGCATGAAATTTTGTCCATTTTTCGGTAATGAAGTCATTGGCATTGTGCCAGTCGTCACACCACGCTTTGTTATATTCATCGCCTAGCAAAACAACTTTTTCATTATATTTTTTTGCCTGAGCGATACAGTATTTTAAGTATTCCTGGTTCTTCTTCCCCGCAGCCTGAGCCTTTTCTCCGGTTTCGTGATGAACCATAACAGGAATGATCTTGCTCATAATAGTTTCCCCCTTAGCTATTCTTTTTTCCAGTAGGTGCCGCCTTCCACGTCACCACTTCCTTTTGGAACTTCGCTTGCCATCGGATAATGCCAGTAATCGTTATACATGGCGACGATATCCGGTTCTTCTTCATCCCAGCGTCTTCCTTTTAAACCAAACAATATCTGCAGACAACCACCGAGATGGATAGCCTGTTTGCCCATTTTTTTGATGTGGGCGGCCAGCGGATAGCCGTAGGCACCACAGCCAAGCAGGGCGATGTCAAAGTCAATTTTTTCACATTCTCCGCACATATAGTCAAGTGCGTCAAACCATGTGGAAAAACGCGGATCTACAGCGCTGCCAGCAGTCTGTACAGCTTTTAAGGTCTTTAATTCGAACTCCGGCAGGATATCCGTGCATGGGAAGAGTTTGTCAAAATGTTTATACTGATCCTGGATCGACTCTTCAAACGGATGAACAACAAGTACCTTTTTCCCGGCAAGTGCAGCAGACCATGGGTTTTTGCTGCGCCATGGCTCTAAAGAGATCAGCCGGCAGGTTGCGCTTAGATCGTTACAGTATCTGCGGATGTAATAATCCTCACAGGCATTCTGCCATAAACCTAAAATATCGGTCTGCCGGCAGGCGTCCTTCATGATATCGTTAAAACGTGGCAGAAGGGATGTATCATTGGGGAAAAAACCGGCGCAGGTAAAAAGCTGTTCGCAGGCTTTCTCTTTTTTGTTTTCCATATGAAATTCGGCAACACGCATATTGAAAAGTTCAACGGCACCAAAGCGGCCCATCATAAATGGTCTGCCGGACTTGATGAGTTCTGCCGTGTATGTGTTTAAGGCATCCGTATCATAAAAAGGTTTACCGACATAATGACGGTAAAGAAAATCCGGGTCACCTGTTGCCTGCCGCAGTTTGTTACGCAGACAGTATTTTAACTGATAATAAGAGGCTCCGAGGATTGTACCCATCTTAAGAACACTCCTTTCTGGTCACAGTACATAGATATAAACATCATAAACAATGCTTCCTGTGGTGTCAAGGAAAATGGAATGGTGCCGGGAATCTACTGTTTGACACGTCCTATACATTTTTGATACAATAAAGATTATATGAAGTTAGGAAAATAATAAATGGAAAAAGGAGAAGATATGAATACGATCAGATGGAAAATGCCGGATCAGTATCTGACTGAGTGGTACCGGAATCTTTCGGGAGCGGTAAAGACAGCTTTTTATGCTGCTTTTGCAGCAGGGCTTGCAGCTCATTTGTATCAGTTCACCAATAAATTATACAATTATGATGAGCTTGCGAATACACCAGGAGGTATCGGATTAAGCACAGAACAGGGAAGATGGCTGTTAAACTGGATGGGGCGTTTTATGCGTTCTGTATTTGGAGGTTCTTATTCACTGCCTTTTTTTAATGGAATCTTTGCACTGCTGTTCCTTGCCTTATCAGCGGGAATGGTCGTATCTGTATTTCAGGTAAGAAACAAACTGACTGCGGGACTGATCGGAGGACTTATGACAGTATTTCCGGCAGTTGTGTCCATGTACTTTTTTATGTTTCTGGCACTTTATTATGCAATAGGCATTTCTTTCAGTGTGTTTGCTGCGTGGCTCGCTGTGAAATATCCGAAAAATATCATTGCAAATATAGCAGCAGTGGTAATGATTGCATGTTCCCTTGGTGTATATCAGGCATACTTCCCGGATACCGTGTGCATTCTTCTTATAGTGGTGATCTTAAAAGCAGCATTTGGCGGTGTGAAGGAGAAAAAGGAATGGAAAGAGTTTTTCCTTATGATTGCCAGATTCTTAGTGGTGATGGCAGCTGGCGTTGCGGTTTATTTTCTGATCAATAAAGCGGTACTTGCAGTCACACATATACAGCTTACCAGTTATCAGGGTGGCGATACAATGGGAAAGATCACGATCGCACAGCTTATTAGTGCATTAAAATCTTGTTACACCTCATTTTTTGATCTGGGATTTTCCAATGTTATGGGAATCAGCTATAACCGTACCGTAAGACGTCTGATCAAAGTTGTATGGATCTTATTTGCAGCAGGTATTGGTGCTTATCTGGTTTTAAAGAAAAAAGAATATTTAAATAAGGTAATTGTTTTGTGTGGTATATTGGTGTTTCCGGTAGCGATGTTTTTGATCTATGTGATGGCACCGAATTCCTACTGCTATACGCTGATGGCATATTCAGTTGTATTTTTCTTTGTATTTTTCCTGTTGTGGCTGGATGCATGTTTCCGGAATCTTAAACTGCATGCTCCGGTAAAGAGCATAACAAACTGGGTGTCTGCATTGCTTACGGCGGCATTGGTAATCGTGTTTGTCTGGTACGCAAATGGCAATTACATGGCACTTGAATATACGAAATATCATGATTTTTCCTATGTGCAGACGCTGGTCACCAAGATCCGGAGTGTGGAGGATTATTCGCAGGACAAGCCGGTGATCGTGGTGGGAACACAGATTAATGACAGTACGAATGGTATGGGAAGTCTGATCGGTGATACTTTTACCGTTGGAGGAAAAGCAGATACGAACCTTGGATATAACTCTTTGCTGTATCTGATGTCTGATTATCTTGGATTTTCGCCATATTATGGAACTTATGAGGAGATCCAGAACTGGATGCAGAGAGAGGTTGTCAGGGAAATGCCATCCTATCCGGCGGATGGATCTATTCAGGTGATTGACGATACGATTATTGTAAAACTGTCTGATTATGAAATAAATTAAGGAACGATTGGATGAAAAAGTATTTATATCTCATGAGAGTACATCATTATATCAAAAACATACTGATTTTTATGCCACTGATTTTCAGTGGAAATCTGACAGACCGGCGTAAGTTTACGGCAACACTGCTTGGAATGATCGCATTTTCACTGGTCACATCTGCGGTCTATATCATCAATGATATCAGGGATGCGGAAAAAGACAGGATGCATCCGACAAAGAAAAATCGCCCGATCGCATCCGGCGCAGTCACACCGTTTCACGCAGTAGTGCTGATGGTGTTCATTCTGATCGCAGCAGTGGTACTGCTTGTGGTGTCAGATGCGACAGCGGGCAGTTATGCGCTGGTAATTTTATATCTGTTTATCAATGTGGCATATAGTATGGGACTTAAGGATGTACCGCTTTTAGATGTGACAATTCTTGCTTCCGGATTTTTGCTGCGCGTGCTTTTCGGTGCGGTCCTGACAGGGACGGAAGTGTCTGAATGGCTGTATCTGACTGTACTTTCCGGTGCGTTTTATTTTAGTCTTGGAAAAAGACGCAACGAGCTGCAGAAGAAAAAGGACGGGGATACCCGCAAGGTGCTTAAATATTATACGAGAGATTTCCTGGACAAAAATATGTATATGTGCCTGGCACTGCTCAATACATTTTATGCATTATGGTGTAAGGATATTACCAATGCCGGCATGGAATATGCAATGTGGACGGTGCCGATCGTGATTTTGATCTGTATGAAGTACAGTCTGACGGTGGAGGGAAATTCGGAGGGAGATCCTGTGGAGGTCCTTTTACATGACAGGGTACTGATGGCACTCTGTGTGGTTTATGGTATTGTAATGATAGGTATGCTGTATTTTGGAGCATAGTGTGAAAATAATGCAGGAATGGAGATTTTATGAAACGGACATATAAATTTTTCTGGATCATTCTGATCGCACTGATTCCGCTGCTCCCGTCGTCGGGATGGAATTTTAGTATTGATGTCAGTGATGTCGGATTTAACATGAATCAGTACCGGTTTTGTTTTACAGATATGGACAGTACTTATCTGCCGCTGTTTTTGACAAACATTTTGGGCGGATGCCTGTTAAAAGTGTTTGGGATACTGCATATACCGGCTTACATTGGCATGGAGACTGCATGGGCGGCAGTCTGCTTCTACCTGTGTTTCTTATCTTACAGGCTCTATGTGAGATACCGGGAAGATGCGCTGATCCTTCCGGCACTTGCGTTTGCCATGGTGCTTGCAAAATGTAATTTTCATTTCTTTATTTATAATACGGCAGTGGCATTTATGGCACTGACGGGATTGTATTTCCTGATCCGGGCTGTCAATGACAAAAAGTCCGGGATGCTCTTTTTTGCATCGGCATTTTTCATGCTGGCGGCTTTCTGCAAAATATCTTCCATCCTGCAATTTGCTGTGTTTATCGTTCTTTTTTATGATTTTTACCGGAAAAAAGATGTGGCATATTTTGTACGCCAGGTGTTATGGTGCGTGGTGGGTGTTTTGAGTAGTTTTGCGTCAGGGCTTTTTCTCATGTATAAAACATGCGGGATCGGCACTTATTTTCAGATGGTTGCAGATATGTTTTTCTATGCAGGAAATTCAAATGACGGACATACCATCGGTAACATGGTTGTGATCAATTTCAAAGGAACCGTGCGTGGAATCTTATTGCTTGCCGTGCTGTATGTCATTTATCTTGTGGCAAAAAAAGTGAAAAGCCTTGCACCGCTTATCGGATATGGTATGATTGCAGTAGCAGTTCTTTTGTTGGCAGGTGCGGTTTTCGGGGCAGATCAGATCGCAGGATTATCGGTGCTGTATCGCGTGCTTGGAGATTACCTGAACGCAGTAGCTGTGATAAAGGCGATGCTCTATGTATGTGTTGTTCTGATTTTAAAAGACAAAGAGGCTTCGGAAGAATTTAAAACCCTTGCATTTGCATCCGGGATGCTTGCAGTGCTGATGCCGATTGGATCGAATGTGGGTATCACACATCTGTGCAATGAAGCTTTTTTTGTACTGCCATATATTGCAATCTGTATCGGAGACAGAATGAAAAAGGCGAAGAGACAGACTGAAGAAACAGTGGAGACAGAGCACAAGCTGCCGGATGTAAGAAATACGGGAAGACTTCTTACCGTTATCTGTGCGATATGGTGTGTGGGTCTGACTGTATCACAGAGTTTTTATATGACAAAGGCGTATTTAAAAGATCAAGAGCCAAAACAGCAGTTCACACTCGATGAACTGCGCGGCATCAGGTATGATACGGATATTGTACAGCCGATGGAAGAAGTGGTAAACTTTATAAAGTCATATGGCAGCGAAAGTGATAAGATGGTTACCTGTGGTGCAATTCCAATCTTACATTATCTGACCGGAAGAGCTCCTTATATTACCGGATGCGGTGGCTGGATTGAGACGGATTACATCACGGCAGAGGAGATAGAGCAGCAGCTTGAGGAGTCTGTTTCGTCAGGCAGCGAACAGGAAGCAATGCCACTTGTGGTTTTTAATAAAACTGCATTGGATGAACAGTCTGAAAAAACAAATGTGGTCTTAATATTTGTAAAAGAAAATTTTTATCAACAGGTATTTGCAAACGGGGAATATGAAGTATATGCAAAAGATAAAAAAAGTAATTGAGCTGTTTGAATGGTTTTGTCAGAATATAATCTGGCTGGTGATGCTTTGCTGTGTCGGTTTTGTAGCAGTTTTGAATCTGCTGTATCGGTCGAAAGTGGCATATGTGTGGACGGAGGATGTGAGCATAGAGCGCACCAGTATCACAGCACTGGTGCTCGCAGTTCTGATTTTTGTGGTATTTTTGATCGCAGGATCTAAAATTCAAAAGATTGATGAAAAAATACTCTTTATTGTATTTACTGTAATTTATATAATTGCAGGGATATACTGGATTGCGAATGTTTCAACGGAATTGCGCATGGATGCGTACAGTGCACATAACGGTTCTGTGCTTATGAGACAGCATGATTTTTCATTTTTAAATCCGGGACAGGATATCTATCTGAATGAACATCAGTTAAGTTTTGTGACCTATGAATATCTGATTGGTTTTATCAGCACGGATGTGCGCTTTTTATATACGGTCAATCTCCTGCAGATCATAGGGATCAATTTTGTGATCTGGAAGCTGACAGACCGGTGTTTTGGACAAAATCACAAGACAAATCTGTATGTGATACTTTTTTCATTTTTATTTTTGCCACAGTTTTTCTTCCTGGCATTTGCATATGGAATTATTCCGGGATTGTTTTTCATACTTCTGGCATTTTTGTTTCTGGATAAATCTTTGGAGAGCGGCAACTGGAAGCATATGATATTGTGTGTCATTTTTGTAATGCTTGCAGTTATTTTGAAAGGAAATAATATTATAGGATCGATAACGATCGCAATATTGTGTTTTCTTCGGATCTTAAAAGAAAAAAAATGGAGGCTGATCTTACTTGCAGTTCTGGTGATGGTTGTGTCAGTGCTTCCTGGAAAGGCATTCCATGCGTGGTATAACAAAGAAACAGGTGGCGTACTCTGTGGTGGAAAACCAAAGATTTTATGGATTGCAATGGGAACGGAGCCTTATTACAATAATGCAGCAGGCTGGTATAACGGCTGTTCGGACTGGCTCTTTTCGGAAGCAGGATATGACCCGGAGAAAGCAACAGAGCTTGGCAAAGCAAAGATCAGGGATAATATTTATATTTTCCGGCATAATCCGGATACTGCGTATGAGTTTTTCTCCGAAAAACTGGAATCCATGTGGTGTGATCCGATGTATGAATCACTCTGGAGCGGCCCGCTGCCGGATGCAGGGGCAGAAAATAAGACAGAGTTTTTTAATGAACTTTATTCGGGAAAAAGTATAGAACCGCAGATTGCCCTGGCGATGAAGGGATTTGTGATCATGCTGTTTGTTCTTGCAACAATTTTTGTTGCGGATCGAAGAAACAGGAAGTATGATTGTAACTATATTTTTTTATTTTTTACAGGCGGATTTCTTTTGCATATAATATGGGAAGCCAAAAGCCAGTATGTGTATCCGTATGTATTTATCCTGCTGCCCTGCTGTGCAAAGGAAATGGCATTGCTTTCAGAAAAAATCCATTTTCCAGGGAAACACCAGAGGACACAGGAAAAGTGAGAGGTAACAGAGGAATGATTGCAGTAAAAATTGGAGACGGCATGGGAAACCAGCTGTTTAATTATGCCTGCGGATATGCCCAGGCAAGGCGGGATGGCGATTCGCTGGTTCTTGATATTTCAGAATGTGACAATTCTACACTGCGGGATTTTGAACTGGACAAGTTTCATCTGAAATACGATAAAAAGGAATCATTTCCAAACCGTAATTTGGGACAGAAGATTTACAAGAACTTAAGACGTGCGTTAAAATATCATGTGATCAAAGAGCGCGAGGTGTACCATAACCGTGACCACCGGTATGATGTGAATGATATCGATCCGAGAGTTTATAAGAAAAAAGGACTTCGAAATAAATATTTATATGGTTACTGGCAGCACCTTGCCTATTTTGAAGATTATTTAGATGAGATCACTGCGATGATGACGCCGGCTTACGAGCAGAGTGAGACGGTAAAAAAATTACAGGAAGAGTTCAAAAAAACGCCGACCTGTGCCGTGCATGTCAGAGGCGGTGATATCATGGGACCTGCCGGAGCCTATTTTAAACATGCCATGGAACGCATGGAACAGGAAAAGCCGGGAGTACGCTATATTGTGTTTACCAATGATATGGAGCGTGCAGAAGAAGCGCTTGCCCCTGTGCTGGAAAGCCAGAAAAAAGACGCAGTGGGACAGGCAGAAAACAGGCTGGAATTTGTCTCAGAGATGGGAGAATTTTCGGATGTGGATGAATTTTTCCTGATGGCGGCATGCCAGAACCAGATATTGTCCAATAGTACGTTTTCGACATGGGCAGCTTATCTGAATCAGAACCCGGATAAGACGGTCATTATGCCGGATGATCTGTTAAGCGAACGGATGCGGCAGAAAAACTGGATTATTTTAAAGTAAGAAAGGTAAAAGAATGAAAGATTTTGAACAGTGGAATGGCTTTAAAGGGAACCGTTGGAAAGAGAAAATCGACGTTCGTAACTTTATTAAGCTGAACTACACAGATCGGAAGAGCGTCGTGTAGGGAAAGAGTGTAGATCTCGGTGGTCGCC
>OODH01001871.1_pt1 | contig 11315 bp, 9 predicted proteins | sample 1671391 | NCBI WGS metagenome assembly OODH01 (sample SAMN06348152, study PRJEB24527) | human gut metagenome | biome: human gut; feature: ankylosing spondylitis patient; material: feces | host: Homo sapiens | place: China | collected 2015-10 | reverse complement strand
GGGTTTTGACTATGAAGAAGCTTACACGCTGATGCGCAAAAACGCCTTCGAAGCCAATCCGGACTCCGGCAGCTATCGCGACGGGAAAGGCCGACGGGCAATGGAGTCTTACCTGAAATACAATTACGTGCCGTTAGAGGATCAAGTAACGGAAGCATTCCACCGTCGTGAACAAGTCTCCCGCACACTGGAATATGCCTATGATGATTTTGTCCTTGCACAGGTTGCCAAGAAGTTAGGCAAGACAGACGATTATAAAGCACTCATCAAACGGGCGGAAAACTACCGGAACGTAATCGACCCCGAAACAGGCTATGCCCGTGGACGCCATGCCGATGGAACCTGGATCGAGCCGTTCGATCCGTTTGCCTCCACTTCGTTCATCTGTGAAGGGACTCCTTACCACTACACCTGGTATGCTCCCCAGGACATAGCCGGACTGATCCGGCACATGGGCGGAAAAGAACGTTTCATCAACCGTCTGGACAACTTCTTCGAAGGAAACTATTACTGGCATGGCAACGAGCCGGGACACCACATCGCCTATCTTTTCGCTTATGCCGGTGAACCTTGGAAAACACAAAAATGGGTACATGATATCATCAACCGCGAGTATTTCACGACTCCCGACGGACTATCCGGCAACGACGATGCCGGGCAGATGTCATCCTGGCTGGTCTTCAGCATGGTCGGCTTCTATCCGGTCTGTCCGGGCATGCCCTACTACGTGATCGGCAGCCCGTCATTCGAAGAGAGCGTTATCACACTTGAAAACGGCAAGAAGTTCACGATCGAAGCCCCAGGAGCATCGGACAAGAATATCTACATCCAGTCGGCTACCCTTAACGGTCAGCCGTACGACAAGAGCTATATCCTCCATACAGACATTATGAACGGAGGCAAACTCTCGTTCGTCATGGGAGATAGCCCCAATAAAGAATGGGCTTCTTCCGCCGGATCGCTTCCACCTTCAATGGGGTTATAAAGAACGACGCATAAAAAAATCATTTACATATTCCTGCTCTGCCTCACCGTCCTACCAGACACAGGGCAGGAATTTTCAATATAGAGAAGAAAGCGGTAAAAACCGGAAAGGTAATCTACGTGGAATAAATATAGCTTTTCTTTTAAATTTTATTATATTTACGCGCTAATCGATAGGGTATATGGAATATTCAGCAGATTTAAAGGCCTTCAATCAATTATTCGCAGATTATCAAGGACGGTTCATCCGCTTTGCGAATATATATGTGAGGGATATAGCTGTTGCCGAAGATTTCACTATAGAAGCGCTGATGCAATACTGGGAAAACCGGAACACACTGAAGGCCGATTCCAATGTTCCGGCCTATATACTCACGATCATCAAAAACAAATGTATCAACTACCTGCAACATATACAAGTCAGGGAAGATGCCAGCGAACACCTGAAGAATCATGCCGAATGGGAACTGAACACCCGCATCTCCACCCTCGAAGCCTGCAACCCGGAAGAACTGTTTACAGCCGAGGCACAGGAGATCGTAAACAAAACACTGGCCACCCTCCCTGAACAGACCCGCCGTATCTTCATCATGAGTCGCTACGAAAACAAACCTTACAAAGAGATCGCAGAAACGCTCGGCATGACAACCAAAGGCGTGGAATACCATATATCCCAGGCCCTGAAAAAGCTACATGCCAATCTGAAAGACTACATACCTCTATTGGTATTCTTATCCTATATGAACTGATCCGGCCTTTCCGCCCATACACGGCTGTCTGGCTTTACTGAGTACCGAAAACAAAAGAGCGCAGAATCATGCGGACTCATCTTACCAATGATGTCCGCATAACTCAGCGCCCTTCCGTATTTATCTGCGTCTGGTAATATCAATCCCGGTACGTTTCCGTCAAGCGATCACCTCAACAATGTTACCATCCGGATCCAAAACAGCTCCTTCATAATAACCGTCACCAGTAATACGCGGCTCGCCTACGATCTTGTAACCGTCCGAACGGAACTGTTCGATCATGGCATCCACCTTCTCTTTCGATCCGGTAGAAAAGGCAAAATGGGCAAGTCCGATGAAGACATCTGCCGTTTCTTTGGTAATATCGGTCCGCTGCATAATTTCAAGCGAAGCCCCTCCCTCGAAAGTGACGAAATAAGAGGCAAAGCCTTTCTTCGGATTCACATACTTCTCGTTGCTTTTCCCGTTGAAATACTTGATATAAAAATCACGCGAACGTTCCAGTTCATTCGTCCAGATAGCGATATGAGTCAATTGCATATGTTATTCTTATTTACAAATCCGGCAACCGGCGCATCTCGCCAGTTCTCCACGAAAACGTTTTTCTACTAATTTGTGCAAACGGTCTTTCAAGGCATCCAGACGTACGTAATCGATCACGTCCGCGGTGAAAGCTACGCTTAACAACATGCGTGCCTCGTCACGAGGAATGCCGCGGCTCTGCATATAGAACAAAGCAGTTTCGTCCAACTGTCCGGTGGTCATACCATGCGAACATTTCACATCGTCGGCATAGATTTCCAACTGGGGCTTGCTGTACATACGGGCTTCACGGGTCGCACAAAGATTGCGATTCGTCTGATAGGCCGCTGTCTTCTGTGCATCTTCCTTCACTAATATACGGCCGCTGAACGCACCGACCGCATGATCGTCCAAAACATTCTTGAACAGTTCGTTGCTAGTACAATGAGGTACGGCATGCGTAATATGGCTGTAGGTATCAAGCTGCTGTTCTTTGTCCAGGATCGACATACCGCACAAAGTCGCTTCAGCCTGTTCGCCGTTCAGTTCGATATAATAGTTGTTACGGGTAAGGCCGTTATTCAGCGTGATACCATTCACCAAAACATTACTTCCCGCTTCCTGCTTCACATGCACGGAGGCAAAACGAGTAGTCGACATGCTGCTCTCTTCGAGGTCGTAATAATCGAAGAAGGCACCTTCACCCGCAAAGATCTCGACAACCTGCGTGGCTAAGAACTTGACATCGTCAATGCTATGATCGCACACCAACAGCTTGGCTTCCGAACGAGGCTCCATAATCACCAGGATACGGCGGTTCGCCATCGTGTCTACATCGCTGCGGAAGATATTCACCAACTGGATCGGACGCTCCACTACGACACCTTCCGGCACATAGACCACAAAACCATCCTGGGCCAGCATAGTGTTCAAGGCAACAATACCATCCTTACCGGTTGGTGCCGCCTTGCCATAATAGCGGGATGCCACTTCGGGATACTTTTCCATGAAAGTACGCATTCCCCCGGCATAAACACCTTCGGGAAGATGGGCTTTCGGTAACATCTTGTCATAGAAAGTATCATTCACCACAAAATAAAGCGAGGTACTCAGGTTGGGGACATCACAACGGAACACGTCGTACGGATTGACCGGGATATCAAGACGATTGATATTCACCCCGTAATCCGGAGCAAAAGCCTGCGCCACATCTGTATATTTATAATCTTCACTCTTCACCGTCGGAAACCCCAACCGTTCCAAATCAGCCAAAGCCTCTACACGCGGTAAATTCATCAACCCCGCCGCATGCCGGCAAATCAGATCCTCATAATGGGTGAAAAGATCGATATATTGTTGTTCTGCTTTCATTACTATCTAATTTTTTGGCATGGATTACACGGATTTCGCGTGTAATCCGTGCCTAATTATTCTTATTCTTCTCCCATCTCTTTCTTGATCCAGTCGTAGCCTTTTTCTTCGAGTTCGAGAGCCAATTCGGGACCGGCGGTTTTGACAATACGTCCTTTGTAGAGGACATGGACCACGTCGGGCTTGATATAATCCAGCAGACGTTGGTAGTGCGTGATCACGATAGCCGCATTCTCTGGCGTACGAAGTTGATTGACACCATTTGCCACGATGCGGAGGGCATCGATATCCAGACCGCTATCCGTCTCATCGAGAATCGCCAGCTTCGGTTCGAGCATCGCCATCTGGAAGATTTCGTTCCGCTTCTTCTCACCACCCGAAAATCCTTCGTTCACGCTGCGGCTCGCCAGCTTATTGTCCAGTTCGACAATCGCACGCTTCTCGCGCATCAGCTTCAGGAAGTCGGTAGCCGAAACAGGTTCCAGCCCTTTATATTTACGATGTTCGTTCAAGGCGGCACGCATGAAATTCACCATGCTGACCCCCGGAATCTCCACCGGATACTGGAAACTCAGGAAAATACCTTCACGGCTACGGTCTTCCGGTTCGAGATCCAGCAGGTTCTTACCGTTGAAGATCACCTCCCCTTCCGTTACTTCGAATGCCGGATTACCGACCAACACACTGCTCAAGGTACTTTTTCCGGAACCGTTCGGCCCCATGATGGCGTGTACCTCACCCGCCTTGACAGAAAGGTTGATCCCTTTCAATATCTCTTTGCCATTGACATTGGCATGTAAGTTCTTTATCTCTAACATTGCTTTATAATTTATGATTTATGCGATTTATGATTTATGATTTATGATTTATCATCGACGCATAAATCATAAATCATAAATCATAAAATCATCCTACGCTTCCTTCTAAAGAAATAGTCAGCAGCTTCTGTGCCTCCACGGCAAACTCCATAGGGAGCTTGTTCATTACCTCGCGGGCATACCCGTTGACGATCAGACCGACAGCTTCCTCGACCGAGATACCGCGCTGTCGGCAATAGAACAACTGTTCTTCACTGATCTTGCTCGTCGTCGCTTCGTGTTCCACTACCGCCGTCTCGTTCTGGATATCGGCATAGGGGAAGGTATGGGCACCGCAAGTCGAACTAAGCAACAGGCTGTCGCACTGGCTATGATTACGGGCACCTTCGGCACGGGGAGAAACTTTCACCAAGCCACGATAGCTGTTCTGGCTATGCCCGGCGGAGATACCCTTCGAGACGATCGTACTGCGAGTATTCCGTCCAAGGTGAATCATCTTCGTACCGGTGTCGGCCTGCTGGTAATTGTTGGTGACGGCCACCGAGTAGAACTCGCCTACCGAATTATCACCGGCCAGGATACAGCTCGGGTATTTCCAGGTAATAGCGGAACCAGTCTCCACCTGTGTCCAGGAGATCTTACTCCCTTCGCCCTTGCATAGTCCGCGTTTAGTCACGAAGTTGTAGATACCTCCCTTTCCATCCTTGTCACCCGGATACCAGTTCTGGACGGTGGAATATTTCACTTCGGCCCGTTCATGCGCTACGATTTCGACGATAGCCGCATGAAGCTGGTTCTCATCGCGCATCGGGGCGGTACAACCTTCGAGGTAACTGACATAGGCTTCATCATCCGCCACAATCAATGTACGTTCGAACTGTCCGGTATTGGCCGCATTGATACGGAAATAGGTAGAAAGCTCCATCGGACAACGCACGCCTTTCGGGATATAGACAAACGAACCGTCCGAGAACACCGCCGAATTCAATGCGGCAAAGAAATTATCACGATAACTGACCACGCTTCCCAGATACTTCTGGACCAAATCGGGATGATGCTGGACAGCTTCGCTGAAAGAACAGAAGATAATGCCCTTCTCAGCAAGCGTTTCCTTGAATGTTGTCTTTACGGAGACGCTGTCCATCACTGCATCGACCGCCATCCCGCTAAGCTGCGCACGTTCGTGCAGAGGAATACCCAGTTTGTCGAAAGTCTTCATCAGTTCCGGATCGACCTCATCCAAGCTCTTCGGGCCCTCCTTCTTCTTCGGAGCGGCATAGTAGATGATATCCTGATAGTCAATCGGCGGGATATTCAGGTGAGGCCATGTCGGCATCTCCAGTGTCTGCCAATGGCGGAAGGCTTTCAAGCGGAACTCAAGCAGCCATTCCGGTTCATTCTTCTTGGCGGAAATAATACGGACAGTCTCTTCATCCAATCCGCGATGAATCACCTCCGTATCTATATCGGTAACGAATCCGTACTTATAATCACCGGTCGTCACCTCATTTAGTATGTCGTTTGAATCTTCCATTATACATTAAATATATTGTTCAAATTATGCAACCTATTCCTCCTTAAAAAACAAATTTTGGAAGTAAATGGTTGGGATTATTTCTTTGACTGAATTATAAAAGCGGGATTCGACCTTTGCCTGGCGCGGGATCAGGACCGATCCCTTGTCTATCATCTCCATACTGTTCAGTAGAAGGCTGATAAACGCCATCATAAAGCAAAGTCCCAAGACACCGCCTGCCAGATGGTTCAGGACACTCAACGGCGTCGCTCCCACGACACGAGTCAGAATCTCACCTGCCAGCAATATGACACCCACGATCAACAGGAAACCCGCCACGTAGCTGAGCACCGTCACTCCTTGTTCGGGAAACCAGCCCAATGCCAATATATATCCACGCAGCCAAAGTGCCGCCTTCGTACAAAAAAAGATCCCGACCAAAAGGGCTATAAGCGAAACAACCTGTTTGATGACTCCATCAAACAGGCCTTTCACAAATCCTATTCCTGCCAGACATAGCAATGTAATGTCCAACCAGTTCATGTTTACAATGTCTTCTTGATTTCCGTTTCTTCGTATGCCTCGATGATATCACCAACCTGAATATCATTGTAGTTGACAATGTTCAAACCACAATCCAAACCGGCAACCACTTCCTTCACATCATCCTTGAAACGTTTCAAAGATTCCAACTCTCCGGAATGAACCACGATACCGTCACGGATCACGCGCACCTTGTTCGAACGCTTGATCTTACCTTCACGTACCATACATCCGGCAATCGTACCCACTTTCGTGATCTTGAAGACCTGGAGCACTTCCACGTTCGCAGTGATCTCTTCCTTGATTTCCGGTGAAAGCATACCTTCCATAGCGCTCTTCACTTCTTCGATCGCATCATAGATAATCGAGTACAGACGGATTTCGACTCCTTCTTTCTCTGCCAGACGACGTGCAGGCAATGCCGGACGCACCTGGAACCCGATGATGATCGCATCGGAAGCGGCAGCCAGTACGACATCCGATTCGGAGATCTGACCGACAGCCTTGTGGATCACGTTCACCTGGATTTCCTCTGTAGACAGACGGATCAGGGAGTCTGACAACGCTTCTACAGAACCGTCCACGTCACCCTTCACAATCACGTTCAGTTCTTGGAAGTTTCCGACTGCGATACGGCGACCGATATCATCCAGTGTAAGCATCTTCTGCGTACGCAGGCCCAACTCACGCTGCAACTGTTCGCGACGGTTGGCAATTTCGCGGGCTTCCTGATCTGTTTCCAGTACATTGAACGTATCGCCAGCCTGCGGAGCACCGTTCAGACCGAGGATCAGAGCCGGTTCGGAAGGACCAGCCTTTTCGATACGCTGGTTACGTTCGTTGAACATCGCTTTTACGCGACCGAAATGGGTTCCGGCCAGTACGATGTCACCGACCTTCAGCGTTCCGTTTTCAACCAACACAGTAGAAACATATCCACGTCCTTTGTCAAGTGAAGATTCAATGATGGAACCAACAGCCCGTCTCTTCGGATTAGCCTTCAAGTCAAGCAAATCGGCTTCCAGCAATACTTTTTCCAACAAGTCCTCCACACCGATACCTTTCTTGGCTGAAATTTCCTGGCTCTGGTACTTACCTCCCCAGTCTTCAACCAAGTAATTCATGTTAGCCAGTTCCTCCTTGATCTTGTCAGGATTGGCATGAGGCTTGTCGATCTTATTGATAGCAAATACGATAGGTACGCCAGCAGCCGAAGCATGGTTGATCGCTTCGACAGTCTGTGGCATGACATTATCGTCGGCAGCCACAATGATAATCGCGATATCCGTCACCTTGGCACCACGGGCACGCATGGCGGTAAAGGCCTCGTGACCCGGCGTATCCAAGAATGTGATACGACGCCCGCTCTGCAACTTCACGTTGTAAGCACCGATGTGCTGCGTGATACCTCCTGCCTCACCGGCAATAACATTTGCATTACGGATGTTATCCAGCAAAGAGGTCTTACCGTGGTCAACGTGTCCCATCACAGTCACGATAGGAGGACGCGCCACCCAGTCTTCTTCGTTGTCGTCTTCTTCGTCGGCCTTGATGGCTTCCACCACTTCGGCACTTACATATTCGGTCTGGAAACCGAATTCTTCAGCTACGATATTAATTGTTTCCGCATCCAGACGCTGGTTAATGGAAACCATGATACCGATACTCATACAAGTACCGATAACCTGCGTCACAGGAACGTCCATCATGTTGGCAAGGTCGTTGGCTGTCACAAACTCCGTCAGCTTCAACACCTTGCTTTCCATTTCTTCCTGTTCCATCAGTTCGTGTTCACGCTTCTGGATGGCATCGCGTTTGTCGCGACGGTACTTGGCACCTTTATTATTCTTATTTCCCTTGTTGGTCAGACGGGCCAAGGTTTCCTTTACCTGCTTCTGTACATCTTCCTCGCTGATTTCCGCCTTCACCGGCTTGCGTAGGCGCGGCTTGCGATCATCGTTCGGACGTGACGGGCGTGCATTGGTTCCCGGCGTATTGTTCACGTCTACGCGGTCTTTCTTGATACGGTTACGTTTTTTCTTTGCATCCGTACCGCCTTCTCCCAGTTTGACAGGAGCACCAGGTCTTGCCGTTCCGTCTTTCGGTCCTTTATTAAAAGGCCCGTTACCCGACTGTTGCCCCGCTTTGTTACCGGCGAACTTCTCGCGCTTGTCTTCCCGCTCTTTCTTGCGTTCCTCCTTCGTCTTTTTCTTCGGACGGGTAGACTGATTCAACGCGTTCAGATCTATCTTCCCTGTCACCTTGATTTTCGACTCGAACTTCGGAGTATTCAACCGGAATAATCCCTCGTCAGAACCGTTGCCGGCAGATGCCGCCGGTTCTGCAGTCGCAGTCGTTGACTCTACATTTGCAGTTTTCGGCTCCTGTACAGGCTCCGGTTTAATCACTTCTGCTGGTTCCTTTTCCACTACTATAACTTTTTCTTCTTTTATCTCCTCAGGCTGCTGTTTCATTTCCGGGATTTTCACTTCAGGCATTTCCACCTCAAGTGCCTTTACTTCGGGGGTTTTCACCTCCTGAACCGGAGCATCAGCAGTTTTCGCAGCAGTGGTCGCCTCCACAGGCTTCTCCACTTTCTTTTCCACAGGAACGGAAACAGGCTGATGCTGTACCTCCTGCACTTTTTTATGCGGTCTGTCCAGATCGATCCGACCCTTCGTCACAATTTTGGGTCTGAATTCTTCCGGTATTACAGTCTTTATTTCCGAACTCTTTTCTTCTTTCACAGAAGAAGCTTCCCTGTGAGGGCGTTCGGGCACGACCCGTTCACGCTCACGTCCGCCGTTCGGTAAATCTTTTCCAAACTCTTTTACGAGCAAAGCATACTGTTCATCACCGATTCGCGTGTTGGGATTGTTATCCTCAACCTCGAACCCTTTCTTGCGTAGAAACTCAACAACCGTGTTGATTCCTACATTCAATTTTCTCTGTACTTGTATTAATTTTATGGGCATATCAAACTTTGTCGTAATACTTATTCTTGAGGTTCTCCCTCTTCTTCTTCAAATTCGGCAGATAAGATAGCAAGTACCTCGTCAACAGTCTGTTCTTCGAGGTCGGCACGTTCTACAATCTCTTCGCGGTTCATAGCCAATACGCTCTTCGCCGTGTAGCACCCGATATTCTTCAGTGCTTCGATTACCCAGCTGTCAATTTCGTCCGAGAATTCATCCAAATAGATATCCTCTTCATCTGCACCTTCCACATCGCGGAAGACATCGATGGCGTATTCGGTCAGCATACAGGCAAGCTTGATATTCAAACCACCTTTACCGATAGCCAATGAAACTTCTTCAGGACGAAGATAAACCTCTGCCTTATGTTCTTCTTCGTTCACTCGTATAGAGGAAATTTTTGCCGGGCTTAATGCACGCTGGATAAACAGCGATATATTGGATGTATAATTAATAACATCGATGTTCTCGTTTCTCAGCTCGCGAACGATACCATGAATACGGGAACCTTTCATTCCGACGCAGGCGCCGACCGGGTCGATACGGTCATCGTACGACTCAACGGCCACTTTTGCTCTCTCTCCCGGAATACGGGCAATCGCCTTGATGGTGATCAGACCATCGTTGATTTCCGGAACTTCAAGTTCGAACAAACGCTGCAGGAACAATTTGTCTGTACGGGAAAGGATGATCTTCGGATTGTTGTTATAGTTATCCACCCGCTGTACGATAGCACGCACGGTTTCACCTTTACGGTAAAAATCAGTCGGGATCTGTTCTGTTTTCGGGAGCAGCAACTCATTACCCTCGTCATCCAACAACAGGATCTCCTTCTTCCATACCTGGTAAACATCGGCTGCGATGATATTGCCGATTTTGTCCTTATACTTAGCAAACAAACTGTCTTTCTGCAATTCAAGTATTTTTGAAGCCAACGTCTGGCGCAGGTTCAGGATGGCACGACGTCCGAAATCGGCAAAATGCACTTCATCAGTCACCTCTTCGCCCACTTCACAGTCGGCATCGATCTTACGGGCCTCGGTCAGTGTCAGCTGAAGATTCTCGTCCTCCAGTTCGTCATCGGCGACAACCGTACGGTTTCTCCAGATTTCGAAGTCACCTTTTTCCGGGTTGATAATTACATCGTAATTTTCATCCGTACCGAACATTTTAGCGATCACGTTGCGGAATGAGTCTTCCAACACGCTGATCATCGTATCTTTATCTATATTTTTCAACTCCTTGAACTCAGCAAGTGTGTCAATCATACTGATTGTTTCCTCTTTCTTGGCCATAATCTTTTTACTTGAATCTTATTAGGTATTTTGTATATTTTATTTCATCGAATGTATATGACTGGTCTTCCCGGACAGTCACTTTACGCTTGGCTCCTTCGGGCTTCACTTGTTTTTCAACAGTGACCACCACCCCGTTTTCGTCGGCCGATTTCAATACGCCGGTCAACTTCGTACCGCTTTTAAGCAGCATTTCCACTTCGTTACCCATATTTTTCACATACTGGCGAAGCACTTTAAACGGAGATGTTATCCCTGCGGAACCGACTTCCAGTTCAAAGTCTTCCACATCACGGTCCAGGTTACCTGGTTTTATTACTACATCCACTAAATAATTGCCGGAAGAAGCTAATTTCTCTTCTACCAACTGACTTATCACGTCCTTTTCAATCATATACATACAGTTAAGAACAAAAGAAGGGGACTGCCCGCCCCCTCCTCATCTTCGCTTAATCGTCTGCAAATATACAAATAATCAGTGAGTTTTCAAATAAATATATATTTTTTCTGCATGTTAAGAGATTTATCGCGTACATTTATAC
>OODH01001865.1_pt1 | contig 11341 bp, 6 predicted proteins | sample 1671391 | NCBI WGS metagenome assembly OODH01 (sample SAMN06348152, study PRJEB24527) | human gut metagenome | biome: human gut; feature: ankylosing spondylitis patient; material: feces | host: Homo sapiens | place: China | collected 2015-10 | reverse complement strand
CCGCCGCGGAGGGGTCAAGACCCCTCCCTGCAATGCAAACCGAAAAAGGGAGATGCCGTTAGGCCGCGGGCCGCATATATGCCGCCCCTACAAAGCGGCAGGGAGTCCACACAACTTAATTTTATTAAGTTTACGCTTGCTAAACCAAATTTCTAAACGTTTTTAGCTTAATTTCCGTAAAATCTTCTGCTTCGGGATTGTAAAGCGGCGGCATCTATGGTATGATGCAGACAAGAACAAAGACGTTCCCACAAGGGGCCTGTGTGCCCTGTTGGGAGCGTCTTTTTTGTTTATCCCGCCCGCGCGGCAAATGTGCGACGCAGCGCGGTTTAACGGGATTGGGAAAGGAGCAAACGAGGTATGGAAAACTTTACCGAGCGCAAGACCCCCGCCGGGCTGTACAGCCCCCGGTTTGAGCATGACAACTGCGGCATCGGCGCTGTGGTGGACATCAAGGGGCGCAAGAGCCACAAAACCATTGACGACGCGCTGCAGATCGTGGAGCATCTGGAGCACCGCGCGGGCAAGGACGCCGAGGGCAAGACCGGCGACGGCGTCGGCATTCTGACGCAGATCAGCGACAAATTCTTCCAGAAGGCCGCTGCCGAGCAGGGGCTGACCCTGGGCGCAGAGCGGGAATATGGCATTGGCATGTTCTTTTTCCCGCAGGATGAGCTCAAGCGCAACCAGGCCAAGAAGCTGTTTGAGATCGTCTGCAAAAAGGAGGGTCTGCCCTTCTTAGGCTGGCGCGAGGTTCCCACCCGCCCCGAGGTGCTCGGCCACAAGGCCATTGCCTGCATGCCCAGCATCTGGCAGGGCTTTGTGGGCAAGCCGCAGCGCGTCGAGGCCGGCATCGCCTTTGACCGCCGCCTCTATGTGGCGCGCCGCGTGTTTGAGCAGTCCAGCCCCGACACCTACGTTTGCAGCCTGTCCAGCCGCACCATTGTCTATAAAGGTATGTTCCTCGTCAAGGAGCTGCGCCTGTTCTATCCTGATCTGCAGGACGCCGACTATGAATCCGCCATCGGCATGGTGCACAGCCGCTTCTCGACGAACACATCCCCGAGCTGGAACCGCGCCCACCCCAACCGCTTCATCCTACACAACGGCGAGATCAACACGATCCGCGGCAACGTGGACACGATGCTTGCCCGCGAGGAAACCATTGGTTCCAACTATTTAAAGGACGATATGACGAAGGTTCTGCCCATCGTCAACCAGGGCGGCTCCGACTCTGCCCAGCTGGATAACACGCTGGAATTCATGGTCATGAACGGCATGGATCTGCCGCTGGCCGTCATGGTCACGATCCCCGAGCCGTGGGACAACAACAAGTCGATGGACCCGAAGAAGCGCGACTTCTACCAGTACTATGCCACGATGCTGGAGCCGTGGGACGGCCCCGCCAGCATCCTGTTCAGCGACGGCGACGTGATGGGCGCAGTGCTGGACCGCAACGGTCTGCGCCCGAGCCGTTACTACATCACGAAGGATGGCCGCCTGATCCTTTCCAGCGAGGTCGGCGTGCTCGACATTCCCGCCGACGAGGTCGTGCGCAAGGACCGTCTGCGCCCCGGCAAGATGCTGCTGGTGGATACCGTCAGGGGCGAGCTTGTGGACGACGATAAGCTGAAGGCCGACTACGCCAGCCGCCAGCCCTACGGCGAGTGGCTGGACCGCAACCTCGTCCCGCTGTCCAGCCTGAAGGTGCCCAACAAGAAGGTGCCCAGCTACACGAAGGATCAGCTTGTCCAGCTGCAGAAGGCGTTCGGCTACCGGTATGAGGACGTCTCCACGATCATTCTGCCGATGGCCAAGAACGGCGGCGAGCCCGCCGGGGCCATGGGCAGCGATACCCCGCTGGCCGTTTTGAGCCACACCCGCCCGAATCTGAGCGAATACTTCAAGCAGATGTTCGCGCAGGTCACGAACCCGCCCATCGACGCGCTGCGCGAGAAGATCGTCACCTCGACCACCGTCTACGTCGGTGCGCAGGGCAATCTTCTGGAGGAGGACGCCGACAACTGCAAGGTCCTGAAAATCGAGAACCCGATCCTGACCGAGACCGACCTGCTCAAGATCAAGGCCATGGACGTGCCCGGCTTCAAGGTCGTGACGCTGTCCATCTGCTACTACAAGAACACCGACCTGGAAAAGGCCATTGAGCGCCTGTTTGTCGATGTGGACCGCGCCTACCGCGACGGCGCGAACATCCTGATTTTGTCGGACCGTGACATTGACGAGTACCACGTCGCCATTCCCAGCCTGCTGGCTGTGGGCGCGGTCAGCAAGTATCTGGTCCGCACCCGCAAGCGCACCGCCATGGCGCTGATTCTGGAAAGCGGCGAGCCGCGCCTGGTACACGACTTCGCCACGCTGCTGGGCTACGGCGCAGCTGCCATCAACCCGTATCTGGCGCAGGAGACTATCGGTGAGCTGATTTCCGACGGCCTTCTCGACAAGGACTACTACGCCGCTGTCAGCGACTACAACAAGGCCGTGCTGGCGGGCATTGTCAAAATCGCGTCCAAGATGGGCATTTCCACGATCCAGTCCTACGCGGGCAGCCAGATCTTTGAGGCGCTGGGCATCTCGAAAGAGGTCATCGACAAATACTTTACGAACACCGTCTCCCGCGTGGGCGGCATCACGATCCAGGACATCCAGAATGATCTGGAAGCCCGCCATCAGGAAGCATTCGACCCGCTGGGTCTGGACATCAACCGCGAGCTGCCGAGCCTGGGTGCGCACAAATTCCGCGGCGGCCCCGCTGCCGAGCAGCACCTCTACAACCCGCAGACCATCCACCTTTTGCAGCAGGCCTGCTGGACCGGCAATTACGATACCTTCAAGCAGTACACCGCCGCCGCTGCCAATGAGAACGGCGACGCGATGCACCTGCGCAGCCTGCTGGACTTCAATTATCCCGAGCAGGGCGTGCCCCTCGACGAGGTCGAGAGCGTTGACTCCATCGTCAAGCGCTTCAAGACAGCGGCGATGAGCTACGGCGCACTGTCCGAGGAGGCCCATGAGTGCATGGCTATCGCCATGAACCGTCTGGGCGGCAAGTCCAACACCGGCGAGGGCGGCGAGGCCGAGGACCGCTACGGCACCGAGCGCAACTCCGCCATCAAGCAGGTGGCATCCGCCCGCTTCGGCGTGACAAGCAAGTATCTGGTCTCCGCCAGTGAGATCCAGATCAAGATGGCGCAGGGCGCGAAGCCCGGCGAGGGCGGCCAGCTGCCCGGCGGCAAGGTCTACCCGTGGGTCGCCAAGACCCGCAACTCGACCACCGGCGTCGGCCTGATCTCTCCCCCGCCCCACCACGATATTTACTCGATTGAGGATCTGGCGCAGCTGATCTACGATTTGAAGTGCTCCAACCGCAAGGCAGCCATCAACGTCAAGCTCGTCAGCGAGGCCGGTGTCGGCACGATTGCCGCGGGCGTTGCCAAGGCCGGTGCGGAGGTCATCCTGATTTCCGGCTTTGACGGCGGCACGGGCGCAGCCCCCCGCAACTCCATCCACAACGCAGGTCTGCCGTGGGAGCTTGGCATTGCCGAGGCACACCAGTGCCTGATCATGAACGGTCTGCGCAGCCGCGTCCGCATCGAGGCGGACAGCAAGCTGATGAGTGGCCGCGACGTTGCCATTGCCGCCCTGCTGGGTGCCGAGGAATTTGGCTTCGGCACAGGGCCGCTGGTGGCCATGGGCTGCGTCATGATGCGCGTCTGCAACCTTGACACCTGCCCCATGGGCATCTGCACCCAGAACCCCGAGCTGCGCAAGCGGTTCAAGGGCAAGCCCGAGTACATCATGAACTTTATGCGCTTCATGGCCGAGGACCTGCGCGAGTACATGGCAAAGCTCGGCGTGCGCACCGTCGATGAGCTGGTGGGCCGCACCGACCTGCTCAAGGTCAAAGCCGCGCCCGCAGGCTCCCGCGCCGGTGAGATGGACCTGACCGCGCTTTTGCAGAACCCGCTGGTCGAGAACTCCAACGTACACTTCAACGCGAAGGATGTTTACAACTTCCAGCTGGAAAAGACCCCCGACATGCGCATCCTGATGAAGAAGTTCAAAAAGAGCTTCGACTCCGCCGAGCCGAAGCCCAGCACCGTCACGCTGGACGTCGGCAACACGGACCGCGCGTTCGGCACGATCATTGGCAGCGAGATCACCGCCAGGTTCGGCAACACGCTGCCCGACGACACGTTCCATGTCGTCTGCCACGGCTACGGCGGCCAGAGCTTCGGCGCGTTCATCCCCAAGGGCCTGACGCTCGAGCTGGTCGGCGACGCGAATGACTACATCGGCAAGGGTCTGTCCGGCGGCAAGCTCGTCGTCTACCCGCCGAAGGACGCCGCCTTTGACCGCAGCGAGAACATCGTCATCGGCAACGTGGCACTGTACGGTGCTACGGGCGGCACGGCGTTCATCAACGGCGTGGCCGGTGAGCGCTTCTGCGTGCGCAACTCCGGCGCAACTGCCGTTGTGGAGGGCGTGGGCGACCATGGCTGCGAGTACATGACCGGCGGCACGGTGGTCGTACTTGGCAAGACCGGCAAGAACTTTGCAGCCGGCATGAGCGGCGGCATCGCCTACGTGCTGGACGAGGACTGGGACTTCTACCAGCGCGTCAACAAGGACATGGTCAGCCTGGAGCCTGTGGAGCACAAGTACGATGTATCGCTGTTGAAAGACCTGATCCGTGAGCATGTGGAGCTGACCGGGTCGCCGCGCGGCAAGGAAATCCTTGACAACTTCGGCGAGTATCTGCCCAAGTTCAAGAAGGTCCTGCCCCACGACTACGACAAAATGCTGCGCCTGATCGCCCAGATGGAGGAAAAGGGCGAGGACAGCGAGCAGGCCCAGATCGAGGCGTTCTACGCCATGAAAAGCGCAAAGTAAGGGAGGCAGAGTACCATGGGCAAACCGACAGGATTTATGGAAATTACGCGGCAGACCAGTTTAGAGCTGCCGCCCGAGGAGCGCATCCGGAATTTTAACGAGTTTCACGTCCCGCTGCACACCGACGAGCAGCAGGCCCAGGGCGCACGCTGCATGGACTGCGGCGTCCCCTTCTGCCAGAGCGGCGTTCAGCTGGGCGGTATGTTCAGTGGCTGCCCGCTGAACAACCTGATCCCCGAGTGGAACGACCTGGTCTATCAGGGCAAGTGGGATCTGGCCGTGCACCGGCTGATCGCCACGAACCGATACCCGGAGTTCACGAGCCGGGTCTGCCCCGCCCTGTGCGAGGCGGCCTGCACCTGCGGCAACGTCACGGGTGACCCGGTCACGGTCAAGGAAAACGAGCGTGCCATCGTTGAATACGGTTACGAGAGCGGCGCCATTCATGCCGTGCCGCCTCCGGCCCGCACGGGCAAGACCGTGGCGGTCATCGGCGCGGGTCCCGCGGGCCTGTCCGTGGCCGACCTGCTCAACAAGCGCGGCCATCGCGTGACCATCTATGAGCGCGAGGACCGCGCGGGCGGCCTGCTGATGTACGGTATCCCCAACATGAAGCTGGAAAAGTGGGTCATTGACCGCCGCGTGAAAATTTTGCAGGACGAGGGCATTGAGTTTGTTTTTAACGCCGACGTCGGCAATACGGTCAGCGCCGAGGAGCTGAAGGCCCGCTATGACGCCGTGGTGCTGTGCTGCGGCGCGAAGCAGGCCCGCGACATCCAGGCCCCGGGCCGCGACGCGCAGGGCATCTTCTTTGCGGTGGATTACCTGACCAGCGTGACCCGCAGTCTGCTGGATTCCAACTTTGCGGACGGCAAGGCGGTTTCCGCCGCGGGCAAGCGCGTGCTGGTCATCGGCGGCGGCGACACCGGCAACGACTGCGTCGGCACGGCCATCCGCCAGGGCTGCGAGAGCGTCATGCAGCTGGAAATGATGCCCTGCCCGCCCGCGGCCCGCGCCCCCGGCAACGACTGGCCCGAGTGGCCCCGCGTGCTGAAAACCGACTACGGCCAGCAGGAGGCCATTGCCAAATTCGGCTTTGACCCCCGCGTCTACCAGACGACGGTCAAGGAGTTCTACAAGAACGAGGCCGGGCAGGTCTGCGGTGCGCTGATCTCCAAGCTGAAAAGCGAGGTCGTGGACGGACGCCGCCAGATGGTGCCCACGGGCGAGGAGTTCACCGTGGACTGCGACCTGGTGCTGATCGCGGCAGGCTTTACGGGCTGCGAGCCCTATGTGGCCGATGCGTTCGGCGTCGAGCGCACGAAGCGTGGCACCGTGGCCGATGTGAAGTACGCCACTGCCGACCCGAAGGTGTTCGCCTGCGGCGATATGCGCCGCGGCCAGAGCCTTGTCGTCTGGGCGCTGCGCGAGGGCCGCGACACCGCCGCCGTCGTGGATGAAAAGCTGATGAGGTATACGAACCTGTGACCTACTTTCTTTGAAAAGAAAGTAGGCAAAGAAACTTTAAAACCTTAACCCATACATGGGCCGCCCCGTAGGGGCCGGGCATGCCCGGCCCGCAGGCTTTAGAGAGGCTGCCCCTTTAACCCATACATTGTAGGGCGGGGCACTCTCACCCCGCTGCGGCGGCCTGAGGGCAGGCCGCCCTACATACTGCCCTGCGGGGCGTCGAGGACGCCGCCCCCTACAACATACAGCATAGCACAAAAAGGCACCTGCCCACACGGACAGGTGCCTTTTTATATCGTATTACCGCTCACATTTCCAGAAATGGCAGCTGTACGGTTCCAGCGTGCTGCCGCCGCCAAAGTCGTGGTCGGCGCCTGTGATGAGGTCCACCGCGCGGCCGCAGCCCGCGTCAAAGTGGGCGTCCAACGGATTGCCGTCCGCGTTGATGGCCACCAGCACCCGCTCACCGTCGGCGTAGCGCTCAAAAATCAGCTGCTTGGGCTGGACCAGCACATTGCGGTAGCTGCCCCGGCACAGCGCCTTGCTGCCCGTGTGGGCGTGGGCCAGCGCCGCGATCCAGGCGGTCAGGTCGTTCTCCTCGGGCTTCTCCACCGCCGGGCGCAGCGTCGGGTCTCCGTTGCGCTTGTCGCCCTCCATGCCCCATTCACTGCCGTAGTAGACCGACGGCACACCGGGCATACCGAACAGCAGACCGTAGATGGGGCGTAGGCAGCCCTTGTCCGTCAAAATCGTTGCAATGCGCGTTACATCGTGGTTATCCACAAAGCTTAGCAGGTGCTTGCCCGTGTACAGGCACCACTGCTCGGAGCCGAACTGGCGGTTCAGGCTGTAGCTGATCTCGTGCATGTTGCCCGTGTTGAAGCTCGAATACAGGCCCTTGTAGCACTCGTAGTTCGTTACGCTGTGGCAGGCGTGGTCGTTCATCCAGCGGTTGTAGTCGCCGTGCAGCGTCTCACCCACCAGTGCGAACTCCGGCTTGATGCTGTCGGCCAGCCCGCGCAGCTCGGCCAGAAAGCCGAGGTCGAGGCAGTAGGCAACATCCAAACGCAGGCCGTCGATGTCGTAGTCCCGCACCCAGCCGCGCACAACGTCAAACAGGTAGTTTTTCACCGCCGGGTTCTGCAGATTCAGCTTGACCAGCTCGTTGCAGCCCTCCCACGCTTCATACCAGAAGCCGTCGTTGTAGTTGGTGTTGCCGTCAAAGCTGATGTGGAACCAGTCCTTGTACGGGCTGTCCCAGCGCTTCTCCTGCACGTCCTTGAACGCCCAGAAGCCACGGCCCACATGGTTGAACACGCCGTCAAACAGGATTTTTATGCCCGCCGCGTGCAGCGCCGCGCAGACCTGCCTGAGGTCGTCGTTTGTGCCCAGGCGGCAGTCCACCTTATTGTAGTCGCGGGTGTCATAGCCGTGGGCGTCGCTCTCGAACAGCGGGTTGAACAGCACGCAGGTCGCGCCCAGGCGCTTGATATGCTCCACCCAGTCCAGCACCCGCAGAATGCGGTGCTCGCCCGCCTGCGCCTGGTCACCGTCGTTTTGCAGCGGTGCACCGCAAAGCCCCAGCGGGTAGATCTGATAAACTACTGCCTCATCGTACCACATGTTGTTTTCCTCCCCGAATTAAAACCTCTTTTTCAGTTTTGGCTTGAGTATGACGTGGTAATACCGCGTCAGTGCCGCCAGTGCGCGGTCACACAGCCAGAACGACAGGTTGCCCGCGGCCAGCAGTGCTGCCAGCATCCCGATGCCGTCGGCCAGCAGCTCGTCCAGCACGGCAGGCCCGAGCAGCGCAAACAGCAAAAGATACACCAGTACCGTGCCCGCGTTGAACACCGCGAATTTCAGAACCCAGCGCAGGAGCGTGCTTTTTACGCCGTTCAGCTTGACGCGCAGCACGGGGTAATACCCCATGACCAGCACGTAAAACAGCGCCAGTTCGGTCTCCGGCACAAAGAGCACGGCCAGAATTGCCACGCAGACGTAGAGGGTCAGCGCGTAGCGCGTGCCGTATTCCTCGAGCACCGGGATGAGCAGGAACGCCGCCAGCATCGGCGCGGCATAGGTGCCGATCTGCAGTGCACTGCCCAGCAGCAAAAGCACCACCGAAAGCGCCCCCAGCATACCGCAGAGGGCTATCTTCTGGCTTTCCGTTTTGCGCATCGTTCCGCCTCCCACCGCTTTTCGATTCTTGTACATTATACCCTATTTTGTTTCACATTGCAATAAATTGCTGGATATTTTGCACAATCCGGCGTGGGTGCGTTGGATTTTACCAGTTGTTTTTGGCAAGGTACCGGGTACTACACCATTACTACACCATTTTATGGGAAAGAGTTTGGATATGACGTAAATATTTTACCTTTTAAAACTTTTGTACTGTCCATTGGATAATCGGGCCTGCCATTATGATGGTAACAATCGTGCATGCACCAAAGCACCCACCACAAAGCACACCAAGCACCACCATAAGCATATCCAGCACCATGCGGACGTATTTTACCGGCCAATCGTTCTTTTCTGCCAGCGCGAATGTCAGGGCTTCATAGGAACCGCACCCCAGATTTGCAGAATCGTAAAGCCCTGTTCCAAACGAAAACACCACAATCCCTGCGCACATAATGATAAAATTGAATATCCGACTCTCGCTGTATACATGCATCCAGCTGAAAATCTCCACAAAACCGCTGTAAAATAGCTGATAAATCACTGTGCCGATGTGGATTTGGCGGCGGTCATAGAAAAACACGAATACAAGCATAACCACCGCTACGGCAAACGATGCGCCGCAAATGGTAATTCTTGTCATATTTGCCATTCCTTGCCAGAAAATTGCCAGCGTTGCGCCACCAAAGCCTGCGTATACCGCCAATGTAAGGCCATAGGCCGCCATAATAGACCCAACCACGATTTTTAGGGCGGCTTTTCCTGGTATAGGATTTTGTTTCATCGCTTTTCTCCATGAAAAAACTTCCCCTGCCGCTTGTGTGAAAGTGCAGGGGAAGTTTTTGTTGTTACTGTTCCTTCGCCTTGATGGCCGCGTCAATCGCGCGGGCAGCCTCTTTACCGGCACCCATGGCCAGAATGACCGTGGCAGCACCGGTAACGGCATCGCCGCCGGCGTAGACCATCGGGCGGCTCGTCAGGCCGTCGGGGCCGTTCGTGATCAGGCAGCCGTGCTTGTCGGCGTCCAGACCCGGCGTGGTGGAGCGGATCAGCGGGTTGGGGCTGGTGCCCAGCGCCATGATCATCGTATCAACGTCCAGGACGAACTCGCTGCCCTCCTTGACGATGGGACGGCGGCGTCCGGACGCATCCGGCTCTCCCAGCTCCATCCGGATGCAGGTGATGGACTCCACATGCCCCTTCTCATCCCCCTGGATAGAGACAGGGTTGGTGAGCAGGTCGAAAATGATGCCCTCCTCCCGGGCGTGGTGGACCTCCTCCGCCCGGGCAGGCAGCTCCGCGTCAGAGCGGCGGTAAACGATGTGGACCTCTGCCCCCAGGCGCTTGGCGCAGCGGGCGGCGTCCATGGCCACGTTGCCGCCGCCGATGATGGCGGCGGAGCCGGAGATTTTCAGGGGGGTGTCGTACCCCTCCCGGTAGGCCTTCATCAGGTTGATGCGGGTCAGGTACTCGTTGGCGGAGTACACCCCCGCCAGGGTCTCGCCCTCGATGCCCATAAACATGGGCAGGCCCGCGCCGGAACCGATGAACACGGCCTCATAGCCCTCCTCAAACATTTCGTCAATGTCGAAGGTCTTGCCGATGACCATATCGGTCTCCAGATCCACGCCCAGGGCGGTGAGCTTGTCCACCTCGTTCTGCACGATGGCCTTGGGCAGGCGGAACTCCGGGATGCCGTACACCAGCACGCCGCCAACCTGGTGCAGCGCCTCGAACACGGTGACGTCATACCCCTTCCGGGCCAGATCGCCGGCACAGGTCAGACCCGCAGGGCCGGAGCCTACCACAGCTACCTTGTGGCCGTTGCTCTCCGGCACGGCGGGAGCGCCGCCCTGATGGCCGTGGGCATTGTGATAGTCCGCCACAAACCGCTCCAGACGGCCGATGCCCACGGGCTCACCCTTGATGCCCCGGATGCACTGGCCCTCGCACTGGTTCTCCTGGGGGCAGACACGGCCGCAGATGGCGGGCAGGCTGTTGGTGGAGGTGATGACGCCGAAGGCCTCGTCAAACTTGCCTTCCGCCACCTTGGCGATGAACTCGGGAATATGTACGTTCACGGGGCAGCCGTTCACGCACTTGGGGTTCTTGCAGTTCAGGCAGCGCTGTGCTTCCTCGATCGCCATTTCAGCGGTGTAGCCGAGCGTTACCTCTTCAAAGTTCTTATTGCGGACGTCCGGCGACTGCTCGGGCATCGGACACTTTTTCGGATTCATATTCGGCATCTTACTTGACCTCCTTCTTGAACAGATTGCAATGCTCCTCGCGGCGCTCTACAGCCGCGCGCTCCTGTGCCTTGTACATGGCACCGCGGCGCATTGCACTGTCAAAATCAACGAGGTGACCGTCGAAATCCGGGCCGTCAACGCATGCGAACTTGGTCTCGCCGCCAACGGTAAGACGGCAGCCGCCGCACATGCCGGTACCGTCAACCATGATGGTGTTCATGGAAACGATGGTCTTGATGCCGTACGGACGGGTGGTCTCGCAGACAAACTTCATCATGATCATCGGGCCGATGGCGATTACGGCATCGTACTGGTTGCCCGCGTCGATCAGCTCCTTGAGCACCTGCGTAACCAGAGCCTTGCGGCCGTTCGAGCCGTCATCGGTCACGATGTGCAGGTTGGTGCAGGCGTTCTTCATCTCGTCCTCGAGGATGATGATGTCCTTGTTGCGGAAACCGGCGATCAGGTCAACCTCAGCGCCCATTTCGTGCAGCTTCTTTGCCTGCGGATATGCGATCGCGCAACCC
>OODH01001861.1_pt1 | contig 11379 bp, 9 predicted proteins | sample 1671391 | NCBI WGS metagenome assembly OODH01 (sample SAMN06348152, study PRJEB24527) | human gut metagenome | biome: human gut; feature: ankylosing spondylitis patient; material: feces | host: Homo sapiens | place: China | collected 2015-10 | reverse complement strand
AGAATATAGAAGCATTACTACGCACACACATACAGAAAATAGAAAACAGCAACTTCATCTTTGCCGGAAGTGAACGGCACATGATGCAGGAAATGTTTCTATCTTCATCCCGTCCATTCTACCACAGTGCCGATATTTTGGAACTGAAAGCCATTGCACCGGAAATCTATATACCATTTATCGCAGACCATTTCCAAAAAAGAAAACGGCATATTGAAATCGAAAATATAGAAAAAGTATATCGGCTATTCAAAGGACATACCTTTTATATCCAAAAAACATTCAATGAAGCTTTTGCAGATACACCGAAAGGGAAAGAATGTACACTGGAAATTATCAAAACAGCGATAGATAACCTATAATGATACAATCTTTCGGGAAATCTTATCCAATATTCCCGAAAAGCAAAAGGAATTGCTTTATGCCATTGCCAAAGTAGGTGAAGCAGAAAACGTCACATCAGCGAAATTTATCAAACGATACAGTCTGACATCGGCAAGCTCTGTACAGTCCGCAACTAAAAAACTGCTTGAAAAAGATATTATTACAGAAATCAATAAAGTATATTCGGTTACCGACAAGTTTTTTGCCATGTGGATCAATACTATTTATGGCAATAAATATACCCTTTAGGGACATATCTATGCAACCTTTTTAGAGGAAAGATAATGTTATTACGCGTATCCTAAACAAATACGGTGCGGATTTGTTGTCACTATCTCATTAACATTGTCTAAAGATTAACGTCTGCCATTCATTATAAATGAGAAGTTCTATGTTATTTTACGCATTTACAATGAGCAATTTTTCTTAATTTTACTCGTTTATAATGAGAAGTTTTATATCTTTGCAAATAAAAGCGCCCATTATTATGAAAGAACTATTAAAGCATATCATATTCGATCAACGCGAAAAAGATATATCACAAATGATAGAAAGGGATATTGATATAAGTTTAGTAAACAGTCCCGAAGTGTTAGTTATATCAGGTATACGAAGATGTGGGAAATCCGTACTTTTGCAGCAAATACGTTCGCAGCAAACAGAACAAGACTATTACATGAATTTTGATGACGAGCGGCTCATCAATTTCAAGGTCGATGATTTTCAAACATTGTATGAAGCCTTTATTGAGTTATTCGGAGAACAGAAGACTTTCTATTTTGATGAGATACAGAATATTCCCGGTTGGGAAAGGTTTGTACGGAGACTGCATGACAGTGGATGCAAAGTCTTTGTAACAGGCTCTAATGCCAATATGTTAAGCAGAGAATTGGGAACACATCTTACCGGACGTTATTGCCAAATAGAATTATATCCTTTCTCTTTTCCTGAGTTTCTAAAAATAAAAGAAGTATATCCGCAACAAAAAGACTTTTATACTACCACAGGAAAAAGTATACTGAAAAGATACTTTGATGAATATGTAAAAACAGGCGGTTTTCCCCGTTATATCAAAGACCCAAACACTAATTACCTATCCACACTCTATGAAAACATCATTTATAAGGATGTTGTCACCCGAAACAAATTAAATGGTGAAAGGGAGTTGCTGGAAATGGTTTATTACTTGGCTAGTAATGCAACCAAACGCTTTTCTTATACTTCATTAGCAAAAACGATAGGTATCAAGCATACGGAAACGGTTAAAAATTATCTGGAATATCTTGAAAATACTTATCTATTGTTTCAAGTGATGAAATTCGACTGGTCTGTAAAGAAGCAGATGAATAATCAAAAGAAAGTTTATTTCATTGATAATGCGATTATCGGCAAAGTGGGCTTCAATGCTACTGATAATATCGGGCAATTACTTGAAAATTTAGTGTTTATTGAGATAAAACGCCAGAGAAAAGATGTTTATTATCATGATGACGGAATAGAATGTGATTTCATCATGCGTGAAAACGGACATATTGTATCCGCCTGTCAAGTCACCCGTTCGATGAAAGATGAAAAAACAAGGCAGCGTGAAATAAATGGATTAGTTTCTGCACTCAATGCATATAATCTCACCGAAGGCATGGTTCTGACCGATGACGAAACCGAAGAAATAACTATCGACAACAAAAAAATACATATAATCCCTATATGGAGATGGCTATTAAAAGATAGTGTCACTATCCCATTAACATAGTGACACTATGTACCAAGGATGGTGTCACTATCCCGAGCACATAGTGTCACCATGTTAAATCAACTATTTCGAGCTATTCTTATCCTAGTCCGCGCGCTGCGTAGGCAACGTAAACTCCTGTGAATCACAGATTACCCCATTCTCATCGGATACCGCTACACGGAAGGTCACTTCGCCATCCTTCAGTTTGCTTCCTGCATAAACAGTGGCTGTATAGCGAATGCCCTCACCCGGAAGAATCTCTTCTATCATCACGGTAGGAGAAATACCAATGTGTTTCACTTTTCCGACCGTCTCTACGACAGGAACCACATCATAGACAGGTTTCTTTCCTTCGTTCATGATTTCAAAGATGATCTTGCTGCTTTCTCCGCCATCTATCGCATGATTCCGGTTATCATCAATAAAGCGAATTTTACGCAGCTTCAACTGAGCCATCTGCTGCTGAACCTGTGTACGAGGTTTGTATCTGGAATGAGATTGCCCTTGCCTGACTTCCGGAACATAGGCATACTCCTCTATCGGGTCCGGTTTCGGAGCAGTCAGCGCATTCCCTATCGCTGCACCGGCAATGGTTCCAACAATATTTCCAATGGCAGAGCCACGATATCCGCCTCTCCAGCCATGATTATTATCTCCGATAAGTCCGCCGATCGAACTCCCCAGACTTCCCCCAATTGCAGCACCACCTACAATTGCTCCGGGATTTCCCATACGTCCCGATGCACATCCGCCCAACATCAGAGCAGAAAGCAGAATGACAGTTAGTTGTTTTCTCATCATCTCTAAATTTACTATGATTACTCTATCACCTTAAAACGTGCAAAACGCAACAATAGTTGCTTGTCCCCTGCATTTTTAAAATGAATCGTTGCTTTTGCATTATCACCCGTTCCTTCTACTTTGATCACTTCACCCAAGCCGAAACGTTCGTGCTCTATCATCTGTCCTGCCTGCACCCCTGTAACAGATGCCGAACCGGCAGAAGCCGGCTTCGCATTACTGCCACTCACCGCACTAACCTTCTTCAGATTCTTCGGCACACTGGGAGCAATCACCTGAGCTTTCGGACGTTCACGGTCGGAGAAATTACTTCCATAAGGTGTACGTGAAGGGGATGCCGTACGTGCAAATCCACCTTCGATCTCCCTGCGGAAATGCCCTGCACCTTCGTCCACCGCACGGCTGACTCCGGCTTCATGCGGCAACTGCAAATAATTCACATCAATGTCACGCAAAAAACGACTGGGACTTCCAAACTCCATCTTTCCATAACGGAAACGGGTCTTGGCAAAAGAAATATAGCAATGTTCTTCCGCACGGGTAATAGCCACGTAGAACAAACGGCGCTCTTCTTCCAGCGCACGGGGAGAATCGCCCGCCATGCCACTGGGGAAAAGGTTTTCTTCCAGCCCCACTACAAATACGTTTTTAAATTCCAGCCCTTTGGCCGAATGAACGGTCATCAGCGTGATCTTTTCTCCATCATCAGCCTTGTCCGAATCCTGATCAGTAAGCAAAGCGATCTCCGAAAGAAAATCTGTCAGAGAAATATTCGGATTTCCTTCTTCCTGCCGCAAAGCGCAGAAGTCGTTCATTCCATTCACCAGTTCCTCTATGTTTTCCTTACGGCTCAGATTCTCCGGTGAAGTATCCTGGCAAACATCATTGATGATGCCGGACTGACGGATGATGTCCGTTCCTATCTCATAGGCATTCTTGTCAGCCTGACCAGCCATAAAGCCTTCTACCAGTTCACGGAAACCTTGCAGCTTGCCATGCGTCCCTTTGTTGATATTCAGCCCGTAGCTCAATGGCTCACAGAGCGCTGCCCAAAGGCTGACACCATTTTCCGTGGCTGCCGATATTATTTTTCCAACCGTCGTATCACCGATACCACGGGCAGGATAATTAATGATCCGCTTGAATGCTTCTTCATCATTCGGATTCACTACCAAGCGGAAATAAGCTATAACGTCCTTAATCTCCTTACGCTGGTAGAACGAAAGCCCGCCATAGATTTTATAAGGCATGCTCCGTTTCCGAAGAGCCTCTTCGAAAACACGGCTCTGCGCATTCGTACGATATAATATCGCAAAATCAGCATAACCATAACTATGTTCCCGACGCAGTTCAGCTATCTTATTGGCTACGATATCCCCTTCTTCCACATCACTGTAAGCCTGGAATACACCAATGGGTTCACCTCTTTCCTTTTCAGAAAATACTTCTTTCCGAATCTGGCGTTCATTCTTTTCGATCAGACTGTTGGCAGCGCAGACAATGGTTTGCGTAGAACGATAATTCTGCTCCAGTTTGAACACTTTTGTGTTAGGGTAGACCTTCGTGAAATAGAGAATATTATCGATATCCGCCCCACGGAAAGAGTAGATGCTCTGCGCATCATCCCCTACCACACAAACACGCTGATTTTCTTTCGTCAGTTGGAGTACGATGCTGTGCTGCGCATAGTTCGTATCCTGATACTCATCCACCAATACATAACGGAACTGCTCCCGGTAACGGGCCAGCACCTCCGGAAAGTCACGGAACAGAATATAAGTATACACCAGCAAATCGTCGAAATCCATCGCTCCCGCCTGACGGCACCTTTCCCAGTAACGGGTATATATATCACGGAGGGCTGGCACTTTGGCTGCCATGTCCCCTTCATAAGCTTCTTTATTGGCGGCATATCCCGTAGGAGAAACCAGGTGGTTTTTGGCACTCGAAATGCGTGCCTGTACCATCCCCGGTTTATAAGTCTTTTCGTCCAGCCCCATCTCCTTGATGATGGAGCGGATCAGGCTTTTGCTATCCGCCGAGTCATAAATGGTGAATTGGGAGGTGAATCCGATGTGTTGTGCTTCGGCACGGAGAATGCGGGAAAAGACGGAATGGAAAGTGCCCATCCACAGATAGCGCGCCCGCTCCATACCTACCTGGCGGGCTATACGTTCCTTCATCTCACGCGCTGCCTTATTGGTAAAGGTCAGTGCCAGGATGTTCCACGGTTGATAGCCGTTCTCCAGCAGATAGGCAATTTTATAAGTCAAGACACGTGTCTTTCCCGAACCTGCACCGGCTATCACCAGCGAAGGACCGTCATTATAAGTAACAAACCCTTGGCGTTCAAATTTGTTTCAATACGACAAAAGTATAACATTCATTTGACAATGAAGATATTTTTATGATTTTTCATCACTAACTATTTAACCTAACCACTCAAAGCAATGAAAAAGAGTATATTTTTATCATTTATTTTATGCTTGTGCCTCGTCGCCTGTATACCACAGCAGGCAATGGCGCAAAAGCAAAGCCGCATGGAAAAGCTGCTAAGGTATCTGAACGACAACGACGCCGACAAATGGCAGAAGAACCGGGAAAAACTGGATGACGAAACAAAGGCATATTATGCCGAAGAGTTATCATTAATGGATGTGCTCAATGATCTCTGGAACAAACAAAGCGAGCAGGCAGCCACCCTCTACTTCGGCTGCTACGAGAAAGCCGCCCAAAGCTATTTCCCGGGAATCTGTGAAGGGGAAAAGATACAGCTTTCCAACATACGGGAAAAGGCGGATCAGTCAATCATCAGCTTGCTAGAAGCCTCAAAAGATAAGATTCCTTTCAGCCGGACACTGCTGGACAGCATTCACGCCACCGAATATCCGGCTGATTCCGCCATGTTGCAAAGGCTACAGAACCTCCGTGAGGTAGCATTGCTGGAAGGAATGCTCAAAACTCCTTCGCCTGCCATCTACCGGACTTATGTCAAGGAGTATCCCGACGGAAAATTCATCGCACAAGTCAACGCCTCCGAAAACGTACGGCTCTACCAACTGGTAAAAGCCGCACCGACTCCTGCCAACTTCAAAGCTTTCTTTGAGGACCCCGAAATGCAGAAATATTATCAAACGAGAGGTCCACGCCCCTACCTTGCCGAAGTCCGTACCTTATACGACGACTTCCTGTTTCAACGCATCGACAGCTTGAAAAAAGGAGGAAATGCCACCGCCATCCGGCAGATTATTGATGACTATAAAAATACACCTTATCTGGCCACCGGCACCCGGACTCACCTGAACGATCTTGAATATCTCAGTGAAAAGGCGGACTTTGAGCTCTTGAAGCCGGCAATAGTCAACTCTGAATCGCTCGGTTTACTGCAAGAGTTTCTCAAAACGCACAAATACAAGGAGTTTCGTGACCAAGCCAACGCACTGCGAGCACCATTCGTTCTGCAAGCAATTGTATCGACCCCTACTGCCGTGAAATATTACACGCAGGGAAGATTGACGAAATGCTGCGAAACCGACAGCACCGGCAACATTACAACGAGCTACATCTATAACGATAAGGGGCAGCTTACCACCGTATTATCCGTGACCGAAAAGAACGGGCAGCCTGCCAACGAAGTACAAACCAGCAGGCTATACGACCCGCAAGGCCACTGCATCTTCGAAGTGAAGACAAACCCCAAAACCAAAACGGATTTCTACCGCCGGACACGCCGCGTCGGTATCGACGGAAGCATCGAAAGTGACTCCCTCAAATACATGGACGGCAGATATACCGTCAGCAGCTATAACAAACAGGGATTGCTGACGGAATGCAAAGAGTACAACAAGAACGGGGAACTGGAAGGATACACAGTCAACAAATATGATGATAACGGCAAAATGACCGAATCACAGCACCAGAATATGCTCTTTGTCAATTCGCCCAACCAGCTCCTTTCGCAAAAAGAACTGTATGAATATGACAAATACGGTTATCTCACCCGAATCGTCTACCAACGTATCTTCGGCAACAGCCAGAAAACGTCCGGATGCCTGACTTGCCTCTATGATGAGTACGGCAACCGGATCGACGGGGACTCTTATTATGAATATGACAATACCGGGCAGTGGGTATGCCGGACGAACCATGACAACCCGCAACAAGTGGAGCGCATACAGTACATTTATAAATAAAAATAAAATACCGTGAACCTTTTACGGCTCACGGCTGTTACTATAGTATAACAAAACCAATTAAAGTTTTGACAATATGAATACTATATTAATGTCTTTAATAATTATGACCATGACTTACGAAATGCCAAAACTTCCTTACGCAAACAATGCGCTGGAACCTGTAATCAGTCAGCAAACTATAGATTTCCATTACGGAAAACATCTGCAAACATATGTAAATAATCTGAATAGCCTTGTTCCCGGAACAGAATATGAAGGTAAAACGGTAGAAGAAATCGTTGCCATTGCCCCGGACGGAGCTATCTTCAACAACGCCGGACAAGTGTTGAATCACAATTTATATTTCCTCCAATTCGCTCCGAAACCTTCGAAAAAGGAACCGGCAGGCAAACTGGGAGAAGCTATCAAACGTGATTTCGGCAGCTTTGAAAACTTCAAGAAAGAATTCAATGCAGCAGCAGTCGGATTATTCGGGTCAGGATGGGCTTGGCTCTCAGTAGACAAGAACGGTAAACTGCATATTACCAAAGAAGGAAACGGCAGTAATCCCGTACGCGCCGGACTGAAACCACTTCTGGGATTTGATGTGTGGGAACACTCCTACTATCTGGATTACCAGAACCGCCGTGCCGACCACGTGAACGCCCTGTGGAATATCATCGACTGGGACGTGGTAGAAAAAAGAATGTAACCGGACTCATTAAAATTAAACTAAGCTATACTATCGGAAAGGTCGTTGTGAATTTCACAGCGACCTTTTTTCCGGCACAAAACCTAAACATTCTATTGTATTTCAAAGGTATAAGTTGTATTTTTGCAACAGCCGAACCCAAAACAGACAATTATGACACTTCAGCAGAAAAATAAAAAATGGCGCATTGTCGATGTTATTTTCTTACTTTTGCTCCCCTTCTTCAGCAATGCGGCTACTCCGGAAGAATCGAAGGAGGAGATACTTTTTGTCACGTCCTACAATTCTGATACCAAATATACTTACGATAATATCAACACATTTGTAGAAACGTACCGTCTGCTGGGCGGAAAGTATTCCACCATCGTAGAAAACATGAATGCTACCGACCTCAATCAAGCCAGGGAGTGGAAAAAAACGCTCACCAATATTCTGGATAAACACCCGAATGCGAAACTGGTCATCCTGCTGGGAGGCGAAGCGTGGAGCAGCTTCCTGCATCTCGAAGATGAGAAGTACAAACAGCTTCCCGTATTTTGTGCTATGGCAACCCGCAACGGTATCCGCATACCGGAAGATTCCATCCATATACAGACTTATGATCCTCCAAGCATCGACTTAACGGAAAGGATGAAAGAGTACAATGTAATATATTGTAATACATATGAATATGACATTGACAGAGATATCGAAATGATGCGAAGTTTCTATCCGGACATGGAGCATCTGGTGTTCATCTCGGACAATACTTACAACGGACTTGCCGAGCAAGCCTGGGTGAAAAAGAACATGGTACGTTACCCTGAATTGTCGACTACCTACATTGATGGCCGTACGCACACCCTCGATGCAGCCGTCAACCAATTGCGCAAAGTACCGAAGAATTCTGTGATGCTGCTAGGTATCTGGAGAATTGACAGCCGGGGTATCACGTATATGAATAACTCCGTATATGCTTTCTCCAAAGCCAATCCTTCACTTCCCGTATTCAGTATGACTGCCACCGCAATCGGTTACTGGGCTATCGGCGGATATGTGCCTCAATATGCCGGAATAGGGCAAAACATGGCTGAACAGGCTTATCTATTTCTGGACAAGGGAGAAGAAAACATCAGTAATATCTATTTATTGCCCAACAAATATAAGTTTGATGCCAACAAACTGAAAGAATGGGGATTCCATGACAAGAAACTACCGTTCAATTCACTTGTCATCAACCAGCCGATACCTTTCTTCCAGGCGTATCGCACGGAAGTTCAGTTTATTCTGCTTACATTTCTTGTGCTGATAGGCGGACTGTTCATCTCATTGTATTATTATTACCGGACAAAGATTCTGAAGAACCACCTCGAAAAGACAACAGCACAATTGAGGGAAGATAAAAAGAAACTGGAATTATCAGAAAACGCGCTTCGTCACGCCAAAGAGCGTGCCGAAGAAGCCAATCAGCTGAAAAGTGCCTTCGTTTCGAACATGAGTCACGAAATACGGACACCTCTGAACGCTATTGTCGGCTTTTCCAGCCTGCTGATTGATACCGTAGAGACAACAGAGGAGCAAAAAGAGTATGCGGACATCATTCAGACCAATTCGGAGTTATTATTGCAACTGATCAGTGATGTACTGGACGTATCGCGTCTGGAATCCGGCAAACTGCTGTTCAAGTATGAATGGTGCGAACTGGTCAATCATTGTCAGAACATGATTACGCTGACCAGAAAGAACAGGACAAAGGATATAGATATCAGACTCCGGATGCCGAAAGAACCTTATATGCTCTACACCGATCCGTTACGCTTGCAGCAGGTCATTACCAACTTGCTGAACAACGCACTGAAGTTTACTCCTGACGGCGGAAGCATTACGCTGGATTATGAAATAGATGAGGAAGACCAGTGTATGCTGTTTTCCGTGACCGATACAGGCTCGGGAATTCCCGAGGACAAACAGGAACTGGTATTCCAGCGTTTTGAGAAGCTCAACGAATTTGTGCAGGGAACAGGCCTGGGACTGGCGATCTGCAAACTGACCATACAACGTATGGGAGGCGATATCTGGATCGATAAGAATTATAAGAACGGGGCACGGTTTGTCTTTTCCCATCCTATCAAAAAGCAGGAATCGGAAGAAAAATGAAAAAAAATCGGATGATTTGGTGTTTATCTGTTTCTTTTTCGCTTACTTTGCTCCCGTAAAGACAAAGGGGTGCCCCAAGAGGGGCTGAGATTATACCCTAGGAACCTGAGGCAGTTAGCACTGACGTAGGGATTGTGTTTCTTCTTATCGCCTTTCCATATAAGCACGCTCTTTGTATTTACTTTCAACTTATTAACTCTGATAGGACAATGAAAGTACAAGTAAACAACAAAGAGGTGGAAATGACTCCCGCTTCTACCCTTACACAATTGGCAGCCCAACTGGGACTTCCGGTACAAGGCATCGCGATTGCCGTAAACAACAAAATGATTCCGCGCACCGAATGGGAAAAGTTTTCGTTGCAGGAGAATGACAACCTGGTGATCATCAAAGCGGCTTGTGGAGGGTAAAAGTATGGTCAGTCTACAATTTATCACTCACCAGACCGATCGGTATACCTGTTTCGAATCGGCACTCATGGCACTCGAAGGGGGATGCAAGTGGATACAGCTACGCATGAAGGAAGCTCCGTACGAAGAAGTGGAAGCGGTTGCCCTCCAGCTAAAACCGCTCTGCAAAGAGAAGGAAGCGATCTTAATTCTGGATGACCACGTCGAACTTGCCAGAAAGCTGGAAGTGGACGGTGTGCATCTGGGCAAAAAAGACATGCCTATCGATGAGGCACGGCAACTGCTTGGAGAATCATTTATCATCGGTGGTACGGCAAATACATTCGAAGACGTCGTACAACATTATCGTGCCGGAGCAGATTATCTCGGCATCGGTCCTTTCCGATTCACTACTACAAAGAAAAACCTGAGCCCTGTTCTGGGGCTGGAAGGCTATACCGCTATTTTATCTCAGATGAAGGAGGCGAATATCGAACTCCCGGTAGTAGCTATCGGAGGAATCACCTATGAGGATATACCCGCCATACTCGAAACCGGAGTAAACGGAATCGCACTTTCCGGAACGATTCTCCGGGCGGAAGATCCGGCAGAGGAGACACGCAGAATTTTGGAGAGTTATTAATTACGTCAAATGTATAATCAAATAAAAGAAGAGAAAAGTGGAAAAGTTAGTAATTGCAGGCCGTGAGTTTGACTCCCGCCTTTTCCTGGGTACAGGAAAGTTCAATTCCAATGAAGTAATGGAACAAGCTATTCTGGCATCGGGCACAGAAATGGTAACTGTAGCTATGAAACGCATCGACATGGATGATAAAGAAGACGATATGCTGAAACATATTATTCATCCGAATATTCAGCTACTGCCCAATACATCGGGGGTACGCGATGCGGAAGAAGCTGTTTTTGCCGCACAGATGGCACGCGAAGCATTCGGAACCAATTGGCTGAAACTGGAAATTCATCCTGATCCCCGCTATCTGCTCCCCGACTCTATCGAGACATTAAAAGCTACCGAACAGCTTGTCA
>OODH01001856.1_pt1 | contig 11411 bp, 9 predicted proteins | sample 1671391 | NCBI WGS metagenome assembly OODH01 (sample SAMN06348152, study PRJEB24527) | human gut metagenome | biome: human gut; feature: ankylosing spondylitis patient; material: feces | host: Homo sapiens | place: China | collected 2015-10 | reverse complement strand
CAGGATGTTTCTTTGGCGTACAGTCTTCCAAAATCACTAATTCAAAAATTAACGTTGAATAATGTAAAAGTTTATGTTAGTGGAAAGAATCTTGCAACTTGGACTGGTTGGCATGGCTGGGATCCAGAACATGCTTCCGGAGGAAGAGCGTCCAAAAATGGTCCATTAATAAAATCATGGGTTTTGGGACTTCAGATCAGTTTATAATTTAAAAACGTAGTAAAGATGAAAAAATCAAAATACATAGTTTTGTTCTCTTCGCTTATTTTATTGTTGGGAACGCAGATGTCATGTAGCGATAGCTATTTGGAAGAGAAGCCGATGGATAAATTCAGTCCGGAAAATTTATTGACTTCTAAAAAGGGGTTTGAGACAGTAATTTATTCTCTGCATAATTTTGCTCGTAGCGGACTTTTTCAGTCGAATAATGAAGATGTCATGAATACCGGAACAGATGTGGCATGTAGCGGTGTTACAGATGGTCGTTTCTTTAATGATTACAGTCTGATTCTTCCGGAGCATGCAACCCCCAAGTTCTATTGGAACTGGGCTTATCAGAAAATGTTGAAAGATGCTAATCTTGTTATTACCAGGGCAGAAAATCCAAATGTCTCTTGGACAGAAGACGAAAAAAATGCAATTGTAGCAGAGGCTAAGTTTTTTCGGGCTTATACATATAACATTTTAGTGAATCTTTTTGGGGGCGTGCCTATTGTCGATAAAGAAGAACTGAGTCCTCGTTTTGATTATACACGTGCTTCACGGAAAGAAGTTCTTGAGTTTATCCAGAAGGATTTGGAATTTGCAGCCCAATATTTACCGATTGTTACATCTGAGGCTTCACAAGATGGGCGTATTTTTCGAGCTGCGGCCAACCATCTGTTATCAGAAGTATACATTAGTTTAGGGCAAGAAACAGGAGATCAGTCATTTTATGATAAATCGATAGCCGCAGCGACTACTGTTATCGATGGTAGTTGTGGAGAGTACTCACTCGTAAAATCCCGTTTTGGTGATACAAGCCGTCCGGGAGATTATTATTCTGATTTGTTTTGGACTAACCAACAAAATAGAGCTTCTGGCAACAAAGAGGGGATATGGGTTGTACAGTTCGAATATTTAACTCCGGGAGCTGAAGAAGCTAACAATGCGCAACTTCGTCTTTGGGGACCTAAAATAGAAGATGTAACTTATCCTGATGGTAAAAAGATTTTGGTTTGTGACACAGTAGGACGTATGCAGGGGATTATTCGTCCTTTAAATCATGCTAATTATGAGATATGGGATGATCCGAACGATATGCGTTACTCTCCGTATAACTTTAAGAAAGATTTTTATATGAATAATCCTGATTCTAAGTATAATGGAGAAAAATTAGTTCTGACAAAAAAGGATGATGGCAAAATGTATATTACTTTGTCTGATGGAACAATAACGGATAAATCGGTCGATACATTTAGAGTGTGTTATCCTTACTTCCGTAAGATAGAAGGGGAAATGCCTTGGGGGGCTATGGCTGGAAGGACCCCTAATGATCGGTATATAATGCGTCTTTCTGAAACATATTTATTAAGGGCGGAAGCCTATTTCCATAAAGGAGATTTGGCAAATGCTGCAAATGATATTAATGTTGTTAGAGGGAGAGCACAAGCTAAACCTGTTCAGCCTGGTCAAATTTCGTTAGATTATATTCTGGATGAACGTATGCGCGAATTAGTTGTTGAAGAGCCGCGTAGAAAGACTTTGGTTCGACTGAATAAATTATATGAAAGAACGATGAAATATAATTTCCGGGTTAAGGACAATATGGAACCTTATCATGAATTATGGCCAATTCCTCAAACAGCAATTGATGCGAATACGGGTGCAAAATTATTACAAAATCCCGGTTATCCCGGCGCAGCCGAGTAAATAACACAAATGAGGGAGCGGGAGTTTTTCTGCTTCCTCGTAGTTCGTAACACGATTAATAATAATAGGTATGCAAAAAATATTTCGAGTTGTTTATATAATGCTTATGTGCCAGGCTTTTATTTCTTTTTCGCTTCTTGCGCAGAAAAAGAACTTTGTACTGGTTGAAGCAGAGAGTTTTAATGAAAAAGGTGGATGGGTATTGGACCAACAGTTCATGGATCAGATGGGATCTCCTTTCCTGTTGGCTCACGGCATAGGAAAGCCGGTGCAAGATGCTTCAACGGAAGTAATGATTCCGAAAAAAGGGACTTGGCATGTATATGCTCGTACCTGGAATTGGTGTTCTCCCTGGAAGATGAAAGAGGCTCCAGGCAGATTTAAAATTGCTGTAAACGGAGCGGTTCTGGATAATGAATTGGGAATGGGGACACAATGGGATTGGGAATATGCCGGAAGTGTTGAGATAAAAAATAAGAGTAATTCTGTTGCATTGAAAGACTTAACCGGATTTGAGGGACGATGTGATGCGATCCTTTTTACAAAGGACAAAAATGTCGTTATCCCTAACCGGAAAGAAGATTTGTCGGCATTTAGAAAACAGCTGTTGAATATCCCGGCTAAACCGGAAGATGGAGGGTATTATGATCTCGTCGTAGTTGGAGCCGGTACAGCTGGATTGAGTGCAGCGATCAAGGGAGCGCGGGAAGGTTTGAAAGTTGCGTTGATTAATAACCGTCCCGTTCCGGGAGGAAACAACAGTACCGAGATAAGGGTAGTTGCCAGTGGGGAGATGAATGTAAAACCGTATACTGCTTTAGGAAATGTAATCAGAGAAATACGGAATGTATATAGTAAGGAAGATCAAGTTATTGAAATGATACAAGCGGAGAAAATGCTGTCCTATTTCCCAAATATGCATGTGTTTGCAGCTTCCAAGGTAGGTAAGCAGATAAAGTCTGTGACTGCTAAACATATTGAGAATGGAAAAGAGGTAGAGTTCTTTTCCCCATTGTTTGTCGATTGCTCTGGTGATGGAAATTTAGGTTATCTGGCGGGGGCTGAATATCGTGTGGGGCGTGAGATGAGACAGGAAACAAGAGAAACATTGGCTCCGGATAGGCCGGATAATATCGTGTTGGGTGCGACAATTTCTTGGAAAAGCAAAGTGATGCCGGCTGAAGTATCATTTCCGAGATGCGAGTGGGCAATACAGTTTAATGATGAATCTTGTGAAAAGGTTATTTCCGGTAGTAATTGGTGGGAAAGCGGTTTTCGCTATGATCAGGTAAATGATGCAGAATATATCCGGGATTATCTGTTCCGGGCGATTTATGGAAACTGGGCTTTCCTGAAAAACGACAGTAAATTTAAGAAAGAATATGCAAACCGAGAATTGGACATGATGACTTACATTGTCGGGAAACGGGAATCACGTCGTCTGGTAGGGGATGTATTTTTTGTACAGCAAGATATAGAGAAGGAGTATGTAAGATATGATGACGCAGTTGTAATAGGAACCTATTCTATAGACCAACATTTCCCGACTCCTAAAAATACATTCTTTTTCCCGGGAGAGGAATTTATTTCAACCATGAAACATTATTTTAATGATTTGGGAACTCCCCGCCGTTATCTGCGTGACGACCAGGTTCCACCTCCTTATCGTATTCCTTATCGCTGTTTATATTCGGTAAATGTAGATAATCTATTTATGGCGGGAAGAAATATAAGTGTCTCGCATATAGCATTGTCTTCTACTCGTGTGCAGAATACAACCGGTATGATGGGTGAAGTTGTCGCAGTAGCAGCGGCACTTTGTAAAAAATACAATTGTTTGCCACGTGAAGTTTATACTAAACATTTGAATGAATTGTTGGACTCATTGAAATAGGATTATCATGATGAACAGGCGAACTTTCTTAAAGCAGACAGGTGCTTTTTCTGCTGCACTGCTCCTACCGGCCTGCCTGAATAAGGTGAAGGAAAAGAAGAAAAATCCATACCTATTAGTCGTTTCTGGCTGGCAGGATGTGAATATTGGGGATATTGCCCATACGCCAGGTTTGTTGCATATCTTGCAAATGCACTTGCCTGATGCAACGATTACTTTATGGAAACGGAGCAAAAGCGAGAAGGTGGAAGCATTATTGAAGAAGAATTTTCCGAATATAGAGATTCTTTATGGCAATCCGGATAAAGATTTTACGGTTACGGACAATAAGATTCTGGAAGCTATCAATCGTGCCGATGTCTTTATTCACGGATCGGGACCATCTGTTGTGGCGGCCAACTGTTTGGAGGCTTGGCGTAAAATTACGGATAAACCTTTCGGAACCTATGGAACAACGATTCAGGATATATCTCCTTCATTGAAGAACCTGCTGGACGATGCATCGTTTGTTTTTACCCGCGAGACTGCCTCGATAGGGAAACTGAAAGAAGCTGGGGTAACGAAGCCTGAAATCCGCTTTGTTCCGGATGCCACTTTCGCTCTGAATATTCAGAATGAAGAGAATGCTCATTCGTTCTTAACGGCCAATAATCTGGAAGACCGTAAATTTATTTGTGTGATTCCCCGGTTGCGTAAAACACCGTACTGGTTGATCCGCAGGAAAAGCTATACGGAGGAACAGATTGCAGAAATAACGGCATTGAATGACAAATGGAAAGGGATCGACCATGCCAAAGCTCGCGAAGCAATCGTCCGTTGGGTAAGAGAAACCGGGAATAAAGTCCTTATTTGTCCGGAAATGACTTATCAGGTCGATATTATGGATGAGCTTTTGATTGATCCGCTGCCGGATGATGTTAAAAGGAATGTCGTCAAGCGCGGTTATTGGTTACCGGATGAGGCTGCCTCTTTGTATAGCAAAGCTTTCTGTGTCCTTAGTTTTGAATGTCATTCTCCTATTATCTCTTTGCGGAACGGGACACCTGCATTTTACCTCCGCCAGCCAGAAGATACGATAAAAGGGCAGATGTATTATGATTTAGGTTTCGATAATTGGGTGTTTGAGATTAACAACACGACAGGAAAACAGATTGCCGATCGCCTGATGGAAGTTTATTCTGACTATGACAGTGCGCAGGCGTATCGTAAACGGGGAATGGATAAGGCCTCTGAACTGTTTGATATGGGTGTAAAAATTGTTTCTCAATTCTTATAAACAGATCCGGGAATATCTTTTTAAGATGGATATCCCCTTCTGGAAAGACTTACATATTCAAGGACAAAAACGTACATCTTTGTTCTCTGATATGTAAGTCTTTTGTTTTCTAGAATGGGATATATTATTTCTTTTTGTCCCCCTCTATAGGTGGATTTGTTTTTTTTCGTTACATTAGCACCTGTTTTTAATAACTCAGTTAATGATTAAGAATTAATACCTTATGAAACACATTCTTTTACTTCTCTTATCGTTCTTTGTACCCGTGGTATGGGGGCAGCAGGTAGAACAGTTCAAGCTCTGGCCGGATAAGCCGGAAGCGGGCGAGGCGGAAATCTTTGTTTATCATCCGGCGAAGGGCGGGAAAGCGGCGCCGGCGGTGCTGATATGTCCGGGGGGCGGATATAGAGGGCTGGCGATGAATCATGAAGGGCATGATATGGCGAAATGGTACGCTTCGAATGGGTTTGTTGCAGTCGTTTTGAAATACAGGATGCCGGAAGGTGTACATACGATTCCGCTGAGCGATGCGGAGAAAGCGATGTCTGTTATTCGGGGCAATGCAGCCAAATGGAATCTGGATGCGAATAAAGTTGGAGTGATCGGTTCGTCAGCAGGCGGGCATTTGGCGGCTTCACTCAGGACGCTTGCAGCAGATGCCAACCGGCCGGACTTTGCAATCCTTTATTATCCGGTGATCAGCTTCGATAATATGACGACACATGGCGGTTCCAAGAAGAACCTTTTAGGCAAAGATATCGAGAATAAGGAGTTGGTAGACCGCTATTCCTTGCAGAAACAGGTGGATGATAAGACACCGAAGACTTTGCTTCTGCTGAGCGATGACGATCAGACCGTTCCGCCGTTGAACTCTATCCTTTATTATACGGCGCTGAATGAACACCATATCCCGGCTTCTCTCTATATGTTCCCCAGTGGAGGACACGGTTGGGGATTCCGGTATGACTTCACCTACTATCAGGAAGTGAAAGACCTGATACAGAAATGGCTTACCTACATAAAAATCACTGATTAATCTACCGATATCATGAAACCGATTACGCTATTGCTGGCAGCAGGTTCCCTGCTGCTGAGTGCACAAGGACTTTCCGCACAGACGGACGGTTCCGGGAAAAAGGAATATTGGAATGCAAATACCCTCTTGATCCCTTATCGGCTGCCACCTGCTCCCGCAGGGTATAAGCCTACCTATATAGACTTGGATGGTGACGGTGATCCGGATATCCTGCGTACGGTGACGGCCAACGGTATTCCGGTGCAATGGATCGATGACGACGACGATATGCAGTACGGCGATCTGGAGGGCGATACCGATAACGACTGCCTGATGATAGACCGTAATAAGGACGGTGTCTACGGTGGTTACGGTGACCTTATCATCGACTGGGTGGGCGAAGATGAAGACGGTAATCCGGCCATGCAGGTCGTAGTCGACAATATCCCCGAAGCAAATCGGATGAAGACCGGCAACGGGCATTATATGTGGGTGGTGGATACGGACAAGGACGACGTGTTCAACTATATCGACTGGAACACGTTCACCCTCCGCTGTTGGATACATAACGGCCTGTCGGATTTCTACGAAGATTATAACGGGAAGAGCACTTTCATGAAGATACACAGCACGACCGAACGTGTGAACGATGTCCGTATGAACTGGGAAAACCCTTTCCTGTTCTATGATCCCGACAATGACGGGCTGACAGAGATGGCGATCCGTTTCTGCGACTCTCCTAAGATCGTGAAAGAGAACGGACAGGCAAATTCCGTCCTCTCAGGTAATATCGACTGGGTTTCCGTTTCGATGGATACGGATAACGACAATGCGCCGGGCAATGAGTTCGATTTCGATATGACCATCCATTTTACAGGTCCCGGCTTCAACTACGAAAACCAGAAACATATCAACAAGAACCTGCGCGGACTTCCCGAAGCCGATACGTTCTTTCTCGATGCCCGTTGGCGTAAGCTTCCGGAACTGTTGTATCCGGATCATGATGCCGCCTGGGATCTGACATTCAAAGAAGGTAAATGGGATAAAGTTTGGTTTACTTACGATGAGGACGACGATTGTAATCGTTGGGAACGCGTGGAGTTGTACCAGCCGCGAGATCCGTTCAAGGTAGGAAAGAACCAAGGTGGAATTGACAATAACGGACAGGCTGATCCGGCGGGTGACCGGGGTGAATGGGATGAAGACAATTCCGGCCACGGCCAGTTGTATGTCAGCCCGATAGATGGAAAGATCCATCTGTACGGAGCCGAATGGGGTTGCTGGCGTATCGACCAGAATGCCCGTTACTATCAGGGAATGGGTGGAATCTATGACGGTTACGGTCCGAAACGCATCGAGACCGAGCCAACCGTGTTTCCTACTGTCAAATATACGGATACGGACAATAACGGCTTCTTCGACCTGATGGAGTTCGACTTGGATGGCGACAAGGTGTTCGAACAACGCCTTTCCATGAAAGAGCTGGGGCTGGACGACCGTTGTCAGGTGATCAATACCGCTTCCATGAAGTACGAAGATTTTGTCGATCTCGAATCGAAAGTCTCCGATGCCATGTGGAAGAATGCCGAGAAAGCGGTCGAAGTGGCAAAAGCCAAGAAGCTGAATACCAAATGGTATGCTTTGATGTTACAGCCGAAATCCACCCGTGAACGCTATCATTATGGTTTTTGGTTGCAGTTCTATCTGTACAATGACCTGAAAGATCTGGCCGGACGGACAAACGACAAGGCGTTGGCAAGCGTAATTGACAAAGCTTATTTGCAAGGCAAATGGGAGCTGATTAAATAATTTATTAACTTAAGAACAAGAATAGTATGAAAAACATTTCGAGAAGAACCGCCATTAAGACGGTGTTGGCAGGAAGCGCAGCGATGGCTGTATCCGGTATGGAAGCAGCGGCTCCCGCAAAGAAGAAGAAAGTGGAGAAACCGGAGCCGCTGAAAGGCAATATCCGCCATTCTGTAAGTAAGTGGTGCTTCGGCAGTTATCCGTTGGATGAATTCTGTGAGATTTGTAAAAACATAGGAATCGAATCGATAGAACTGCTCGACCCGAAAGACTGGCCTATCGTGCAGAAACATGGTTTGACGGTTGCGATGGCGCAGGGTGCGGGCTTAGGTATCGACAGGGGGTTCAATGATCCCAAGTTGCATGACGAGCTGGTAGCCAGTTATGAACAAGTCATTCCGATGGTGGCCGAGGCCGGACTGACGAACCTGATCTGTTTCGCCGGGCGCCGGAACGGTGTGACCGACTTGCAAGGTTGGGAAAACTGCGAGAAAGGCCTGAAGCGTCTGATGCCGATAGCCGAAAAGTATAATGTCGTCCTCACGATGGAGCTTCTGAACAGTATAGGGCATAAGGATTACTTGTGCGACCATACCGTTTGGGGAGCGGAACTGTGCCGCCGTATCGGTTCGCCGAACTTCAAGCTGTTGTATGATATCTACCATATGCAGATCATGGAAGGAAACGTGATCGAGCATATCCGGAAATATCACCAGTATTTCTCTCATATCCATACCGGAGGCGTTCCCGGCCGTGCGGAGATCGACGAAACGCAGGAACTCTACTATCCGGCTATCATGAAAGCGATTGTGGAAACCGGCTATAAAGGGTTTGTCGGACAGGAATTTGTCCCGAAGCAGGAAGACAAAATCGCCTCGCTTGAGAAATGTATCCGTATCTGCGATGTATAAACAGCCAAGTATGAAACGAATTGCTATTTATCCTCTGCTGTTGCTCTTCGCTTTGTGCGGATGTAAAGGGAAAACCGGGACTTCACAGGCCGGGAATGTTTTTAAACCCGGTGAAATCTGGCCGGACAATAACGGCGTGCACATCAATGCTCATGGCGGCGGTATGTTGCAGCAGGGCGATACCTATTATTGGTTCGGCGAGCATAAGACGGAAGGCGAAGGGGGAAATGTAGCCCAGGTCGGCGTTCATTGCTATTCTTCCAAAGACTTATATAACTGGAAAGACGAAGGAATCGCTTTGTCTGTTTCGGATGACGAGTCGAGTCCGATCGTGAAAGGTTGCATTCTGGAGCGGCCGAAGGTTATTTTCAATAAAAAGACGGGTAGGTACGTGATGTGGTTCCATCTTGAACCGAAAGGCGCCGGTTATACGGGAGCCAAAAGTGGTGTGGCTGTCAGCGAAAAGGTTACAGGACCGTACAAGTTGTTGTCTGCCGATCGTCCGAACGCCGGTTTCTGGCCGAAGAATGTGTTGGATATCCATAAAGGTCCGGTTCCCGAAGAATCGAAGAAAGGTTTCGGTGGAGGTGGTCTGCCTGCCCATCCTGACACGTTGAACCTGCTGGGACGCGATTTTGAGAGCGGGCAGATGGCACGTGACATGAACCTGTTTGTCGACGACGATGGAAAGGCTTATCATATTTATGCTTCGGAGGATAACAGCACGTTGCATATTTCCGAGCTGACGGACGATTATACAGCTTGTTCCGGTAATTACGCCCGTTTCTTTGTCGGTCGTTTCATGGAAGCGCCTGCCATGTTCAAGAAAGACGGCAAGTATTATCTGATCATGTCCGGCTGCACCGGCTGGGCGCCGAATCCAGGGCGTTCCGCAGTTGCCTCTTCTATCTGGGGGCCGTGGAAAGAGTTGGCGAATCCGTTTGTGGGAGCTGATTCGGAAACCTCTTTCCACTCGCAGAGCACTTATGTGCTGCCTGTTCCTGGCAAGCCTGACCGGTTCATCTATATGGGAGACCGTTGGACACCGGAGAACGCCATAGACGGCCGTTATATCTGGTTGCCTATCCGTTTCGAAGGCGAACAGCCGGTTATCGAGTGGCTGGACGAGTGGGGAATTGAGAATTGACAATGGATAACTGCCAATCGGGAAGGGAATGATATTTAATTGTCAATTCTCAATTCTCAATTGTCAATTGTTTTGTACTTTTGCAGCCGCATAAAACAAACGAAGAATGAAACCAACATTGTCAATGAACTCTAACCATGTAATGGTCAGAGAATTAAAGGACTACCTGATGATCGCCTTAGGTATGATCTTTTATGGAATCGGGTGGACTGTTTTCCTGTTGCCAAACGATTTGCCTTCCGGGGCGGTTCCGGGTATTGCCTCTATTGTCTATTGGGGAACGGGCTTGCCTGTACAATACACTTATTTTGCCATTAATGCTTTGCTATTACTGCTCTCGCTGAAGATTTTGGGTTGGAAGTTCAGTATGAAGACGGTGTATGCCGTTTTCGTCCTGACGTTTTTCCTTTCCGTGATACAGCGTTTGACATCCGGGCTTCAATTGTTGCACGACCAACCGTTTATGGCTTGTATCCTGGGGGCTATCTTTTGCGGTAGCGGTATCGGTTTCGCTTTCACTGCGAACGGAAGTACGGGAGGTACGGATATTATTGCAGCGATTGTCAACAAATACAGGGATGTCAGCTTGGGGCGTATGATTATGTTCTGCGATATGATTATCATCGCGTCCAGCTATTTTGTGCTACACGATTTGGAGAAGGTTGTTTACGGGTATGTGACGCTGTTTGTCACAGGGTATATGATTGACCAGGTGGTTAACAGCTCTCGCCAGTCGGTCCAGTTCTTCATTATTTCCAGTAAATATGAGGAGATCGGTAGGGAGATTAATGCTTTGCACAGAGGTGTGACTGTGATCGACGGGACCGGGCTTTATACGGGAAAGCAAGTGAAAATGATGTTTGTCTTGGCAAAAAAGAGCCAGTCCAATACGATTTTCCAAATCATCAATGATATTGATCCGAGGGCTTTCGTTTCGCAAAGTGCCGTTATCGGTGTATACGGGGAAGGATTCGATCATTTCAAAGTGAAGAAGAAAACTAATTGACGCTTTGTTCAGAGTGCTTCTATGTCCATGTCCATACTCTTTTTTCGAGATCCTCTGTCACTCTATCACTAACAGCTTTGCAAGCATTGGTAAACATGATACACAGGAGTGATACATGCCGGATTCATGTATCACTCCTGTGTACTTATGTATCACATCTTACCCATGCTTTGTAAAACATACAGTCTTTTTTTTCTTAGCAAGTATCTTGATTACAACAGATTGGTATGTAATCTTCCCAAACATCCGGGTGTCGGAGCCATGAACATCCGGATGTCGAGGGCGGCAACATCCGGGTGTATGAAGCCTGAAGATGGGCGTGTTCCTGTACATTTCCGCTTGCTTTTCACTTTTTTCCTGCTTGTTTTCTGTAAAAATGTACCTTATGTAGGCGTAATAACTTCTGCAAGGCGGTTACGGCTCCATTACCACTTCGATCTGG
>OODH01001845.1_pt1 | contig 11461 bp, 10 predicted proteins | sample 1671391 | NCBI WGS metagenome assembly OODH01 (sample SAMN06348152, study PRJEB24527) | human gut metagenome | biome: human gut; feature: ankylosing spondylitis patient; material: feces | host: Homo sapiens | place: China | collected 2015-10 | reverse complement strand
CCGCCAGTCCCAGGCGGGAGCGGTCCATCTGGCTGTATTTTTCAAAAAACCGCTCTCTGTCGTAAGGACTCTTCTTCATCCTGCGCACTCCTGTGAAGGTGATATGGTACAGCATAGCACAGTTCGGGAAAAAAGGGAATCACCGCTCCGCTTATAAAGATTTTGTAAATTTCTGCTTTTTCGTCACTGTGGGCGGCCTATTTATGTTATTATAATCATATCTATATAAATTGTATGAATTTTGGAGAGGTGATGAGATTGCCGTGGAAGAGACGAGAGCAATGGCAGGAACGATTGGGGCGGAATAAAACCATCCTCTGGGAAAAGCTCCGGGAAGCCTTGGCCTCCGTGGTCCCCATTACGGTGATCGTGCTGATCCTCAGCTTTACTGTTGCGCCCATCCCCACCGAGACGCTGCTGGCCTTTCTGATCGGCGCGGTGATGGTGATTCTGGGCATCGGCCTGTTTTCCCTGGGCGCTGACACCGCCATGACCCCCATCGGAGAACGGGTGGGCGCCGCCATGACCCGCTCCAGAAAGCTCTGGGTTGTGGCGGCTGATCTCCAGGTGCTGGCCCAGCAGGTGCCCGGTGTGCCCAACGCCACGCTGGTGGGCGCTGTGGCCGTGGGCGTGGGCGTTTTTCTGGTGATCGCCATGCTGCGCATCCTGTTCCGCATTCCCCTGAACCGGATGCTGATCGTGTTCTACATCCTCGTGTTTGCGCTGGCCCTCTTTGTACCGGAGGACTTCCTGGCCATCGCCTTCGACTCCGGCGGCGTCACCACGGGTCCCATGACCGTGCCCTTTATCATGGCCCTGGGCGTGGGCGTGGCCTCCATCCGCAGCGACGAGAATGCCGCCCAGGACAGCTTCGGCTTGGTGGCTCTCTGTTCTGTCGGCCCCATCCTGGCGGTGATGGTGCTGGCCCTGATCTACCCGGGCGCGGGCGTCTACACCCCGGTGGAAATCCCCTCCGTGACAGACAGCCGGGCTCTGTGGCACCTGTTTCAGGTGGAACTTCCGGCGTATCTCAGCGAAGTGGCGGTGTGTCTGGCCCCCATCGCACTGTTCTTCGCCGTTTTTCAGGCGGTTTCCCTGAAATTAAAGAAGAAAAAAGTATTGAAAATTGTCATCGGCATCCTGTATACTTATGTGGGTTTGGTCCTGTTTCTTACGGGCGCCAACGTGGGCTTCATGCCGGCGGCCAGCTACCTCAGCCGCCAGATCGCCGGCCTGTCCTTCAACTGGATCCTGATTCCCATCGGAATGCTGATGGGCTGGTTCATCGTCCAGGCGGAGCCTGCGGTCCATGTTCTGAACAAGCAGGTGGAGGAGATCACCTCCGGTGCCATCCCCGGCCGGGCCATGAGCACCAGTCTGTCCATCGGCGTGGCGATGTCGATTGGACTGTCCATGGTGCGGGTGCTCACCGGGATCTCCATCTTCTGGCTGCTGATCCCCGGCTACCTGGCCGCTATCATCATGTCCTTTTTCACGCCGAAGATCTTCACCGCCATTGCCTTCGACTCCGGCGGTGTTGCGAGTGGTCCTATGACTTCCACTTTTCTGCTCCCGCTTGCCATGGGTGCATGTACCGCGATCGGAGGAAATGTAGTCACAGATGCTTTCGGAGTTGTTGCGATGGTTGCCATGGCACCACTTATTGCAGTTCAGGTCATGGGTGTCTCCTATAATATGAAATTAAAGAAAGCAAGTACCCCTGCCGCCGCCATCATTGGCATTGACGACAATGAAATTCTGGATTTTGAGGAGGATTTTTAACGATGCAGGAACAGAAAAAACGAGAAGCTTACCGCTGCCTTGTAATTATCACAGACTCCCATATCAGAGAGCAATTATGCGAATTTTTAGCAGATTCCCATATACCGGTCTACTATCAGATGCATGGGATCGGCACAGCCAGTTCAGAATGGTTAAAATAATGCGGTCTTGGAAGTATCCAGAAAAGTATCACACTCTGTTTTATTCCAAACGGACGCAAAAAAATTCTGCTCGCTGAAATGAATCAGGCATTGAGCCTTCATAAAAAAGGAACCGGTATTGCCGTCAGCATTCCCATGAACGGTATGCAGGGATTTCTATATAAACTTTTAAACGAGCACACCGCAGAATCAGACGGCGAAGAAGTTGAAAAGGAAGTGAAAAAGATGAGTGAACCAATTACACATGCTATGATACTTGTAACAATCAATCAGGGATACAGTGACGCTGTCATGAACACCGCGCGCGCTGCCGGTGCAACCGGAGGCACGATCTTAAAAGGTCTGCGCTGCAGTCCCGGAAAATCGGCTGTCATCTTCGGCATCACGATCCAGGAAGAACAGGAAATCGTCGCAATCGTTGTACCAAAAGATAAAAAAACAGAGATCATGCAGGCGATCAGCTCTGCTCATGGAATGGACTCTCCTGCCCATGGTGTTGCCTTTTCCCTGCCAGTGGACGGAATTATGGGATTGTAATGCCGATGAGGCCATTCTATTGTCAGGTATTACAAAAAAGAACTGCACGTTAATAACTATCATTAACATACAGTTCTTTTTTCAAATCCATATATCTTGTATATAGATTATTTATAATTTTTAAACTATTTGTTTTTTCTTATGCCTCTGCCGGAACATCCTTCATAGAGAAGCTGATGCGTCCCATCTTGTCTTTTCCAAGGCAGACAACTTTTACTTTATCTCCTAATGTCAGGACATCCTCCACACGATTGATACGCTCTTTGGAAATCTTGGAAATATGAACCATTCCCTCTTTACCTGGAGCAAATTCAACAAATGCGCCAAATTCTTTGATGCTTACAACAGTACCAGTAAAGATCTGTCCCTCTGCAAAGTCAGTGGTGATAATCTTGATCATTTCGATTGCTTTGTTCATCATCTCTGCGTCTGTGCCACATACAGATACAGCACCGTCATCGGTAATGTCGATCTTAACGCCTGTGCGGTCAATGATCTCGTTGATCGTCTTTCCTCTCTGTCCGACTACATCACCGATCTTGTCCGGATTGATCTGGATCTGAACGATCTTCGGTGCGAATGTGCTGACTTCTTTTCTCGGCTCCTCGATTGCTTTTGACATAACCTCATCCATGATGTAGATTCTTGCCTCTCTCGCACGTCCGATTGCTTCCTCAACGATCGGTCTTGTAAGACCATGGATCTTGATATCCATCTGGATTGCTGTGATACCTTTGTGTGTACCGGTTACCTTAAAGTCCATATCTCCGAAGAAATCCTCAAGACCCTGGATATCCGTAAGAACAAGGTAATCATCATCTGTGTCACCGGTAACAAGACCACAGGAAATACCTGCAACCATTGCTTTTAACGGAACACCTGCTGCCATTAAAGACATACAGGATGCACAGGTGGAAGCCATGGAAGTAGATCCATTTGACTCAAATGTCTCGGATACGGCACGGATCGCATATGGGAACTCCTCCTCAGAAGGAAGTACTGCCATAAGTGCTTTCTCAGCCAGTGCACCGTGACCGATCTCACGGCGTCCCGGTCCACGGGAAACTTTTGTCTCACCTACAGAATATGCAGGGAAGTTGTACTGATGGATATATCTCTTTGTTGTGATGTTCTCATCTAATCCGTCGATCTTCTGTACCTCAGAAAGCGGAGCTAATGTGACAACATCACAGATCTGTGTCTGTCCACGGGTAAACATTGCAGAACCATGCACTCTAGGAATCAGGTCAACCTCAGCTGCAAGCGGACGGATCTGGTTGATTGCACGGCCATCCGGACGTTTGTGGTCTTTTAAGATCATCTTGCGGACAGTCTTTTTCTGATACTGGTAAACAGCCTCGCCAAGCACTGCCAACCACTCTTCGTTATCTGCGAATGCCTCAGCAAGTTTATCTGTGATCTCACGGATGTTCTCTTCACGTTTCTGTTTCTCATCGGTAAATACAGCTTCTTCCATCTGCTCCGGTGTTACGATCTCTTTGATTGCAGCAAACATCTCTTCCGGGATTGCACAGCTTGTATACTCATGTTTTGGCTTACCAACCTCTTCTACGATATGGTTGATGAAAGCGATGATTGTCTGGTTCACATCATGACATTTATAGATTGCCTCGATCATCTTCTCTTCCGGAATCTCATTTGCACCAGCTTCGATCATGATGACTTTCTCAGCGGTAGATGCAACGGTAAGCTGTAAATCACCGGTATCCCATACTTTCTGGGAAGGATTGATAATAAACTCGCCATCTACCATACCCATCTGTGTCATGGCACAAGGACCTGCAAACGGGATATCAGAAATGGTAACTGCAAGTGCGGAACCGATCATTGCAACAACTTCCGGACGGCACTCCGGGTCAACAGACATAACCATGTTGTTGATGGTAACGTCGTTACGGTAATCCTTCGGGAATAACGGACGCATCGGGCGGTCGATAACACGGGAAGTAAGGATTGCATTCTCGGATGCCTTACCTTCTCTCTTGTTAAATCCACCAGGGATTTTTCCGACTGCATACATTTTCTCTTCGTACTCAACGCTGAGCGGGAAGAAATCGACTCCGTCTCTCGGCTTGTCCGATGCGGTAGCAGTAGATAAAACTGTTGTCTCACCGTATTTTAATAATGCGGCTCCGTTTGCCTGGGCACATACTCTGCCGATATCTACGGTCAGTGTTCTGCCTGCAAGTTCCATTGAAAAACTTTTATACATGCGTTTTCTCCTTTTCTCTGTGGAGACAGAAGCACCGAAACTACTGAAAAATCCACGACCTCTCATACATTTTTCAGTGGTCTCGGAAATATACTTCTGCCTTTGGCAAAGAACCTGTTTTCACAGGATTCTTTCTTATTTTAACTGAAAATCGAGTGGAGTAAGTCTCCACTCGATAAAACCGTATGAAAACAGATTTCATACGGTATCCATACATGCCAGCCTCCATGCGGAAGCGGCTCTGTATGGAGAAGATCTTATTTTCTAAGACCTAAGCGCTCAATTAAGGAACGATATCTCTCGATATCAACTTTCTTTAAGTATGCCAGTAAACCACGTCTCTGACCAACCATCTTTAAAAGACCACGTCTTGAATGATAGTCGTTTTTGTTCTCAGCAAGATGAGCATTTAACTCCTCGATACGTGCTGTTAAGATAGCGATCTGAACTTCCGGTGAACCTGTATCTCCCGGTGTTCTGCCATACTCTGCGATAATTGCCTGTTTCTTTTCCTTTGCGATCATGTTATGATCCTCCTTTTCTTATTAAACGCCCGTTCCGGCTGTGCCGGGATATGATACTCAGTAAAAGGTCGGAGTGTCCATCTACCGAATATGGGCTAAACTCATACTCCGCTATTATAGCATGGGTTGTTTCTGTTGTAAATGCCTAAATTTAATTATTGATCACACGGACTACTTTGACCGGTGTTCTATAGTATGCTCCTGAGATCTTGATACCGGACTTCGGTGAACTTGCATGTACCACACGGCCGCCTCCAATATAAATAGCCACATGATTGATACTGCTTCCGTTGCCGTAGAAGAAAAGATCTCCCGGCTGTGCATCCGATGCGGAAATCTTTGTACCACAGTTTGCCTGTGCTCTTGAAGAATGTGGAAGTGAAATGCCATAGTTGGCAAATACGCTCATGACAAATCCGGAACAGTCCGCCCCTCTTGTCAGACTGGTTCCACCCCATACATACGGGTTTCCGACAAACTGTGTTGCATAGGAAACAAGGGATACACGGACATCCGATACACCCTGTCCATAACGGACTTCTGTCATAGTCTGTGCCTTCGGAAGTTCGGTTGCAATGCTGACATAGTCTGAAGAGACATATCCCTCATCACTGTCGACATTGATCTTTACCCAGCCGTCAAGGACTTCAAGAACCTCAAGTTCCTCACCCTCCGGCATCATGGTGATGACATGGCTGTCTGTGTTTGTCTCGTCACGGACATAAAGCGTGGTCGTCGTTACGGTTGCAACTGTCTGCTTTACTTCCTGTGCCTTTGCGATCGCTGCTTCGCCGGTCAGAAGATATTCTGATTTTACATATCCTTTTACTTTTCCGGACTCGATCTGTGTCCAGTCACCATCTGTTCCGATAATCTCACATCCTGCATTGTTTGGCAGCTTTCCAACAATCTCTGCCTCTGTTCCCGGAACTTCACGGACATTGATATTGCCATCTGCCTGTGCGATTCCCAGATTTGTGTATCCAAATGCACTGGCTGCCTCTGCAAGCGCCTGTGCCTGTTTTTCTTCCTCTGTTTGTGTCTCATCTTCCTGACCGGATGCAGTCATATCACGGTCGGATTCTGAAACACTGACCATATCTGCTGCGGTAACAGAAAGGTAATCCGACATCACATCAGTAACACCGGATGCAAGATCCGTACCCTGTTTTGTATAATTTTCCATCTGTTCTGCCAATGTGGAAGACACCCCCGCAGACACTTCATGTATCTGGGAATCTGTGCTCTCTGCCATTACTTCCTGTGTGTCTTTCACACCCGGCTTTCCATCAATATAAGCTGCTGAAAATACAAGAGAACCGGCTGCAAGAAGTCCGGCTGCCTTAACCCATTTTGCTTTCATATCCGTACCTTTCCAAAGAATCCTGAATACTTCGTTTATCAATACCGCTCAAGTATAGCAGTCATTTTTTACAATGTCAACATATTTATGTAATATTTCCGTAATATTTAGGATTCATTTTTCTCGAACCATGCCCTCGCATATGCAATATTATTCTGCATTTCCTCTTTTAAAGCCTCGATGGATGAAAATTTCCGTTCCTCCCGGATTCTTGTCAAGAACTCGACCGTCACTACTTTGCCGTAAAGATCCCCGGCAAAATCCAGAAGATGTGTCTCAACACCGACCGGATTTTTTCCTTCAATCGTCGGTTTCACCCCAACGTTTGTAACGCCACGGCAGCTCCGGTCGCCAAGCCGCACTTCTGTCACATAGACACCACTCTCCGGAAGCAGTTTTTCCTCCGGCGGAATCTGGTTGATCGTCGGGATTCCAAGTTTCGTGCTGCCTAAATGTCTTCCGTGAAGGATCTCCCCTGTCACAAAATAGTGATACCCTAACAGATGATTTGCCTTCTCAATATTGCCCTTTGCAATCTCTTCCCGGACAAATGTGCTGCTGATATCTCTCTTATCTTCCTGCATTTTATCGATCACAAGCACTTCATAGCCATACTTGTCCGATAAATCTTTCAACATGTGATAATCGCCCCTGCGATTGTGCCCAAAGTGAAAATCAGAACCAACCACAAAACACTTTACATGAAGCTGATGCACGATCTTAGCAATGAAATCTTCCGGTTCCATGCACATGATCTCTTTTGTAAACGGACACTCGACCAGATAGTCGATCCCAATCTGCTCAAAGATATGCATTTTTTCTTCATTGGTTGTTAAAACTTTCGCCTCAACCTGTTCCACACTTTTCCGTGGCGGAATATTAAATGTAAATATGACCGCTGCAAGTCCCGCTTCCTTTTTGGATGCCAGATGTTCCATCAGGAGTTCATGGCCTCTGTGTATCCCGTCAAATTTTCCAAGTGAAAGTACGGTTGGCTCTTCAATATAAAATTCGGTTGTGTTTTTCAGATATTTCATGCTTCCATAAACAATTTTACCGGTTTATAATCCCCGTGTATCTCTGAGTACTCATATATCCCGATAAAACACCCTTCTTCATCATAAATACGGACCTTCTGCTGTTCCCAGTCTTTCTGATAAGAAACAAACATGTCTTTTTTCATCCGGTTTCCATTATATAACAGTTTGTTCCATTCTTTGCAGATCACCGCTTTTTTATACTGTAAAAATACGGAATCAACCGCATAAATAAAATCAAACATCTCTGCGTTCCACTGTTCTGACGGTGTCTGTCCTGCCGCTTTTTGTACACGTTCTTCGATTTCGGAGAGGCGAAGCGCATCCTGTACACAAAATTCAGATACCTTTGTGCGCAGCAAGGATTCCATACATGCTCCACAGGAAAGTTTCTCACCGATATCCTGACATAATGTACGGATATAAGTTCCCTTTGAGCAGCGCACACGCATACAGACCCGGGGCAGTTCCATTTTAATAATCTCAATGGAATAGAGCTGAACCGGTCTTGCCTGACGTTCCACCGTCACACCGGCCCTTGCGAGATCGCACAGTTTCTTTCCGTTCACTTTTAATGCAGAATACATCGGCGGAACCTGCATGTATTCCCCTGTGAAAGAAAGAACTGCCTCTTTTACCTGCTCTTCCGTTACTTCTACCGGATGTTCCTCTAAAACAGTTCCCGTGGTATCCTGCGTGTCTGTCACCTTTCCAAGCAGCATCACCGCAACGTATTCTTTGTTTTTGTCCGTCAAAAGGTCGCAGACTTTTGTCGCTTTACCAAGACACACAGGAAGCACTCCCTCCGCATCCGGATCGAGTGTCCCTGTGTGTCCGATTTTCTTTGTTTTTAAAATACCTCTTAGTTTTGCGACCACATCAAAGGATGTATATCCTTTTTCTTTGTATACATTGATAATTCCGTTAATCATAAATTTTCCCGTCTCATGTACAGCCGTCATTTTCTGCAATCTGAAAATTTCAGGCTGCCTGTATCGTTAATCTGTGATCTGTTCTCTGATATCTTCAATAATTTCATTCAGCCGTTTTTCCGGATCTCCCGCCACGGAAAAACCTGCTGCCCTGACATGTCCGCCACCGCCATATTTTGCTGCGATCTTTGCAACATCCACATAACTTGCTGAACGGGTGCTGACTTTATAATTTTCTTCATCTGTCTGGTATAAAAAGACTGCTGCTTCCACGTCCTTTGTCACGCGAAGCTGGCTGACGATCCCGTCTAAATGTTTCGGAAGAACATTGTATTCTCTCATTTCCTCTGCAGTTATGATACTCGAGATGCATTTTCCATCCAGATGCAGCTTACTTTTTACCAGCGCAAGTCCCATGATACGGTTCTGCTCATAGGTTTTTGTAAAAAACGTCTGATCCACGATCTTCGGGAAATCAATGCCCATTCCCATCAGAACACCTGCTGCCTCCATCGTTTTTTCCGATGTGCAGGAATACTGGAACACACCGGTATCATGGATGATTCCGGTATAAATGCATTCTGCGATCTCTTTGGTCAGACGTTCTCTCGGGATCAGTTCAAATACCAGTTCCGACGCAGAACTCGCCTGCGGGAAAATATAGTTTTCATCCGCAAAACTCTGGTTACTGATATGATGATCGATACACGCTGTTTTTTTTGCATGCTCAAAATATTTTGCCGCGTCTCCAAGTCTGCCCAGATCCCCGCAGTCCTGTGCGATAAACAGATCAAACTCTTTATCTGCAGTGCAGTCGCTTATGATCTTATCCGCATTTTTCATAAATTTGAAAATATTGGGTATCGGCTGCAGATACAGGCTGACTTCGATCTGCGGGTAATATGTCGTAATATAGTTATAGGTTGCAAGGCAGGAGCCTACGCAGTCCCCATCCGGTCTGATATGACCTGCAATGGCAGCTGTTTTTACTCCCGCGAAAAGTTCATCGAGACTTTTCATGTTCTCCTCCATCCCCAAATATACGCTTTTCGTTTGTCTTATTCCTCTGCGTCATCTTCGCTTTTGATATCTTTTGTGACCTCGTCGATCATTTTAGACATCTTTACACCATATTCAATCGACTGGTCTAACACGAAACGGATCTCCGGTGTATTGCGCAGATTTACTGTTTTCGCAAGTTTGCTGCGGATAAATCCCTCCGCGCTCTTTAACCCTGCAAGTGTTTTTGCCTGGGATTCTTCATCTCCTAAAACACTGATATATGCTTTACATGTTTTTAAATCCGGTGCAACCTCCACTGCCACAACGCTTGTCAGCGGGTTGATCCGCGGGTCTTTGATCTCCCCGCGGATGATATTGGAAAGTTCGCGCTGCACCTCTCCATTGATCCTGGTATTTTTAATACTGTTTTTTCTCATTTTATAACCTCTTAGCGCGGTACCTCAACCATTGTATACGCTTCTACGATATCTAATTCCTGGAAATCACCGAAACCTTCAAATACAAGACCGCACTCAAATCCTGCTTTTACTTCTTTGACATCATCTTTAAATCTCTTTAAGGAAGCTAAATCACCCTCAAAGATCTGTTCGCCCTCGCGGGAAATACGAACTTTACATCCTCTCTGGAACATACCGTCAAGCACATAAGAACCTGCGATATTGCCGACGCCGGAAGCCTTGAAGATCTGACGGATCTCTGCATGGCCTAATACTTTCTCTTCGTATACCGGGTCTAACATTCCCTTCATGGCTGCCTCTACATCCTCAATTGCATTGTAGATGACTTTGTAGAGACGGATATCTACGTTTTCTTTATCTGCAGTAAGTTTTGCAGTCGGATCCGGACGGACGTTAAATCCGATGATGATCGCATTTGATGCAGATGCAAGGCTGACATCAGACTCGTTGATCGCACCAACACCACCATGGATGACTTTTACAACAACTTCTTCGTTCGACAGTTTTACAAGACTCTGTTTTACTGCCTCCACGGAACCCTGTACATCGGCTTTTACGATGATATCGAGTTCTTTGACATTTCCGGACTGGATCTGTGAAAACAGATCGTCTAAGGACATCTTCGCTTTTGTATCTTCGATCAGACGGTTCTTGCCCTCGGAAATATAGGTCTCAGCAAATGCTCTCGCCTCTTTTTCTGTATCCATGGCAACGAATGTCTCGCCCGCTTCCGGTACAGAGGATAAACCTAAGATCTCTACCGGCATGGAAGGACCAGCTTCTTTGACACGTCTTCCCTGATCATCGATCATTGCACGGACTTTACCATAGCAGCTTCCGCATGCTACCGGCTGGCCAACTTTTAAAGTACCTTTCTGTACCAAAACAGTGGCAACGGCACCGCGGCCCTTATCAAGCTGTGCCTCAATGACAAGACCTCTTGCATTACGTTTCGGATTTGCTTTTAACTCAAGTACTTCTGCTGTTAAAAGGATCATCTCAAGCAGGTTGTCGATACCCTCTTTTGTATGTGCGGATACCGGACAGAAGATCGTGCTTCCACCCCAGTCTTCCGGGATAAGTTCATACTCGGATAACTCCTGTTTTACACGCTCGATATTTGCACTCGGCTTATCGATCTTGTTGATCGCAACGATGATCTCAACACCTGCTGCTTTTGCATGGTTGATTGCCTCTACGGTCTGTGGCATTACACCATCGTCTGCTGCAACGACTAAGATCGCAATATCGGTAGAATTTGCACCACGCATACGCATTGCAGTAAATGCCTCATGTCCTGGTGTATCTAAGAATGTGATATTCTGACCATTGATGGATACCACGGATGCACCGATGTGCTGTGTGATACCGCCTGCCTCTCTGTCTGTCACACGGGTAGAACGGATTGCAT
>OODH01001840.1_pt1 | contig 11479 bp, 9 predicted proteins | sample 1671391 | NCBI WGS metagenome assembly OODH01 (sample SAMN06348152, study PRJEB24527) | human gut metagenome | biome: human gut; feature: ankylosing spondylitis patient; material: feces | host: Homo sapiens | place: China | collected 2015-10 | reverse complement strand
ATAAACCACACGCACCTCAAACGTGCGCGTCTGCCAGTTCCGCCACCCTCGCATACCGTATTGTTTTCGCAGCCCTGAAATCTCTGAGGTGAAAGACCGTGATGCGGACTGCTTGAATATATTACCACGTTCCCGGCAGATAGTCAAGCGCTTTTTTTCTTTTTAAATGAAATTTTCGGGCCGTCATTTCTTAAGAATATGTTGGTTGAAATGCATGGATGGGTGTGATATTATAGAACTAACTATCTCTGCTCAGTTGTTTTGGCAGCAGGGAAGAAGATGATAAGGATACGGCGGAAATGCATTTCTGCGCAGGGTGCAGACCGACCGGTTTTTTGAAAGGAATTTGAGTGGACGCAGGAATGAACGAGAAAAAAGAAAATGTTATTGTAAACGGTTTTTTCTGGCGCTTTGCAGAGCGGTGCGGTGTGCAGCTGATCTCAGCGGTGGTGTCCATCCTTCTGGCGCGCATCCTTACACCCGATGATTACGGCAAGGTGGCACTGGTGACGGTGTTCAACAATATCATGTATGTCCTGCTGGACTGCGGCATTGGCACCGCGCTGGTGCAGAAGAAGGAAGTGGACGAGCTGGATTACTCGTCGGCGTTCTTTTTCAGCATTGTGATCAGCTTTGTGCTGTATGGGGGAATGTTCGTGGCGGCACCGTATCTGGCTGCTTTCTACAATGACCCCAGCATGACCCCGATCTTTCGCGGCATCAGCCTGACAGTGGCGGTCTGCGGCATCAAAACGATCCAGCAGGCGCATGTGACCCGGAACATGAAGTTCCAGTATTTTTTCTATTCCGCCTTTGCGGGCGCGATCGTATCCACGGTCCTGGGCCTGGGCCTTGCCTATATGGGCTTTGGAGTCTGGGCGCTGGTGGTGCAGCAGGTATCCAATATCACGGTGGACACGCTGGTGCTGTGGAAGCTGTCCTCCTGGCGGCCTAAGATGGAGTTTTCGTGGCAGCACCTGAAAGGGCTGCTCTCTTATGGCTGGAAGCTGCTGGCCTCGTCGCTGAGCAGCGTCATCTACAACAACCTGCGCAGCCTGATCATCGGCAAGATGTACACCTCGGCGGATCTGGCGTATTACAATCAGGGCGATAACCTGACTTATAATATCGCGTCAAGCGTGGATACTTCCATTGAGAGCGTTTTGTTCCCGGTCATGTCCTCACTGCAGGATGACCGTGCGCAGGTCAAGAACATGACCCGCCGCTCCATCAAGACCTGTACCTATATTATTGCGCCGGTGATGATGAGCACTGCGTTCTGTGCCGAACCGCTGGTGCGCCTGATCCTCACCGAGAAGTGGCTGCCCTGTGTGCTGTTCCTCAGGGTGTTCTGTCTGGGGTATGTGTGCTGGCCGATCATCACGGCAAACCTGAATGCAGCCAAGGCGGTGGGCCGCAGCGATCTTTACCTGAAATGTCAGCTTTTGAACGAAGGGGTGTGCATCCTTCTTCTGCTGGCAACATTCCGTGTCAGCGTCGAGGCCATTGCATATGGTATGCTGATCACGAATATTGTGACCCAGATCCTGGATGCACAGCTCAACAAAAAGCTGATCGGCTATGGCTATCTGGAACAGATGCGCGATATCCTGCCGACCCTGCTGCTGGCAGCGGGCGCGGGCCTGTGCATGTATCTGGTCATTTTTCTGCACCTGCCGGATCTGCTGACGGTGATCATTCAGGTGGTGGTTGGTCTGGGCATTTATCTGACAGGCTCTGCCATTCTGGAATTGGACACCTTTGAATATTTCAAGGATGTGCTGGCTCCGTCCATCCGGCAGAAGCTGAAACGCTGAAACCGGCATTTTGGATCGTGTAAAAATCCGTCGGGCGGGTGATGTCCGACGGATTTTTGTTCTTTTTGTCTAAAGTATACAAGAAGAAACATTAAAAACCGGCAAAGCGACCATTGAAAAAACGCAACTGATATACTAGAATATAAGTACAAGAGCGCGGCACACGGCTGCGTGGAAAATGCAAAGCAGAAAATATAAAACAGGAGGATTTTCCTATGCCTATGAAAATGGGTTGGCGCTGGTATGGCGAGGGCAACGATCCCATCAGCCTGAGCGACATCAAGCAGATCCCCGGCGTGACCAGCATCGTCTGGGCGTTGCACGACAAGATGCCCGGCGAGATCTGGGAGATCGACGAGATCCAGAAGGTAGCCGATCAGATCCACGCTTACGGCTTCGACATGGACGTGGTCGAGTCGGTCAATGTCCACGATGACATCAAGATCGGCCTGCCCACCCGCGACAAGTACATCGAGAACTACAAGCAGTGCATCCGCAATCTGTCCAAGTTCGGTGTCAAGGTCATCTGCTACAACTTCATGCCGGTGTTCGACTGGACCCGTACTGATCTGTTCCACCCCGTGGGCGACGGCTCCACTGCACTGTTCTATGAGAAGGACAAGATCAAGGGCGATTACAAGGCTATGGCTGAGTACATCATGTCCTTCACTGAGAAGTATAACATGACCTTCCCCGGCTGGGAGCCGGAGCGCATGGCAAAGCTGGACGAGCTGTTCAAGGCTTACGCCCCTGTGACCAAGGAAAAGCTGTGGGAAAACCTGAAGTACTTCCTGGAAGCACTGATGCCCACCTGCCATGAGTGCGGCATCAAAATGGCTATCCATCAGGATGATCCTCCTTGGGATATCTTCGGCCTGCCCCGTCTGCTGGTGGATGCCCAGAGCATCGACCGCTTCCTGAGCATGGTGGATGATCCGTACAACTGCCTGACCCTGTGCACCGGCAGCCTGAACGCAAACCCCAACAACAACTGTGCCGAGATCGTGCGCAAGCACTGCGACCGCATTGCCTTTGGTCACATCCGCAACATCCACCACTTCCCCAACGGCGACTTCTCCGAGGCTGCTCACCGCGACTGCTGCGGCGAGACCGGCATCATCGAGGTGCTGCGTGCTTACCATGACTGCGGCTTTGAAGGCTACATCCGTCCCGACCACGGCCGTCAGCTGTGGGAGGAAGGCCCCGGCAGCTGCCGCCCCGGTTACGGCAAGTATGACCGTGCTCTGGGCGTTCAGTACATGCTGGGTGTCTGGGATCTGCTGGATCGTCTGGATGAAGAGAAAAAGAAGGGCTGATAAATATGAAGCTGTCTGAGATCAAAAACGGCAATCTGTCCGCCGAGTGGGCAGAGAAGGGCTATGAGCTGCCCAAATTCGATATCGAGGCTGTCAAGGCCAAGACCCACGCCGAACCCACCTGGGTGCACTTCGGCGCAGGCAACATCTTCCGCGCTTTCCCGGCTGCCATCCTGAACGATGCGCTGAACACCGGCAAGTATGACCGCGGTGTCATCGTGGCCGAGAGCTTTGACTATGAGATCATCGACAAGGCTTATCGTCCCTACGACAATATGAGCCTGCTGGTCTGCCTGAAGTCCACCGGCGAGATCGAGAAGAAGGTGGTGGCTTCCGTTACCGAGAGCCTGAAGGCTGACTACTCCTTCGGCGAGGACTGGGCACGTCTGGTGGAGATCTTCCAGAACCCCAGTCTGCAGATGATCTCCTTCACCATCACTGAGAAGGGCTACGGCGTTGCTCCTGCTGATCTGGAGCGCGGCCTGACCCCCGTGCTGGCCATGGGCAAGGTCACTGCTTTGCTGTACGAGCGCTTCAAGGCCGGCAAGCTGCCCCTGACCGTCCAGAGCATGGATAACTGCTCCCACAACGGCGATAAGGTCAAGAACGCTGTCCACGCCTATGCTGCCAAGTGGGTGGAGCAGGGTCTGGTGCCCGCCGAGTTCCTGGCTTATGTGCAGGACGAGAGCAAGGTCACCTTCCCGTGGAGTATGATCGATAAGATCACCCCGCGCCCGGACGCAAAGGTGCAGGAGATGCTGGCAAACGATGGCTTTGAGGACAACTACACCATCGTTACCGAGAAGCACACCTTCACCGCTCCCTTCGTCAACGCCGAGGAGACCCAGTACCTGTGCATCGAGGATCACTACACCAATGGCCGTCCTCCGCTGGAGCTGGGCGGTGTGCTGTACTGCGACCGCGAGACCGTGGACAAGATCGAGAAGATGAAGGTCTGCACCTGCCTGAACCCCCTGCACACTGCCATGTCCATCTATGGCTGCATGCTGGGCTACACCCTCATCTCTGCCGAGATGGCAGACGAGGATCTGCGCTCCTTTATCCAGAAGATCGGCTATATCGAGGCTATGCCCGTCGTCGTTGATCCCGGCGTGCTGAACCCCTACGAGTTCATCGGCGCTGTCATCAACCGCCGCCTGCCTAACCCCTTCATGCCCGATGCTCCCCAGCGTATCGCTACCGATACCTCTCAGAAGCTGGCTATCCGCTTCGGTGAGACCATCAAGGCTTACGAGGAGCGCGGTCTGGACAAGTCCAACCTCGTGCTGATCCCGCTGGTGCTGGCAGGTTATGCCCGCTACCTGAAGGGCATCGACGACAACGGCCAGCCCTTCGAGATCTCTCCCGATCCGCTGCTGGCTGAGCTGCAGGCTATCGTCAACCCCTTGGAAGTCAAGGAGGGTGAGCAGGACTTCAGCTGCCTGAAGGCTCTGTACAGCCGTGCCGACGTGTTCGGCGTGGACCTGTACGCCGTTGGTCTGGGCGAAAAGATCGAGGGCATGGTCAAGGAGCTGTACGCCGGTAACGGCGCAGTGCGCAAGACCCTGCACAAGTACACTCTGGCCCGCTAAAACTTTATAACGCAACGCCCCGCGCTTCAATTGCAGCGCGGGGCGTTGTTGTTTTGTTCTGGGCAGATAACAGAAAAGGGGCTGCTGCACCGGATGCAACAGCCCCTTTTCTTTATCGTTTGCTTAGCGCCCGAAGGTCAGCACGCCCTTACGGTAGGAGGGGTCGTGGCTGAGCACGAAGTCGAATGCTTCCTGTGCCTTTTCCATGGGCCAAGTGTGGGAGACCGAGCCGCGCAGGTCCACCTTGCCCTCATTGACCAGATCGATGACCTGCTGGAACTTACGGTTCTGCAGGCGGCTGCCGCGCACGTCCAGTTCCTTGGAGGTGATCACGAACTGGTTCACCTCATCGGGACGGGTGGCAAAGCCCATGGTGATCACGCGGCCGGCGTTGCCGGTGGACTGCAGGGCGGTGAGCAGGCTGCCCTGCACGCAGGCGGCATCGATGGTCACGGTAGGACCGTAGCCGCCGGTCAGCTCGTGGGCGCGGGCGGGAACGTCCTCCTTCAGGCTGTTGATGGCATAGGTGGCGCCGTTGTTCAGTGCCTCCTGCAGCTTACCGTCGTCGATATCGCACACCGTGATGCTATGGGGGTTGAACAGCTTGACCACGCGCAGGATGCTGCTGCCCAGTGCGCCGCAGCCCACGATCATCACATCGTCCATCTCCTCGATCTGTGCGCGGGAGCAGCACTGCACCGCAATGGTGGTAGGCTCGATCATAACAGCCTCGGCATCGGTCAGCATCTCGGGCACAAGGTAGCAATCCTTGTCCGGCACAGCCATGTACTCGCGGTAGCCGCCGTCCACATGGACGCCGCGCACATGCAGGTCGCCGCAGACGTTTGGACGGCCCTTGCGGCAGGCGTAGCAATGGCCGCAGGCGACCACCTGATCCACGATGACGCGGTCGCCAACCTTGACCTTGGTAGCGCCTTCACCGACTTCTACAACGTGACCCACGATCTCGTGACCGATGACGCGGGGGTAGGTGGCGGCTGCGTTGGTGCCCTGATAGATGCCGACGTCAGAGCCGCAGATGCCGGATGCAGAGATCTTGACCAGAACATTGTTTACCGGGTCGATATGGGGCTTTTCCATCTCGATCACATGAAGTTCGCCGGGCTTTACGATCTGAACAGCTTTCATACAAGTAACCTCCAAAAAGTGTTCCCTGCGGGGAAAATACCGCAGGCTGTATTATAGTAAATAGTGTGTCGGACAACAAAGTACGCATTACCGTCCGGTTTCGTCGGCTTTTCCGGCCGGTAACTTACATACAAGTTCATCACTAAAATAGTCTATTCCGCCCGTAAAGTCAATATGTAATACGCATTTTGCTGGTCTTTCGACGTTTTGTACAATGAAATTGTGCATTTTTCGTCGTGAATATCAATTGATTTTCTTTGCGAAGTATACTAATATACAAGCATACGGAGCGCAGCACACCGATACAGCGCCCATTCTATTGATATCTACTGCAAGATATCCTACAATTTATTCTGAAGAGGAGCCCGTTTGAAAGGAGAACATCACATGAAGCGTAGAGAGTTCATCAAGCGTAGTGCCGTCACGCTGGCAGCGCTGGGTGCAGCCTCCCTGACCGGCTGCGCAAGCGGCGGCGACAGCACCACCGGCGGAAAGCTGGTCAAGGTGGCCATGTGCGTGGCCGATACCACCCCCACCGCACAGGCATTGAAAGAGGTCTTTATCCCGCAGGTAGAAAAGGCTACCAAGGGCCGCTACTCCATCCAGCTGTACCCTTCCAGCGTTCTGGGCAGCGAAAAGGTGGTTTACGACTACACCAAGGCCGGCATTGTAGAGATGTGCGTGGTGGGTACCAGTATGTGGTCCGAAACGCCCAAAATGTCTGCGCCGGACTTCCCCTTCATGTTCCGGGATGTGGAGCACGCCAGCCGCTGCTATCAGGGCGCACTGGGTGACTACCTGCGGGACGAGGTGGAGTCCACCCAGCCGCTGAAGCTGCTGTGCTGGATGCCCAACGGCGTGCGCGCCTTCAGCTCCAACCGGAAGCTGACCGCCATGGGCGACTTCAAAGGTCAGAAGCTGCGTATGCCCAACAACCCCATCCACGTCCGTCTGGCGGAGAGCCTTGGCGCAAACGTGGTCATCATGGACATGGGCGAGGTGTTCACCGCACTGGAGCAGGGTGTGGTGGACGGACAGGATAACCCCCTTTCCACCGTCCGCAACGAGGGCTGGTACGAGGTGCAGAAGTACATCTACAACACCAACCACATCATCGCTTCGCTGGAGCTGTTTGCCAGCAACGATTTCCTTGCCGGTGTATCCGAGGCAGACCGGAAGGTATTCAACGATGCTGCGCGGGAGACTGCGGAATACGCATGGACGCTTTACATGGAAAGTCTGGAAGGCGATGTGCAGTTCATGAAGGATTTCGGCCTGACCGTGACCGACCCCTCTGCGGAAGAGCATGAGGCCATGAAACAGGCGGTCGAGCCGGTCTATGACTACCTGCGCAGCCAGCACGACTGGATCGACGATGTGCTGGAGCTGGTGGATTCTGTGGAATAAGGAGGACATTATGAACAAGCTGCTGGACAAAGTTTTCAAGGGCATCGATATATTTACCGGCATCCTGACGGGTGCCATGGTGCTGTTCGTTTTTCTGAACGTCGTGCTGCGCATGGTGTTCAACTCCGGTCTGACATGGTCTGAGGAGTTGGCTCGCTATCTCTTTGTGGCTGTCACCTACATCGGAGCCATCAGCGCCATGCGCGCAAATGCTCACATGACCGTGGACATGGTACTTTCCAAGGTCAAAGCTCCGCTGCAGATGACCTTCTACGTCATCTCCCAGAGCCTGATCGCCATTCTGATGATGATGCTGGTGCACGGCTCTTACAAGATGGTGCTGCAGAACACCGCCGCCCGCACCGCCGCGCTGGGCATCCCCTACGCGCTGCTGTACTCTCTGGGCATCCTGACCGGTGCTGCCATCTGCATTCTGGCTGTGGCGAACATCATCTACGCCGTCACCCACCCCGCCGAGATCTCCAAGATCGTCACGGTCAGCACCGAGGACGAGGAGCTGCTTGCCGAGGCTGCAAGCGCCGGCGATATGAGCGACGAGGAATACCGCGCCATGCTGAACGATACCGAAAAGGGAGGTAACAACGAATGATCCTGCTAATTTTTCTTGCTGCCCTGATCGGCAGTATCCTCATCGGTCTGCCCATCTGCTTTGCGCTGCTGTTCAGCGGTGTGTGCATGATGTTCGGCATGAACGGCTTCAACTCCATGATCCTGTCTATGAACCTGTTCTCCGGCGCAGACTCCTTCTCCATGATGGCTGTTCCCTTCTTCGTGCTGGCAGGTGAGTTCATGAACCGCGGCGGCATCACCAAGCGCATCGTCAACTTTGCAAACTCGCTGGTGGGTCACGTCCGGGGCGGCTTGGGCTATGTGTCCATCATTGCCATCCTGCTGTTTGCCTCCATGGTCGGCTCTGCCGTTGCTTCCACCGCTGCGCTGGGCGCCATCCTGATCCCCATGATGGTCAAGGCGGGCTACAACCGCGACCGCAGCACCGGTCTGATCGCTGCCGGCAACATCCTTTCCCCCATCATGCCGCCGTCCGTTCCCATGATCATCTTTGGCGTGCAGGCCGGTGTTTCGGTTACAAAGCTGTTCATGGGCGGTATCGCTCCCGCTGTTTACATGTCTCTGGCTCTGTGCGTGATCTGGTTCTTTGTTGCAAAGCGGGACAACCTGCCCACCGCACCCCGCCAGACCAAGCGTCAGGTCCTGCACTCCATCCGCGATGGTCTGTGGGCGCTGCTGCTGCCCCTGTTCATCCTCATCGGTCTGCGCAGCGGTAAGTTTACCGCCACCGAAGCAGGCGTGATCTGCGTGGTGTATGCCATGGTCGTGGGTATGTTCGTCTACCGCGAGCTGAAGCCCCGGGATGTGCTGGACTGCCTGATCTCTGCCGCAAAATCCTCCTCGGTCATCATGTTCCTTGCCGCCGCCGCTATGGTGTCCTCCTGGGTCATGACCGTGGCAAACATCCCTGCAATGGTCACCAAGATCCTCACCCCCTTCATTGCACACCCCACCGTGCTGATGCTGGTCATCTGCCTGCTGGTGCTGCTGGTCGGCACCTCCATGGACGTGACCCCCACCATCATGATCCTGACCCCGGTGCTGCTGCCCGCCATCAAGCAGGCAGGCATCGACCCCGCCTACTTCGGCGTGGTGTTCATCATGGTCACCGTCATGGGTCTGCTGACTCCGCCTGTCGGCACCGTGTTGAACGTTGCCTGCGGTGCCGGTAAGATCAACATGGAGCGCATCGTCAAAGCGGTCTGGCCCTTCCTGCTGGCAGAAGGCATCATCCTGCTGCTGATGGTGCTGTTCCCGGCACTGGTCAGCGTCCCCATGAACTTCTTCGTCGGCTAAGCCGATCAAAACAATCATTCTCCTTAAAGCAGAACCACCCCGGCGCTCACTGTGAGCGCCGGGGTGGTTCTGCTTTTACTTGACAAAATAATCGGGGTAACGCTCCAGCAGCGTTTCGCGCACCAGGCGGTGGCGGGACAGATGCCGGTTGAGCAGGTACTCGCACAGCTCCGGGTCGTGCTTTTCCAAGGCATATTGCAGCTCCTCGTGATCCTTGATGGTGTGATCCTGCTCATCCACCCGGATGTTCAGGGAACGCAGCCGGTCAAAGTGCACCATCTGCTCCCGCACCACGCCAAAGGTCCAAAGCTTGCCTGCTGCGGCATAGACCATCTTGTGGAACTCGTTGTCCAGATTCAGGGCGCGCTCCCGGTCACCGGCTGCATAAGCCAGCTTGTGCTGGGCGATGTTGTCCTTCATTTCCAAAAAGAAGCGCTCGGGCAGCTGCTGCTCTGCCGCCTGACGAAAGACCGCAGTTTCCACCACGCAGCGCAGAAAGCGGGATTCCTCCGCAAGATCCAGATCGATCCGGGTGACATAGCTGCCCTTTTGCGGCAGGATCTCCACCAGTTTGCTGCGGGAAAGCTCGATCAGAGCCTCCCGGATAGGGGTGCGGGAAAGATTGAGCGCCGAGGAGATCTCGTTTTCGCTCACGATGCTGCCCGGCGGGAGCTGCAGCGAGATGATGTTGGAGCGCAGAACGCGCACCGCATAGCTGCGCGCGTTTTCGCCCGGAATTCTTTCTAAAATGTTCATAGCAGACCATCCTGTTTGTTGCTCTGGTGCGCAAGGGGCACTTGTATGTAAGTTCCATGTATCCATTATAACATAGAAGCCGTCGGTGTCAAATGATTTAAAGGAATCACAGTCTTTAAAAAGTTCTGCTATCACCGCTTTACTGCAATAAAATTTGCAAAAACATCTTGACGCGCCCTGCGATCCATGATACCCTTTATCGCAAATCCCACCAATTTTGTAGAAAAGTGCAGAACGGCGAGGATTTGTTCCCCATAAAGATTTTTACCGCCCTGCAACACACCCGATTCATTTTGCCGCCGTTTCACCCGACAAAATTTTTCGCTTGACTTGCAGGGCGGTTCTTTTCTTTTATGGGACAGGAACTGCAAACCTTTCACCAAACCATGACAAGGAGGCGACCCGAAGCGTGATCTATCGAGACAATTTGTTTCTCAACGCCAGATTCCAAGAGGCTGTTCAAGCTGCCCATGACCAAGATTGGCAAACCTTTGAAAAATATTCCTTCTACGATGCCAAGATGATGGAAGACCTTCTGTACAAATGCGAACATCTGATGCCTCTTGAAATCAAATGTCGGTACGCCTTACAACATTATTACAGTCACGGCGATCATTCTCCCATCATTCGGAAGTATGTCCGCCGAGCCAAAATCATTCGTCCTGACAACTGGCGCGATGCTCTGCCGGAGAGCGTAAGAGACATTGAGATGTTCACCGTATATCGCGGCGGCATCGGCAGCATTGAGCGCGCACCGCTTTCTATTTCATGGTCGCTCTCTTACGATGTTGCTGAATGGTTTGCACACCGCAGTGAACTTTTTTACCGCTGCCCCTGCCATGTATATCAAGGAACAATTCACGCCGACAAGGTGATTGCATATCTTCCAGAGCGCAGTGAGTTTGAAATTATCCAGCATCGGAATGTCAAAGACGTGCAGGAAATCACGCCGCTGAGAGGGTACAGTCCTCCATTCAATGCCTTCAAATCATCAAAAAAATGGGTTCACGATGAAGAGGAAAGCAACCGCTATTTTAATGAATGGTATCAATCGCAGAACAGCTGATTTCTGCGCGGTTTTAGATGATAAGTCCTACTATCACCGCTTTACCGCAATAAAATTTGCAAAACCATCTTGACGCTCGCCGCATTCCGTGATACCCTTTATCGCAAATCCCACCAAATTTGTAGAAAAATACAGAGTGGCGAGGATTTATTCCCCATGAAGATTTTTACCGCCCCGCAACACACCCGATCTATTTTGCCGCCGTTTCACCCGACAAAATCATCGCTGCGCTGCGCAGGCGGTATTTTTCTTTTTCACAAATAAAATCTTATGTAGTTATTCAATCTTCCAAAATTTGTTTTTAGTTGTTGACTGTACAACTGTAAAGTGTTATTCTTGTGCTTGAAAGAAGCAGGTTGTAGTGTCCGCACTGCGTCCGGCTTTCTTCATACTGTACCTTGAATCTTTCATAAGCCGTCTGAACGAGATACTGCGCCATGACCTCACACTTTCTGTGGGCGAGCCGGACAACGCCGCTGCAAAACAGGG